>ENA-ORTM01002989-ORTM01002989.1-human-gut-metagenome-genome-assembly--contig:-NODE-2989-length-12378-cov-2.830642_pt1 | contig 12378 bp, 10 predicted proteins | sample MGYA00241909_ERZ509182 | MGnify/ENA primary metagenome ERZ509182 (study PRJEB26280, sample SAMEA2338855) | human gut metagenome | biome: human gut; feature: human-associated habitat; material: faeces...
ACACATTAACGGCCGGCATGCCGAACAATGTCTTGCAGTCAATAATGGAAGCCTGCAATGGCGGTAATATCGAGCCTCCCAATATAGCCATAATAAGACCCGCAGCCCCGAATTTTGCATCATCTCCCATTCCTTTCAGAGCAATTCCATATATAGTAGGGAACATAAGTGACATACATGCAGACACTCCTACTATAATCCGCAAAACGAAATGTTCCAGCGTTTTAAAACAAAATGTTCTTTTCTACAAAACGAAGCGTACCTCTGTAAATCTTTTTTCCTACCCTAATTGGCACAAAAAAACACCGAAAAAAACATATTTCTTCGGTGCTTTTTTATTGCTCTGTCTTTTGGCTATCTCACCAAAAATCACTAACTTTAAACAATAAAGAATATATCATATTTGGTTTTTAACGCTGTTTCAATACCATTAAAACGACGTTATATTATACCGCCGGAATCGTGGGCGCGGCATCGCTTATATAGCATTATGTCCGTATACGTGGCGTTGTAGTTTATGTGTGCGTTAAACTCAGATTTTATGCAACCTTTAAATGGATTGCCGAGGCTTTGGTTCTTTCCGATCCACTCGCATAGTTCGAGTATGGAGGATTTATTGGAGGTAAAATAGATGAAGGAATGACCGGTAAGAACCGTCAGCACGTCAAGGTAGTCGGAGAGCCGCCAGTACATCGTATAGGTTCCCACCTCGGTGGAGAGATAGGGCGGGTCGACCAGAAACACCGCACCGGGCGTATCCTTGTACTCATTGAACACCTCCCGATAATCCCGAGAGGTGATTTCCAGCCCTTCCAAATAGTCGAGACATTCCGGATAATCGTTTTTGCGGATATTGTTATAGAGGGTGTCCTTGCGCATTTCGGCAACGCTCAGCTTATACTTCATCGAAAACATAATGGAGGCAGAGAGCGTGATGAAATCCACGTACCCGTTTTCTCTCTCCTCCTGCGATATGCGCTCAAGGACACGCTCCCGAATGTCTCCGGTGATCGCCTTGTGCCGAGGAACGGTATTGCCCACGATTTCCCGAATATCGGCGATCAATCGATTGGTATGCGGTATGTTTTCGAGTCGATGGCGGTAGTTGTCGAAGTCATTGTACACCACGGTGGCATTCGGCTTGCACCGCTTGGCGATGTGGGATAACAGGCCCGAGCCTCCGAAGAGGTCGACGAATGTGACATCGTCGGGAAACTGTTTCAGAACTTTTATAAACTCGCGCGCGAACATGCGCTTCTGCCCTACGAACGGGAGCGGGGCTGATAGATACAGTTTGTTTTTCATACGTTTAACTCAAATTTGATATTATCGTTCCCGGCGAGCAAGTCCCGGGTACGGTCGATGTTGTTGTCATAGATGTGCACATTACCGAGGTTGAGGGTAATCGATTGCAGGGGCAAATCGATTTGCCGGGCCATCAGGTAGAGGTGATAGATGTCGGAGGGCAACCCGAGGTTGGCGTCGGAACTGCGCTGGTAGGCCGACACCACCAGCTCGCCGCCGTCGACTTGGAATTGCACGAGGCTGAGGCACGGCGCTTGATTGGTCTCCGCATCGGTGGAGCCGAGGAAGAGCACATAATTCTTGCTGCTGCGCTTCTCCCGGTTGATTCTGTCGATGAGTGGCGGCAGCTTCTCGAAGTAGGTGGGGTAACTGTTCACCAGCGTATGGCCGCAGTAATCCCACCAACTGATACCCGCCTCCCGGTATTTCTCCACACTACGCTCACCGTTCATAAAGAGCCGCAGTTCGTCCCTGAGTTTGCGCCGGGCGATATTATGCCCCTCGAAGATGTCGAGCAGGTCGGACGGAGTCAGCGAGAGCGACTCGTTAAGCAGGTAGCGGCTCGTGCCTTTCCTGCCGGTTTGCGTCTTTCCGGAGGCGAGAATCTTGTCCAGTAACCGATAATATTTGTTCATGGCGTGTCATTTTTTGTCGGCAAAGGTATCGTGCACATGTGCTTGTTCTATTCCGGGGCGATCTCATTCCTCTGCAAGAAGATTGCAGTCCGCTTTGAATCGTCGGATAAGGTCATATACTGTGCGCTCGCATACACCGTATTTCTCGGCCAGCGCAGCCACAATATAGGTGATTTTCTCGCCATCGGCCAGTAGCCGGTTGTAGTCGTTGAACAGGTCGATATATCGGACATCATCGAGACGAATGCCCGCATCACGACAGAATTTCAATAGTTCCCGGTTTAATTTCAATATCTCAATCACTTTCATTTCCACAAAAAATAGTACATTTGCAATATCTCACTTACGTAGCGCAAATTGCGCACACAAAGAATAATAAACGCTCGTAGTGCGAACGAGGGTATTCGCCCCCGGTCGTGCGCTACGAGCGTTTTGTGTTAATATGTAGGTGAGATGACTATTGACAGGCCGGGGGCTTTCTTTTTTATCCCCGTCCTCTTTCTTGACTTTCCGTGCTTTATTCCTACGTATCCATATTAGTATCCTTTTTCTCGTTAAACACTCGTTCCAATTCTCTCGCTTCCGCCTCGGGGAGTTCCTCCCAATTTGTCAGGTCGGTTCCGTCCGGAGCGGAAACCCGGTCGGTAACGGAAAGGGAGCCTTCTTTTCGGGACACCAACAGATATCCCTTTTTCGCTTTTTTCGTTTGCATGTATCTCTCTATTTGCTTTACCCTACGATTATCCAGTTTTTATCCGTGGCGATCTGCCGTTCCTCTTCCGTCAGTTCCTCCGCTCCGGGATTCCCTGTGATGTCGATTTGGCGAGTCGTCCCTCCCGAGAAGTCAGGCAGTAGCTCGAACAGTTCCACCAGCCCTTTCCGCTCGAATCGGCAATATTTGATATTGATATGATTCGCATCGCCTTTTTGGTCGAACGGGCTGTCCGGGTGAAACACCAGCCGGCTTATCGGTACCCTGCGGCGGGTATCCGTGCCGGGAAAGCTGACCCTACGCATCTTCGCATACGGGAAATTCACCTCTGTCAGGCGTAGCGAATAGCACCCTGAGAAGATGTCCCAGCAGTCCACATTCTCCACATTCTTGCCCAAGTCTCCCGGGAAGTTCTCCACTTCTTCCAACAGGGTACAGCTATTGGCGAATCGGATTATGTTTTTACAGTTCGCCAGACTGTCGCCCGGCTGAAATTCTATCCGCCGAATATTCGAATACGAAATAAAATCGGTCATTTGAGTACATCTGTCGTACAATTTCGGCATGCGCAACACTTCCAAGAACCTCGTGTTGTTCGCTATGCTGCTGATACCGGTACGGTTCGGATTCGAATTGTAATTCGTACTACTCAACTCGCAAGTGCTGAAATCCAACACTTCCCGGTCGATTCTCGAATTGCCCAGATACGAGACATTGGCAAAATACCGACAATGTTCAATCCGAAACGGGAAATCGAAATACGAAGCCGGGACAGGGCTTCCGATCAGATATTCCACTCTCGCCTTCTCGTTGTACCTCACCTTTTTGACCGAGTAAATCAAGCCGAAACTTACCGGCTTCCACACTTCGTCGCCCTTCACCCGCACATATTCGAGCAGCGGATGGATATACTCCTCCGATACGGTCACTTGGAATTTCAAACCTTCCCCTATGCAAATTGCGACGATCCCGTTTCGCCCGTCGATGTCCAATGTATTGTAGCTGTTGTTCCCGTATCGGGAAAATGTGAGTCCGCCATATATACCGGAACTTTTATCTTCCGCCGCGATATCCACTAACCAGAACTCTCGGCCCCGGCTGTCCGGACGACCTGTTCCCCGAGCGAACTTGTGGTGCGAGGCTCTTGCATACCGGTTTAAAATATCTTCGCTCTCGCCGTCGCCCCAGTCCACTTTTCCCTCCACATAGGTTTGGGAAAAACAGATATCGTAATCTCCTTCGTCAAAGCTGTAACAGACAGCCCAGATATGTCCTGCCGGGCAAGATTCCAAATCCGGCCACAAAGGGTCGGGGTGATACGCCGGCATCCGCTCTATGCGCACCTCCACCGGCACGCTTACCGTTTCTTTCACCGCAACGGCCTCCGGCACGACGATTTGCTCTTTTACCGCGACGGCATCCGGCACAATTATCCGCTCTTTCACCATCACGTAATCGCACTTCTCCATACCTCATACGATTTTAATGTTTGTCTCGTCTTCACCACCATACTCCCAGACTCCGCTCGCAAAATCGGAGTCGGTACGGCAATAATGCCTTTCTACGGTAAGGAATCCCTTACGGAAAGTGTTCGGCTCGAATACGGCTATCAGCTCGCCGTCTCGAAGGACACAATTCACCCGCTTGTCACCCTCCTGTGAGACTTCGCACGTCCGGCCGTATTGATCCCGATAGATGAAGCGGAATTTCAGTCCCTCCACATCGATGGGGACACCATTCATACCTGAAAACTCCAAACCGACCTTAATACCTTCCCACGAGTATTTCACTATGGGCTCTTTTTCACTCATCGCTGCCATCGGATAATGCGTTGAACATTTTTTCCACTAATGCTTTTGTCTCCTCGACCGTGGAGGTCATGGAATAGACATTCATGTTAAAACTGCCTTGCCCGACAGTGACATGACCTTTTTCCACACCGTTTTCCACAATTCGGTAATTGACCGCTTGCAGGGTTTCCACAGTCTCTTTTCCGTTGAACGAACGGCTGATGTTTTCGCTGATTTTTACTAACTCAATCATAATGTTTTGTATTTATGGTTAACTGATAATCCCGCTGTCGGGAATGTCGAATGTCACGTTTTTGGATAGGGAGTCGAGTTGGACTCCGGCCTCGCCCGACGAGGAGACCCCATACACGGAACAGGTCAAGTAATAGGTATGGACTCCCGGTGGAAGGTCCGGATGTATCGTCCCCAAAGGGATATTCAAAATGAGAATCCCGGTTCCCTTGTATTCGTAATCATAGATCGCGAGGAATCCGGACCCCGAAATACGGAAGGTGTATTTCTCACCCACAGGAGGATTTCCGTTCGGAAAACTGATACGCACCTGAAAGTAACTCGAAAGGAAAGTGAAATCCACGATTTTAATCGGGGTATATGTGCTGTTTATCTCGGTTGTCATGGCTATCGATGTGGGTATGGGGAAATAATCCGCCACGGTAATCTGTTTGTCGACCCCTGTCCAGTATTCGAACGACTTCTTATCGATAAGGAACAATGTCACCTTCAAATTCGCCCCTACCGAATCCTCCCCCGGAAATGTGTCGCTCTGTCCGACAGGAAGTATCGGCGGAGTAGTACCGTCACTGAAAAATTTTACCTTGAAAGCAGAGTACCACACATTGCCCACCCGCAAGGTGGTTACGGTGTTTGTAGAGGTATTTGTCAGCAATCGGGCAAAACTGCTTCCATTTCCATCGGTTGCCAAAATAGCCGGGTAATAATCGCCGATACTCTTGTCGGAGGCCAGCGACAGCCACGATTCGACGGGTACGCCGGTAGGATTCACCGAAGTATCGTAATAGTTAATATCGACAAAAAGATACGGCACGTCCGCACTGATTTCGTCGATCCGGCTTCCCGTTAAATTAGGTTCCGCATTGTGGTCGTAGCCGTCGAAATCGCTCAGGCGACAAAAATCCGTCCCCGGGTGAGGATAGGCGACATATTCGAAAGAGGTATCATGGATAGCGACGATATTCGTGCCGTGCGGTATCGTGGCTTTCAAGCCATAGCGTATGCCTTGATTCTTATCCGTTTCGCTTCCTTCCCATTGATCGACGTATGTCGTGACCCCGCCGGATTGCTGAGGATAGTTGTCGGATAGCGGTGCAGCCTGCGGATAGCGCACGGGTTTATGACGACTCCATTTGTTGATACGTCCCGGACGGCCACCCTGCAACAGGGGGCGTTCGAGGGCAACGATGTCGGCCACGTCCCATACCCCGTTCTTCGGATAAATTCCAAGTAGGTTATAGGGGTCGGTTATCGCTACCGGAGCTGCTATCTTGTTTTTATCGATGGCCATAGGCTCACTTTCCTCCTTTCCCTTTTAATTCGGACAATTCTTTTTTCAATCGTTCTATATCTCCCATAAGGGCTTTAACCAGACGGGCGGTCTCCTGCGTTGCCCCGGCGATGGTGTTGATATAGTCGGGCGACAGGTAGTTCAGAGCCCCGTAACCGTCCTCCGTTTCGTAGGCCATCGATGGCAATACCTTCCCGGCCTCTTGGTATATCAATCCCGTATGGGTGTTATCGTCCACGCCGCCCTTGTTACGCTTCCGTGCTTTTTCGGTGTATCGGAAATCGCATACCCTGCCCATAGCCAAGAGCCTGTCGGTATAACTTCGGGTATAGTCGAAATCTCGCTTCAAACGCATGTCCGAAGTCGTTAGAGCAGTGACCGAGCCTTGTGCCGAGATATTGCCTTGCGACGATATATCCCCTTTGGCGGTTATGATACCGTCCGACGTGACACTCTCCTTTGACCTTATGTTATTCGTCGCCACAATCCTTCCGGCGGAGATGGAGACAGACTTACTCCCGGTCGAAAGGTTTATACTCGTAGCCCTGATTACATTCGCTCCATCGATGTCTCCATCCATCGTTATATCCCGAACTCCAGACAGACTTCCGGACACATCGTTCGTTCCGTCAAACGGATTTCCCCAAAACAGGCGATAGTTCTTGAGCCTGTCAGCTGCGATGGAATCGTTATCCGTCAAGGCGACAGACGGGGTAACCACGGTCAGCTTGCTTACGCCGACTGCCGGCATGGGAGACAACGATATGCTATCCACACAGTTCTCGCAAGTCCCGTTCAATGCCCCGTATGTGTTATAGACGAATATGGAGCAGGTCTGGTAATCCGTCTTGGCCGAAACCCAAAAACACACGTGTCCCCCGTACAAGAACACCTTCACGTCACCCAAATCGTCACCGAAATGCGTACCGGCCGTAGCCGTAAACTCGACATCATTCGGGGCATAATTGTACGCCTGTACGATCGTATTGATAATTCGTCGGCTATAATATCCATTTCCAATCAAATGCAACGTCAACATAGCCGCCTCGGCCTCCTCGACTTTCGTGCGAATCAGCCACCCGTTTCCGGTGGCTGTCTCATACATGCCGCCCCTTTTATACAGGAAAGCCCCGTTGTCAAGCCCGTTCAACTTTTTCGCATTGTCCGATTCGACCGAACGCCCGACTGCCAGCCCCGTATATGTACCGCTCACGTTGTTTATCTCCGAGAGCGAATAAGTTGGCTTGTTCGGCTGCTGCACCCAATCGTACAGGGTTATGCCTTTGGTGACAACGATGTTACCGCCCGTTTTGCTGACGGCCGTCACCACATTCCCTGTACCTATCGTAGATGCGCCGGCGTTGGCGAGTTTCCAAATCTCGTTGATGGTATAGGCGTTGAAGGTATCGGTAAGGGTGGCGTTGTCGAATGCGCCGTCTAGATCGTCGAACCCATGAACGAGCTTGATGAGCCCTCCTCCGCCACCGCCGCCCCCTTCGAGGCTGCCGAGACCGAGAGCAGAGAGGCTGCCGGTGGTATAGAGGCTTATCGGTTCCCCGTTCTTCGAATCGTACACTTTAACGGCCTTGTTGGCGGCGTCCCATACCAGCGTCGCCCCGCCGATGGTAACGCTATGGTTGACATCGATGTCGGTCATGGGCACGAGGGGCGTGACATCGAGCAGTTTCCCGCTCTCCGAATCTTCATTAAGCTGAAAGATGTTGAGATAGGCGTCGATGAGTTTGTCGCCGAAATAGAATGCCCCGAGGTTGGTGTCGATTTTTCCTTTCTTGTCCCACCGGATATTTCCGGCGGCCAGATAGCCGGTGCCGTCCATGCGGATCAGGGCCGTGGCCTCGTTGCCGGCAAGGCCCTCCTTTTCGACGTAAGTACCGGTCTCCTCGTCGTAGGTAAAGCGGTCCACGGGGTCTCCGCCCGCCCAATAGGAGATACTGCCGGTTCCCCGGTCGAGACCGCTCACGCCGCTCATGACGACATACTCGCCTTCGGGAGTGCGGTAGCCGAGCTGCACGAGGCTCGTGGCGATGACACCCCCGTCGATGGTGGTGTCGTTACGGAAGGCTTCTTTGAGGTATTCGCGCTCTTCGAGGGCCTTGTCGAGGTCGTCGTAGTGCTCGGTAATGAATTTACCCTTAATTCGTAGCACCTTATTCACCGAGTCGTAGACCAGATAGGTGTTTTGGTCGGGGACACCGACGGCAAAGTCGCCGAGGACTTTGAGGAAAGCCCGGGCGGTGTTCTTGTCGAACCCCTGACCGATGATATCTTTCCCTTGCAGGGTGTAGGAGCCGATACCCTGCAACAGCTTGACGCTGGGCGAATCGACGGCGACGGAGGAGATGATGACGGCGTTCTGTCGCCCGGGCTCCTCGCTGCCGCCCACCACCGGGTCGTACCCCAGCTGGATAAGGGCGTCCCCGGCTACGGGGATATCCGAGCCGGTATCGGCATCCGTCTTGGAGAGGTCGACGTAGTTGTCGCCGACCCCGACCACCTTGCGCCAGTAGTAGCGGGGCTTCAAGGTCTCCATCCGGTCGACCGCCCGGCAGATGGCCATATCTCCCACGATGAAGTCGTTCTCGGGAGCGACACTCCCGTCGTCCGCATAACAGCGGTAATGCGTTTCGAACTCCTCTACCCGGAAAAGGTTTCCGAAGGAGGCAGAACTGACGATATACTCCCCGGCAATATGGGTGACCCGGTTGACCTGCGTCTCCTGTATCGTCGCTTTCTTGCGGATAAAGATGTTGTCTGCCTCGATATAGGTGTTGCCCTGTTCATCGGTTCTGAACGTTCCGCCGCTTACGAGCGAGGAGTAAACTCCGATGTCCAGCCCTTTCGCGAAGGTGATTTTCCCTTGTGCCGTGTCGGGGCGCAGGCGGCTGAGCGCCTCTTTGAGGGTACGCCGCGCGCTGAACACGTTGTTGTCGGTGGGCAGGGTGTTGTCCCAGCTCCGGATCAGGTCGGGGAAAGAGCCCGACGTAGCCTCCCGCACATAGTTCTCGACGGCGGTGATGTTGTCGTTGATGGTCGTCATCGCCCCGGTACTCGTGGCGTCGCTGATTTCCAAATCCACCTGTGAGGGAAGATTCACCTTCCGCGTGATTTTGGTAATGCGGCTGCTTCGAAACCCGGTGTCCGGAAAATATTTGTTACTTTCGAGCCGCACCCTTCTCCCCACATAGAGGTCGATGGCGTGGTCTTCGATGTAGACATGGTCGGTCGGCGCCTTGTAACGGCTCACGTCGATGGCGTTCTCCTCGTTGTATTTGTCGACGGCCTCCTTGAATTCCTGTTCGGCCAGCGGATAGTATTCGTCCGGCATGCGGATATTCCAAAGGATATACTTGTCGCCTGCTTGGGGCGACAAGGTGTCGTTGGGAAGCTGCGTGTCGTCGTCATAGGGCCAGATGGTGATGATCTCGAACTCCCGGGTGTCGCTGTCGTAGTTGACCTCGAAGTAATAGGTGCCGTCGGCTTCTTCTCCGAGCCCGGCCAGTTCCGAACCTTCCTGAAAGGATACCCGTTTGACCTGCCGGGCCAGCTCGTAATCGTTCGGGTCGAAATCGAGGCTTTCGTCCTTGAAATACCAGATCGTAAAGGGGTTGCCCTCCTCGTCCTTCGTCTCTTCCTTGCGTACTGAGCTCACCGTGCCGATACGCTTGGGGTAAATGCCGGCGAAAGCCTCGGCTTCGTAGTGGTGCCATACGCCGTACTTGTCGACATTCACATCGACGTGTTTCACGCCGCCGGGCAGTTGCAGACGGGTGTGGCCGTATTTCTCCGGGTCGATGTTGCGGCTGCTGCCTATCGGGTAGAGCCGGGTGTAGAACTTGGCGTTGTCGGCCATGTCGCCGCTCAGCGAGAGCAGCCCCTTGCCGTAGGCCAGCGTCACCTCCTCGCCCTGCTCGCAGCGGCAGATATTGACGGTCTGCCCCTCGACCCACCATTCGGCGCGGTGTCCAACCTTCTCGGCCACCTCTTTAAGCGCCTCGTCGCAATATTTTCCGAAATAGTCGATGACGATGTTGTCGGCGCCTTCCACCGTGCCCTCTTTCCAGTCTCCGGTTCCCATGCCGTTGTTGATACTTTTCACGATTAGGGCGACATGGTCCCTCGGCGGGGCGGTCAGGGTGAAGACCGGCTCGTCGTCCCCGTCCGTGTCGTTGATGACAAGGAAGCGCTTCACCAGACTCTCGATGCCGTAGAGCTTGATATCGTACTTCCATTCTACCGTCGACACTTGCTCGGGGTGATACCGTTCCATGAGCCAGTATCGCCGACCCATGAACTCGGCGTAGTCGTTGACTTCGAGCGTCACGTGTTCGTAGAGCGTGAACGACAGGCTGAGCGCGTTGTCGCCCTGCAACTCCATCTCCTGCGTCGAGTTGTCATCGCAGGGAACCTGTGTTTTCGCCATGCCGTCGCTGCCGTATATCGTGATCATCTTACTCTTGTTTTAAGGTCGTTTTAATGCTGTTATAAGTTCATTCAAATAGCCGGGGAAGGCTCGCGGAATGTCACATAGAACCGGCTGGCCTGCTTGCCCACCTTCCAGAGATAAGTGAGCGGCTCGTAATCGCTCGCCTCCTTGTAAAAGACGCGAAGAGTCATGTCAAGGTCGGGAAAATTGATGTCGAGCCAGCCATCGTCGCCCTGCTTCAGCATGGAGATGAACGCCCGGTACTGCGACAACCAGGCTTCCCGGGTATTGGCATAGAGGGCAAAGTAGAGCTTCACATCGCGCGCCTGGTTTTTTACGTCGAGTACAGCCGAGTATTTCTCACCATTCTCCTCGCGTATATCCACGGCCACATGGGTTTTCGTTTTGGCCGGTGCCATGATGGCTTTCAGGTTGTTGCGGTCGCCCCGCTTCTTCTCGACCAGGAAAGCGCCATACTCTTTCCAAATGTCGACCCCGTTAATAATGACCTTACCTCCCAATATTGCGTCCATACTTATTTCATTTTAAGCCCGTCTCTCACGATCTTCTTGATGTCCTCCTTTATCTCTCCCAGGTGCCTGGCACTGGTACCGGTGTTCTCCTCGATGCGTCGCAAGTGGTCCACGGCTGCGCCCATCTGCTCGCTCACATCGCTCATCTTGTCGTCCATGCTCGACCAGTGCATCTGCCCGGATACAAAGAGCCCTTCGAGCTTGGAGCCCTGTTCTTGGCTCATGGCGGCGAACCCGCCCGGTTTCCCGCTCTGTGTCGTTCCGCCGTCGTCCCCGGTATAGCCGGTAGCTTCCGATATGCTGTCGCGGATATGGAGGCCTTTTTTCACAAGTTCCTCCCACTGTTTGTTCAAGTCCTCGATTTCCTCGTCGGTCAGCTCTCCATTGGACATGGCTCTTCCGAAGGTGGCGTACCAATCCTCCATATCCGGTTTGAGCAATTCGTCGAGCTTGGTTTTCAACAGGGCGCGCATCAGATACTCGCTCATGTCGTCGGAAAAATCCTCCCAGTCTGACGACATGTCCATCAGCATGTCGATAAAACTGTCGTACACGCTGTCGAAGGAGACCTGCGTGATACTCTCGTAATAGGCCTGTTCCAACTCCTTCCGCTGTTCGGCGAAAGCGATATAGTCGTCCATATACCGGGCGGCATCCTTGTAGCCCGCATCGGCATAGTCCTTGATTTTCGCATAAAGGTCGGGCGCTTCCCGGGCGACCTTCGCCATCTCCTCGCTCGACAGGTTCCAGAAATCGGCGGCCTCGCCGATCGTCCTTCCGACTACCTCGCTGATGCGCTGCCATTCGTTACCGCTCATGGCATCGTCTATTTTTTTGTTGGAGGACTTTTTGCCGCCGATTCCCCAAAGCCCGTTGCTGTAAGCGGAGGCGCTCCGCCGCATTTGTTCCTGTGTATTAGCCTCCGTTTCGTTCAGACGGGCCATCTGCTTTTCATAGAGTTCCGTGGCTTGTTGGCCGGAAGTACCCTTTATCTCCTCGGTCAACGACTCGATGGCGGCTATCAGAGCTTCGTTCGTCAAGCTCAGGCGCTCCATGTCTTCTTCCAAACGGGGGTCGCTGTCCCCGTTCCCCACCAGTTTGCCCAACCCCCCGAACGATAGAGCGTCGAGGATATTGGCCGCTCCTTTCAACAGGGACTCGCCGATTTGCTGAAAAAGCTCCAACGAAAAGATATTGTCGATAATGCCGCTGACGGCGCCGAGCACGGTGTCTGTCAACCCTGCGACGATACCCCCGATACCCTCCGTCGCCAATTCGTCCAAGATGGAGAGTATGGCGGAGATGATGGAGCCGGCCAACCCCGAATTGCCCAAGCCTTCCGCGAGGGCTTGTGTGACGCTGCTGTCCCCGAAGATTTTCTCGAAACCTTCCGCAAGGGAGCCGCCGAGTTTCTCG
>ENA-ORTM01002991-ORTM01002991.1-human-gut-metagenome-genome-assembly--contig:-NODE-2991-length-12373-cov-5.610245_pt1 | contig 12373 bp, 9 predicted proteins | sample MGYA00241909_ERZ509182 | MGnify/ENA primary metagenome ERZ509182 (study PRJEB26280, sample SAMEA2338855) | human gut metagenome | biome: human gut; feature: human-associated habitat; material: faeces...
CCTTGGCCGCCTCGGCTTCCGCCAGCTCCCGCCGGACGGCCTCCAGCTTCTCCCGGTGCTCCTGGTTCGACGTCTCAATATAATTCAGCACATCCTGCTTCTGAAACCCGCCAAAGGTGGACGTGCGGAACTGAAGTTCGGTGTCGCTCATACGGCACACCCCTTTTCTACAGAATCAGAGCTATTTTATCACAATTCCCGCTATAACACAAGCGCCACCCAGACCATAGCTATCTGCACAATTCTTTCTTCTCTCTACTTGCGGTTTTGCGCAAAATCAACTATAGTTATAGTTGGCATTACGGCAAAATGTCCGGTCTATCGGGCTTATCCGGCGGTATTCTACGTTCAGAAACATTTGAGAACGGAGGTAGTTTTCCCATGACCTATCTGGCCCACATTGCCGGCGACGGCCGGAAACAGACGGCGGCGGAGCACCTCAACGGGACGGCGGAGCGTTGCGCCCTCTTTGCCGCTCCCTTTGGCGCGGAGGAGCTGGGTCGGCTGGCCGGCCTGAGCCACGACCTCGGAAAATACTCCATGGAATTTCAGCGCCGCCTTGCCGGCGGCCCCAAGGTGGATCACGCCACCGCCGGCGCCTTTGCCTGCTGGCGTATGGGGCAGCCTCTGGCTGCCTTTGCGGCGGCGGGGCACCACGGCGGCCTCCCGGACGGAGGCACTCAGGGGGATTCCCCGGATGCCGGAACCTTTTGGGGACGGATGAAGCGCGCGGAACGGGGCATGCTGCCCGACTGCTCCCCCTGGACAGAAGAGATCGCCCTCCCCTCCCCCGCTCCTCCCCCCTGCGGCGCGGAGCCGCTGTCCCTGATGTTCTTTACCCGGATGCTGTTTTCCTGTCTGACGGACGCGGATTTCCTGGACACCGAGGCCTTTATGGACGGCTCCCCCCGGCCGGAGCACCCCGCCCCTCTGGATGACCTTTGGGAGCGGCTCCAGCGCCATATCTCCGGCTGGTTTCCCCCTCAGGGAGAGCTGAACTCCCGCCGCTGCGCCGTTCTGGAGCAGTGTATCCGGATGGGCAAAACCCAGCCCCCCGGCCTGTTTACCCTCACCGTCCCCACCGGGGGCGGAAAGACGGTGGCCTCTCTGGCCTTCGCCCTGGCCCAGGCTAGGGCCAGGGGACTGAGGCGGATCATCTATGTGATCCCCTACACCTCCATCATCGAGCAGACCGCCCAGGAGTTCCGAACCATCCTGGGGGCGGAGAACGTGCTGGAGCACCACTCCAACGCCGCCTATGAAATCGATGCCGAGGCCACTCCAAAAACGGTCCGCCTGGCCCAGGCCGCGGAGAACTGGGACATGCCCGTGGTGGTGACCACGGCGGTGCAGTTCTTTGAATCCCTCTATGCCAACCGCCCCTCCCAGTGCCGCAAGCTCCACAACCTGGCCGGAAGCGTCATTCTCTTCGACGAGGCCCAGCTGCTCCCCCTTCCCTGCCTGCGGCCATGCGTCCACGCCATCGCCCAGCTGGTTCAGCATTATGGCGCATCCGCCGTCCTCTGTACCGCCACCCAGCCCGCACTGGGGCCGCTCTTTGCGGAGTTTCTGCCCGGCCGTCCGGCAGTGGAGCTCTGTCCGCCGGAGCTGTGTCCCCCGGAATCCTTCCGCCGGGTGTGCTTCCGCCAGGCGGGCCGGCTGGACTGGGATACACTGTCCGGACAGCTCCAGCAGCACGAGCAGGTGCTCTGCGTTGTCAACAGCCGCAAGAGCGCCCAGGAGATCTTTACGCGGCTCTCCGGCGAGGGGAACTTTCACCTCTCTACCCTCATGTATCCCGCCCACCGGCGCGCCAAGCTGGAGGAGATCCGCCGCCGGCTCCGGGAGGGGCTCCCCTGCCGGGTGATCTCCACCTCCCTGATTGAGGCCGGGGTGGATGTGGACTTTCCCGCCGTGTTCCGGGAAGAGGCGGGCCTGGACTCCATCCTCCAGGCCGCCGGCCGGTGCAACCGGGAGGGCAAGCGCCCCGTCTCGGAGAGCATCGTCACCCTTTTCCGGGGGGAGGCCGCCCCGCCGCCTCTGTTCCAGACCGCCATCGGCGCGGGCCGCATGGTGCTGGAGCAGTATGACGACATCGCCTCCCGGGAGGCGATCCAGGCCTACTTCCATACGCTGCTGGAGCTGAAGGGGGCGGAAGCGCAGGACATATATGGTATTCTGCCCAAGATTCGCACGGAGCTGTTCCCCTTCCAGTCCGTGGCGGAGCGCTTCCACATGATCGACAGCCCCACCCGGACGGTCTACATCCCATTGGGCGCGGGCGCGGAGCTGGTCGGACGGCTTCGGGCCGGAGAGCGGAGCCGGGCGCTGTTCCGCCAGCTCGGCCAATACGGCGTATCTATCTACGAAAACCACTTCGCCGCCCTGGACCAGGCCGGGGATCTGGAGCGGCTGGAGGATGGCTCCGCCATCCTTGCCACCCTGTCCCTCTATTCAGAGGAAACCGGGCTGTCCCTGGAGGTGGACTGTGGGAAAGCCTTCTTTGTCTAAACAGCAGGGGAGCGGAGACGCTTCCGTCTCCGCTCCCCTGTGCCTCCTAATTAATATACATTTCTATATTTCAATCCACGCATGTTGCGACAGAAAATATTATATCACATGTGTCAACAAAAATTCATAGATATGTATTTTAAATAGTTTGACAGATGACTAACTCTGATGTATAATATAGTCGTCTAAATGAATAGACGCAGGATGGAACGCCGGGCAGACGTGAGGTCTCATTCACTCTCTACTCCGTCTGCCGGTGCTTCCCCTGTCCAAACAATATATTATGTATTATGAAAGGAGTGAACGCCTATGTCCATTCAGCTGGAGGTCTGGGGGGATTATGCCCTCTTTACCCGCCCGGAGATGAAAGTAGAACGGGTGAGCTACGATATCATGACCCCCTCCGCCGCCCGGGGGCTGGTGGAGGCCATCTACTGGCATCCTGGGCTGAAGTGGATCATCGACCGCATCCATGTGTGCGCTCCCATCCGCTTCACCAACCTGCGGCGCAACGAGGTCAAGTCCACTCTCTCCGCCCGCTCGGCCCGGACGGTGATGGAGCGGGGCAAGGGGGAGCTGTATCTGTGCACATCCGACGACATTCAGCAGCGGGCCGCCCTGCTGCTGCGGGATGTGCGGTATGTTATTGAGGCCCATTTTGACATGACCAGTCAGGCCGCCCCCGGAGACAATCCGGGCAAGTTTCAGGACATTGTCAAGCGCCGCATCAAAAAGGGGCAATTCTACCACCAGCCCTGCTTCGGCTGCCGTGAGTTCCCCGCCCATTTCCGCTGGTGCGAGGAGTTGCCCCCCTGCCCGAAGGAGCTGCTGGGAGAGCGCGACTTGGGCTGGATCCTGTACGATATGGACTATACAAATCCGGAGGATATCCGCCCCCTGTTCTTCCGCGGCACCCTGCGGGACGGGGTGCTGGAGGTACCCGCCCGGGAAAGTGGGGAGGTGCGGGGATGATTTTGCAGGCACTGACCGAGTACTATCAATCGCTGGTTCAGGCGGAGAAAATTGCCGCGCCTGGGTGGAAATCGTCCGATATTTCCTTTGTCCTCTGTATCAGTGACGAAGGGGAACTAGAGCAAGTCATCTCCATTAAAAATCAAGTCTCCCAAGGGAAGAAGACAGTATTACGTCCTCAATCAATGATACTGCCTGTACCAGCAGATGGAAGGACCTCCACTGCTGTGCGTCCAAACTTTCTATGGGACAAATCCGATTATCTGCTTGGAATCAGCAAGGGCGGCACGCAGCGTGGTATTAAATATTTCAATGGAGCCAAAGAGTACCATGAAGCCATTTTATCTGGCGTGGTATCCCCAGCCGCTACTGCTCTGCTGGCCTTCTTCCAACAGTGGAATCCAGAAAAAGCTCCTGAACATCCTGCGCTTCAAGATGCCATGGAGGACATACTCAAGGGCGCGAACATGGTATTCCGCTATAGCGGCGGTTACATCCACGAAGATCCAGAGATTAGGGATGCATGGCAGAGGCACTATGCAGACCAGAGCACAGGGATAGAAATGACTTGCTTAGTCACAGGGAAACAAGCTGCAGTGGCGCGGATCCACCCCAAAATCAAAGGCATCATCAACGGCGAGGCTATGGGGAATACGCTGGTCGGCTTTAACTCTCCGTCGGTCTGTTCTTATGGGAAAGAGCAAAGCTATAATGCGCCTGTCAGCCAACAAGCCGCCTTCGCCTACACGGCCGCCCTCAATTACCTGCTGGCCGACCGGGAGCACGTCTACCGGCTCGGGGACGCCACCGTCGTCTGCTGGGCCAGAGGCGGCGGCGACGCCTACCAGGCCTTTTTCGGCAGGGCTCTGCTGGGGGCGCCGACGCCGTACAGCGCCGCGGATCTCCGCGGCATGACTGCACAGCTTTGCCAAGGAATACCCGTGGACTTTCAGGAGGAGAAGCTCGACCCCAACATGGATTTCTATATCCTCGGACTCTCCCCCAACGCCGCCCGACTGTCGGTGCGCTTCTTCCTCCACAATACCTTCCAGGGATTCCTGGAACACATCCAGTCCCACTACCGGCGGCTGGAGATCATTCGCCCCTCCTATGACAAGTTTGAGACCCTGCCCATCTGGAAGCTGCTGGACGAGACGGTAAACCAGAACGCCCGGGACAAGTCCCCCGCCCCCGATCTGGCCGGCGAGGTTCTGCGGGCGGTGCTGAACGACACCCGATATCCGGCCACGCTGCTCAACGGCGTCGCCCTCCGCATCCGGGCGGAACGGGAGGTCACCCGGGGCCGGGCCGCCATTCTGAAAGCCTATTACACAAAGCTGGCCGAGAGTACCAGCCGCGAACATCCTGATATACCGGAGGAGGTCTTACAAGTGTCTCTCAATCCTGACGCCACCAACATCCCCTATCTTCTGGGACGGCTGTTCTCCGTGCTGGAGGCCGTCCAGGCCGCTGCCAACCCCGGCATCAACGCCACCATCCGCGACAAGTATTTCAGCGGAGCGTCGGCTACCCCTGCCGCGGTATTCCCCGTCCTGGTCAATCTGGCTCAGAAGCATCTGAAAAAGCTGAACGCCGCCAACCGCGGTCTCTCCATCGCCTATGAGAAGCAGATGACCGAGCTGCTCTCCAAGCTGGGTACGGAATACCCCGCCCACCTGAATCTCCGCCAGCAGGGTTCGTTCCAGCTGGGCTACTATTTCCAGACTCAGGCCCGCTATCAGAAGAAGGAGGAGAAGTAATATGTCCGAGCCTATCAAAAACCGCTATGAATTTGTCATCCTGTTCGACGTGGAGAACGGCAATCCCAACGGGGATCCGGACGCGGGCAATATGCCCCGGGTGGATCCGGAGACCGGCCTGGGCATTGTCACCGACGTGTGCCTGAAGCGGAAGATCCGCAACTATGTGGAGACGGTGAAGGAGGACGCCACCGGCTACCGCATCTATGTCAAGGACGGCGTGCCTCTTAACCGCAGCGACGCCGAGGCCTACGCCGCCCTGGACGTGGACGAAAAGACCGTCAAGGAAAAGAAAAAGGCCGACCCTGACCTGGATCGGAAAGTCCGGGACTGGATGTGCGCCAACTTCTACGATGTACGCACCTTTGGCGCGGTGATGACCACCTTTGTGAAGGCCGCTCTCAACTGCGGCCAGGTGCGGGGGCCGGTGCAGCTGGGCTTCGCCCGCAGCGTGGAACCCGTCATTCCCCAGGAGATCACCATCACCCGCGTGGCCATCACCACCGAGGCCGACGCGGAGAAAAAGGGCACTGAGATGGGGAGAAAGTATGTCATCCCCTATGGTCTTTATCGCTGCGAGGGCTACGTCTCCGCCAACCTGGCCCGCAAGACCACCGGCTTCTCCGAGGAGGATCTGTCCCTGCTGTGGGAGGCAATCCTCAATATGTTCGAGCACGACCACTCCGCCGCACGGGGCAAGATGGCCGTGCGGGAGCTGATTGTCTTCCAGCACGACAACGAGCTGGGCTGCGCCCCGGCCTGGAAGCTCTTTGAAGCGGTACATGTCACCCGGAGGGATCCCGGTGATCCCGCCCCCGCCCGTTCCTATCAGGATTACTCCGTCACGGTGGACGAGGCCGCCCTCCCCGCCGGAATCACCTGCCGGCGGATGGGGTGAACTTCCGTGAGGAGGAGTTTCTCCCCCTCTCCGGCCTTCAGCACTTTGCCTTCTGCCGCCGCCAGTGGGCGCTGATCCATCTGGAACAGCAGTGGCAGGAAAATCTGCGCACCATAGAGGGCCAGCTTCTCCATGAGCGTGCCCACGACGCCTCCCTTCGGGAGCGGCGGGGCGATACTCTGGTTCTCCGCAGTCTGGCGGTGGCCTCCCCTACCCTGGGACTGTCCGGCCAGTGCGACGTGGTCGAATTTCGCGCCGCGCCGGAGGGCGTCCCCCTCGCGGGCGAGGAGGGCCGCTGGCTGCCCTTTCCCGTGGAGTACAAGCGTGGCCGGCCAAAGCCTCACCAGGCGGACGAGCTTCAACTGTGTGCCCAGGCCATGTGTCTGGAGGAAATGCTGTGCTGCCCCGTCCCGGAAGGCGCACTCTACTACGGCGAAACCCGCCGGCGCACTCCGGTGCGCTTCTCTCCGGAGCTGCGCCGTCAGGTTCAGTCCGCCGCAGAGGAGATGCATCAGCTCTTCCGGCGGGGCCACACCCCCAAAGCCAGGCCGGGCAAGTTCTGCGGCGCCTGCTCTCTGAAGGAGCTGTGCCTGCCGCAGCTGATCCGGCGGGAGTCCGTATCCGATTATCTGAACCGGGCCATGGAGGAAACGCCATGAGACAACTGTTGAACACCCTCTTCGTGACCTCGGAGGACATCTATCTGTCCCTGGACGGCGAAAATGTGGTCGCCAGCCGGGAACATCAGGAGGCCGCCCGCTACCCGCTCCATACCTTGAGCGGCATTGTCTCCTTCTCCTACCCCGGGGCCTCTCCCGCCCTGATGGGCGCCTGCGCCGAGCGCGGTATCTCTCTGGCCTTCTGCACGCCGCGCGGGCGGTTTCTGGCCCGGATCGCCGGGAGTACCTCGGGAAACGTCCTGCTCCGGCGTGCCCAGTACCGCACGGCGGACGAGCTCTCCGCCAGCTGCCGCATTGCCCGCAGTATGATCTTCGGCAAGGTCTATAACGCCCGCTGGAGCATCGAGCGCACCCGAAGAGATCACGGGCTCCGGCTGGATTCCGCCAGCCTGACAGCCTCCGCGTCTCATCTGAAAGAGCTTCTCCCCCAAATCGCCGCGGCCGCCTCTCTCGAGCATCTGCGCGGCCTGGAGGGCGCCGGAGCAACCCTCTATTTCGGGCAGTTCGACCAGCTGATCTTGGGTGAAAAGCCCCTCTTTTCCTACCAAAGCCGCAGCCGCCGTCCGCCGCGGGATCCTGTCAACGCCCTGCTCTCCTTTGTCTACAGTCTGCTGTCGCACGACTGCGCCTCCGCACTGGAGAGCGTGGGGCTGGATTCCTACGTGGGCTTTCTCCACCGGGATCGCCCCGGCCGGGCCTCTCTGGCCCTGGATCTGATGGAGGAGCTGCGCCCCTGTATGGCCGACCGGTTCGTTTTAACCCTGATAAACAACCGAATAGTGGGGCGGCAGGACTTTGACTTTCTGGAGAATGGGGCGGTCTTTTTGAGTGACTCCGGCCGCAGAGCCGTTCTGAAGCGCTGGCAGGAGCGGAAAAAGGAGTCTCTAACCCACCCCTATCTCCAGGAAAAGCTCTCTTGGGGACTGGTTCCCTATCTCCAGGCGCTGCTTCTGGCCCGCTGCCTCCGCGGCGATCTGGACGCCTATCCGCCCTTTTTGTGGAAGTGAGGCCATTATGCTGGTTTTGATTACCTACGATGTCAATACAGCGGATGCCGCCGGGCGCAAACGCCTGCGGCAGATCGCCAGGCAGTGCGTCAACTACGGCCAGCGGGTTCAGAACTCCGTCTTTGAGTGCAAGCTGGATCCGGCCCAGTACAAGCTGCTTCAAGCCAAGCTGTGTGCGATCATGGATCCCGAACGGGACAGCCTCCGCTTTTATTCCCTGGGAAATCGCTATGAGCAGAAGATCGAGCACTTTGGCTTTAAGCAGACCTACCTTCCAGACGAACCTTTGATTTTGTAGCGTGCGAAGTCCAAGATGACACGCCTTCTCCGGCCGGTTCGCACCCAAAAAGCATAAAGGAAAGCTTAATGGAGCATAGGCGCGTTTGTTTTTGTATGCTCAGCCTTCTTCCCCTTGTGCAAATAAGCAAATTGAGCCAAGCAAACTCTCTGCTCTTTGGTAAAGTTTGCTGTCGCACCCCTCGCGGGGTGCGTGGATTGAAATTATTGCCAACGCAAGAAATCCCCACAAAGGGAAGCCCGTCGCACCCCTCGCGGGGTGCGTGGATTGAAATCCCTGCGCAAATAGGGATATGCGGTAGTCTCCATGTCGCACCCCTCGCGGGGTGCGTGGATTGAAATTCCTCCACTGTTCGGCCTTGAACCTGGCGTATTCGTCGCACCCCTCGCGGGGTGCGTGGATTGAAATTTTGTCCAGCTTTAAGCCGTGCCCGATGTTGTAGTCGCACCCCTCGCGGGGTGCGTGGATTGAAATCACCAATGGAGTCGAGCCGTGGTCAAATCTATCTCGTGTCGCACCCCTCGCGGGGTGCGTGGATTGAAATCGCACATGGGCTTTGCGCTCCTGATCACCGGCATAGTCGCACCCCTCGCGGGGTGCGTGGATTGAAATGGAACTACTATGACTACGTGGACACGCTGCGGGGTCGCACCCCTCGCGGGGTGCGTGGATTGAAATCATGCGTCGTAGAGTGCGGCCCAAGTGGGCGCCTGTCGCACCCCTCGCGGGGTGCGTGGATTGAAATACGTCCACCATGACCCAGTGCTTACAGGTAGCGCAGGTCGCACCCCTCGCGGGGTGCGTGGATTGAAATCTTTATATGGGTGAGGATGGCTGCCCGCGGGCGGTGGTCGCACCCCTCGCGGGGTGCGTGGATTGAAATAGGCGGTGTTCAGTTTTCCTTGTGCCACGCGGTATGTCGCACCCCTCGCGGGGTGCGTGGATTGAAATGCATAGGCTCAAGCACATTCCGCTCAATGGTGGACGTCGCACCCCTCGCGGGGTGCGTGGATTGAAATTGCTACTGCACTCGGCATATGTGCGCTTCCCGCTTAGGTCGCACCCCTCGCGGGGTGCGTGGATTGAAATTCATGTGGCAGCGGTGAGTTCCAGCATACACAGCGTCGCACCCCTCGCGGGGTGCGTGGATTGAAATCGCCCTGCTGGTTGTGTCTACAAATTGTGAGAGGTCGCACCCCTCGCGGGGTGCGTGGATTGAAATTCCCGGTTGATCTGCGCCAGGCAGAGCAGCGGGAGTCGCACCCCTCGCGGGGTGCGTGGATTGAAATAAAAATAGAGGGCGGAGGCTATTGCCCCCGCCCTGTCGCACCCCTCGCGGGGTGCGTGGATTGAAATTGCTACTCGCCCATGCACCACAATGTCGCCTACCGTCGCACCCCTCGCGGGGTGCGTGGATTGAAATGTCCAGGTTGTCCTCCTTTCGCTGGCCGTAGGAGCGTCGCACCCCTCGCGGGGTGCGTGGATTGAAATGCCTCCAGCACGAAATCTGCCTCTGTCAAATGCTCGTCGCACCCCTCGCGGGGTGCGTGGATTGAAATTGGAATACAGTAGGGGCGGAGGTACGGTTGAACGTCGCACCCCTCGCGGGGTGCGTGGATTGAAATGAGCAACTCTCCATCAATCGCCCTTGCCATCGTGTCGCACCCCTCGCGGGGTGCGTGGATTGAAATATAGAAACTCTCCTTCGTCAGCGTGCGGATGTCCCGCGTCGCACCCCTCGCGGGGTGCGTGGATTGAAATTGGTGGAATCGATATCAACTGACAGGAGGAAAAGGTCGCACCCCTCGCGGGGTGCGTGGATTGAAATTTTAAGGCTGGGCCATGTGAACGATGCTCATCCAAGGTCGCACCCCTCGCGGGGTGCGTGGATTGAAATTTTCGCCTGTTGAAATACTAAATCCACCTTGCTTGTCGCACCCCTCGCGGGGTGCGTGGATTGAAATCGCATGCTGGGGCATCCCTGCTGCTCTCCCAGTGTCGCACCCCTCGCGGGGTGCGTGGATTGAAATCGGCGTGGGAGACTGTTTTGGAGGCAGGAGAGGAGCTGTCGCACCCCTCGCGGGGTGCGTGGATTGAAATTCTGTTTGTCATCAGCAACCGACCTCCTTGAAATGTCGCACCCCTCGCGGGGTGCGTGGATTGAAATCTCCTTCACATGGCGGGGGTAGCGGCGGTGCAGCGTCGCACCCCTCGCGGGGTGCGTGGATTGAAATTCCTGGGCCTCCGCGTCAAGCTCCGCCCAGCTCGTCGCACCCCTCGCGGGGTGCGTGGATTGAAATTCAGTGAAGTAGGCCGCCCTGCGGGCCTTGACCCAGTCGCACCCCTCGCGGGGTGCGTGGATTGAAATCAGGAGAAGATGGACGTCTATCTGGCCGCCGACCGTCGCACCCCTCGCGGGGTGCGTGGATTGAAATCCTTCTTTGTGCGGCAGACCAGGTTACAGGACACGCGTCGCACCCCTCGCGGGGTGCGTGGATTGAAATCCAGGTCAGGCGGCGGAGGCCGCTTCGTGCCATGTCGCACCCCTCGCGGGGTGCGTGGATTGAAATACGGGCGGCCTCGTCAATATCATCTGTGGGCCAAGTCGCACCCCTCGCGGGGTGCGTGGATTGAAATGGAGAAGGGGATCATGGCCGGCCGGGACGCCGATGCCGTCGCACCCCTCGCGGGGTGCGTGGATTGAAATTGGCATTTGGTGATGTAGTCGGCCAGCTCCCGGCCGTCGCACCCCTCGCGGGGTGCGTGGATTGAAATCGGTCAGTAATCCAGTGCAGGCCCTTCCGCCGGGGTCGCACCCCTCGCGGGGTGCGTGGATTGGAATTACCGTGGACGACCACGCCATTGTCCAGCACCTCCCGTCGCACCCCTCGCGGGGTGCGTGGATTGAAATCTCGTTCCAGCGATCGACGGAACTTGGTGATGACGTCGCACCCCTCGCGGGGTGCGTGGATTGAAATCGTAATCGTACTGGTCAAACGCCGACACAAACAAAGGTCGCACCCCTCGCGGGGTGCGTGGATTGAAATTGGACCGGGTGTCCAAACATCCACGGCTGCACCTCGTCGCACCCCTCGCGGGGTGCGTGGATTGAAATGTACATGTCACGCAACAGTGGGTGGATATCCTGGTCGCACCCCTCGCGGGGTGCGTGGATTGAAATTGTGTTTTGGGGAGCTCTGGCTGTGGGCAGCGTGAGTCGCACCCCTCGCGGGGTGCGTGGATTGAAATAAAGAATCCGCCTAGCATGATCCCTTTTGTGGGCGGTCGCACCCCTCGCGGGGTGCGTGGATTGAAATCTGACATTGGCTTGAGCCGTTGAGGTTCTGGTCGTCGCACCCCTCGCGGGGTGCGTGGATTGAAATTCCGCCGTCTTGGTGAGCACCACACCCACCCCCTGGTCGCACCCCTCGCGGGGTGCGTGGATTGAAATATGCTTGCTCCTCCTTACTTCCGGTCCGCCAGCGGTCGCACCCCTCGCGGGGTGCGTGGATTGAAATGGAACGCAGGCCGAGCGAGTACACACCAATAAGGAGTCGCACCCCTCGCGGGGTGCGTGGATTGAAATAGTGAGAAATACGACATCACCAAGCATCCCCGGTATAAGTCGCACCCCTCACGGGGTGCGTGGGTTGAAATCAGCGGCTGGACCGCGGCCACATGGAGTATGTCTGTCGCACCCCTCGCGGGTGCGTGGATTGAACTGTCTTACAGGGGCGCCTGGTCAGTTTGCAGGAGACGCCGCATAGGGGCGCGGGTCGATTCAAATTTTCACCCCGCGCCCCTGCTGTTTGCGTTTCTTTTCGTTGACTGGTATAGTAGGGAATGATATAATAGGATGATTATGACAAAAACTATGGTGGGAAGATCATATTATGTGGATTTCAAGTGACTGGAAGGACTATGAGCTGCTGGACTGCGGCGGCGGCGAGCGTCTGGAGCGCTGGGGCAAGTATCTGTTGGTGCGGCCCGATCCTCAGGCCATCTGGCGTCCGGAGGGGCGGCATCCCGGATGGCGGAGGCACGACGCCCGGTACCAGCGCGCCTCCACCGGAGGGGGCCAGTGGGTCAAGAAGGAACTGCCCCAGCGCTGGACATTGGGTTACAAGGGGCTGACCCTCAACATCAAGCCTATGAACTTCAAGCACACCGGCGTCTTTCCGGAGCAGGCGGCCAACTGGGATTTCGCCATGGAGCGCATCCGTTCCGCCGGGCGGCCCATCCGGGTG
>ENA-ORTM01002999-ORTM01002999.1-human-gut-metagenome-genome-assembly--contig:-NODE-2999-length-12338-cov-2.223968_pt1 | contig 12338 bp, 8 predicted proteins | sample MGYA00241909_ERZ509182 | MGnify/ENA primary metagenome ERZ509182 (study PRJEB26280, sample SAMEA2338855) | human gut metagenome | biome: human gut; feature: human-associated habitat; material: faeces...
GTATCGAAAGCAGATTGTGTTTTTGATGGACCTGTTCATTGTGAATTTTGTCTATTTTGTGATGATTTACTGGGTGCCGATTCGCAACGGCACATTGATCACAGAGATATTCACATGGATACCGAACCTGACGCTGATGATTGTCTGCCTGTGCGGTTTTTTGTGGGCGTCTAAATCCTATGACAGTCTGTGGAGATATGCCGAAACGGACGAGGACATCTCATTGATTTTTATGGGCGGGATTGCGTATGTGGTGTATTTTCTGATTCAGAAAATATTGCCGATTCCAAAGATTCCCAGCGTCCTTTCGCTGTGCATCTATTCAATGTCGCTGCTTTTGATGATGACCGCACGGTTTATCTACCGCAAATACCGCATGAAGGTCACCAGCCGCAATCAGGGCAAAAAGGTGCGCTGTGCCATCATCGGTGCGGGCAACGCCGGTGTTGCGCTGCTCAACGAGATGAAGAACAATGTGAGCAACCATTACCAGCCGGTCTGCTTTTTTGACGACGACCCGGAAAAGGTGGGCAAATTCATCCACGGCATCGAGGTCAAGGGAAAGATCGACATGATGCCGCTGCTGCTGCGCAACACGATGGTCACCGAAATCATCTTTGCCATCCCTTCGGCAAACCCGACCCGCCGCAAGGAGATTTTGGAGATGTGCTCCACCCTGCACTGTCACGTCAAGGTGCTGCCGGACAGCTTTGCCGCGGTGCAAAGCGAAAACCTGACCCAGAATGTGCGCAATGTCAAAATCGACGACCTGCTTGGAAGAGAGCGTGTCGTCTTTAATAATCAGGAAGTGTTCGGCTTTTTGCAGGACAAGGTCATCATGGTCACCGGCGGCGGAGGCTCCATCGGCTCCGAGCTGTGCCGTCAGATTGCAAAGCGCGGTCCCAAGAGATTGATCGTGGTGGACATTTACGAAAACAACGCCTACGACCTTCAGCAGGAGCTGAAGATGGAGTATGGAAATAAGCTGGACCTCAAGGTGGAGATTGCCTCGGTGCGCGACCGGGAAAAGGTGCGTGAGCTGGTCGGCTACTACCGTCCGCAGATTATCTTCCACGCCGCTGCCCACAAACACGTTCCGCTGATGGAGGAGTGCCCGGAGGAGGCGGTGAAGAATAACGTCTTTGGGACCTACAATGTGGTCCATGCTGCCGACGAATTTGGAGTGGACAAGTTTGTGCTGATTTCCACTGACAAGGCGGTCAACCCGACCAACGTCATGGGAGCGACCAAGCGTTTCTGCGAGATGATTCTGCAAAGCATGAAGGGCAGAAGCCACACCGAATATGCTGCGGTACGCTTTGGTAATGTGCTCGGCTCCAACGGCTCGGTCATTCCGCTGTTCCGTCGGCAGATTGAGGCGGGCGGACCGGTCACCATCACCGACAAGCGCATCATCCGCTATTTTATGACCATCCCGGAGGCGGCGCAGCTGGTGCTGGAAGCCGGAGCGATGGCAGGCAGCTCGGAGGTGTTTGTGCTGGATATGGGTCAGCCGGTCAAAATTTTGGATTTGGCAGAAAACCTCATCAAGCTCTCCGGCTATGTGCCGTATGTGGACATCGACATCGTGGAAACCGGTCTGCGCCCGGGAGAAAAATTGTATGAGGAGCTGCTGATGAAGAGCGACGGTTTGATGAAGACCACCAGCAGCAAAATCTTTATCGAGCGCCAGCAGGAAATCTCCCAGGAGGAGATGGATGAAAAGCTGGACATCCTGCACAGGGCTTTGCAGGCAGGCGGAAGGGAGAACATCCGTCTGGCGATGAAGCAGGTGGTACCGACCTACCGCGACCCGGAGGAGGTCAACTGCCAGGTACAGAACAACTAGATTTTGATTGACAGCAGGGAAAGGAGATGCCGCATTTTATGCATCAGGGCATTCAGGGAAAGGAAGTTACCTTTAAGGACGTCCTCATTTTGTTCTTGAAACGATTTGAAAGGATACTCGCCGTTGCGCTGGCTTTTGCAGTAGTGTTTGCAGCCTTTGGCGGACTGCGGGCGTACCGCTCGGTCAGTGCGGAAAACACACAGAAGTTGCAGGACGACTACCAGCTGAAGCTGGACGAGTACAATCAGTCCACCGAAAAGCTGCGCATCACCATTGAACAGCAGCAGCAGCGGCTGGACAGTATGCAGCAGTATGCAGAGGACAGCATCTACTACAATCTGGATGCTTTCAATGAAGCAGTCAGCGAGCTGGTGTTTTATGTGGATACCGGCTACCAGATTGTTCCCAGCCAATACTACCAGACGCCGAACAAAACCGGCGAGATTGTCAGCGCCTATTGCGATGCCTACCGCAGCGCACAGCTGTACGACGGGATTCGCGATATTCTGGGCGATGAGGTGGACATCAAGTACATCGACGAGCTGCTGAGTGTGCAGCGCGCAGGTGACATCAAGATTAAGGACAGCGTGGGCAATGTGACCGTTCGTCACAGCGACGGCAATCAGGGCGTGGTGCTCATCCGTGCCAGAGCGCAGGACGAGCAGACCGCTTCTGCCATCACCAGTTTTGTTTTTCAATATCTGCGGGAAAATTTGAGCAGTGCTATTGCAGAGCATACCACCACCGTGATTTCGGATTCCACCATGATTGTGGTGGATGACGAGCTGGAGGCGCTCAAGCGCTCCACCGACGAGGAGATGCGCCAGCTGCAGGAGTCGATCAAGACCAATCAGGCGCAGCTGGCAAATCTGGAGCGGACGATGCCGCAGCCGCCGGCTGTTTCCAAGACGGCAGTCTTTAAGAAAGCGATTCTCTTTGGCATCATCGGCGGTGTACTGGGCGGCGTGATCATCTGCCTGTGGGTGCTGCTGGCATATCTGGCGGACAACCGTCTGGACGGAGCGTATCAGGCAGCCAAGCTGTACAATCTGGAGCTGTTTGCCGTAGTGGGCGCCGAGGGTAAAAAAAGAAAGCCGTGGTTTGCAGGGCTGATCGACCGTCTGGAGGCAAACGCCAGCAGACAGCGATTTGCAGACAGTAAGCAGGCGGCAGCCTACACCGATGCAGCGGTACGCGCTCTGCTGCCAAAAAGCAGCTGCACCGTAGCGGTGGTCAGCAGCCGAAAGGATGCAGCGGCAGAACAGATGATTCAGCAGCTGACAGCCTGCACCGACGATACAGTGACCTATATCGCTTGTCCGGCAGTGCTGGAGGATGCAGCTTCGATGCGTACAGCCGCAGAATCGGACACGGTGCTGCTGGTAGAACAGAGCGGTGTTTCCATCCTCTCGGAAATCAACCGTGAGATCATCCGTCTGGAAAAGGCGGAAAAAGAAATCGTAGGATTGGTCCTGTCCGAGTAGACAGGACCGCACAGATAGATTTGACTTGATACAGGCGAAAGGGGAGTCAGCTATGAAAATTCCATTTTCTCCACCGGACATCGGGGAAGAGGAGATCGCACAGGTGGTCGATACCCTGCGTTCGGGATGGATTACCACCGGACCCAAGACCAAGGAGCTGGAGCGGCAGGTCGCACAGTTTTGCCGCACCAACCGCGCAGTCTGCCTGAACTCGGCGACAGCAGCGCTGGAGCTGACCTTGCATCAGCTGGGCATCGGGGAGGGCGACGAGGTCATCACCTGCGCCTACACCTACACCGCATCTGCCAGCGTGGCTTGCCATGTGGGAGCCAAACTGGTGCTGGTGGACTGCCAGAAGGACGGCTACGAGATGGACTATGATGCGCTCGAAGGTGCCATCACGCCGCGCACCAAAGCCATCATCCCGGTGGACATCGGCGGGGTCATCTGCGATTACGACCGCATCTTTGAAATCGTGCGCCGCAAGCAGCCGCTGTTTACCCCATCGGACAATGCCATCCAGCGCTCGCTGGGACGGGTAGCGGTGGTTGCCGATGCAGCCCATGCCTTTGGAGCGAGCCGCCACGGAAAAATGTGCGGCGAGATTGCAGATTTTACCTGTTTTTCCTTCCATGCGGTCAAAAATTTTACCACCGCAGAGGGTGGAGCTGTGACATGGAATCCACTGGAAGGGGTGGATGATGAAGAAATCTACCGCAACTATATGCTCCTTTCGCTGCACGGTCAGTCGAAGGATGCGCTGGCAAAGACCCAGCTGGGTGCTTGGGAGTATGACATCGTGCTGCCGGGCTATAAATGCAATATGACCGACATCATGGCTGCCATGGGACTAGCGCAAATGAAGCGTTATCCTGCGCTGCTTGCCCGCAGAAAGCAGATCATCAGCCGGTATGACCGGGCGATGGAGCAGCTGCCGGTATTGGTGCTGCGCCACTATGGGGAGGATTTTTCCTCCAGCGGTCATCTGTATCTGGTGCGTCTAAATGGCAAGGATGAGCAGTTCCGCAACGAGCTGATTATTAAAATGGCACAGATGGATGTGGCAACTAATGTCCACTTCAAACCATTGCCGATGCACACCGCTTACAAAAAGCTGGGATTTTCCATCGAGGACTATCCCAACGCATACGCCATGTACTGCAACGAGGTGACGCTGCCGCTGCACACCTGTTTGAGCGACGAACAGGTGGAGTATCTGCTGGAGTGCTTTGCCAAGGTGCTGAAGGGATAGGTGAGAAGTTTGCTCAAAAGGTGGGAACAGCTGCCGCAGGAGCTGCAAAATGACAGCGTTCGTCCGTATTATGAAGCGCTCTCCCGCAAGCGCGGGCAGCTGCTGCTCAAGCGGGTGTTCGATATTCTGCTGTCGCTGGTGCTGCTGGTGCTGCTGTCGCCGGTCATGCTGATATTAGCCCTTGCCATCCGACTGGATTCTCCGGGTGAGGTGCTGTTCCGTCAGGTGCGGGTGACCCAGTATGGGCAGGAGTTTCGCATCTTCAAGTTTCGCACGATGGTCGCCAACGCCCAGCAGCTGGGTACACAGGTGACCGTGCAGGGCGATATGCGCATCACCCGTGTAGGCAAACTGCTGCGCAAATGCCGCCTGGACGAACTGCCGCAGCTGCTGAACATCCTGATGGGACAGATGAGCTTTGTCGGAACCCGACCGGAGGTCCCGCGCTATGTCCGGCAGTATACGCCGCAGATGCTTGCCACTCTGCTGCTGCCGGCGGGTGTCACCTCACAAGCGTCCATCCGCTATAAGGACGAGGACCGCCTGCTGGACAACTCCTCCGACCCGGACAGGACCTATGTCGAACAGGTGCTGCCGGGCAAGATGGAGTATAACCTGAACAGTATGCTGGACTTTTCGCTCTGGCAGGACCTCAAGACGATGGTGCAGACGGTGGGAGCGGTGCTGCACTAGCGGCGCATTATGATAAAGAAGGAATCAGACACAGATGAATGTTTGGATAATCAACCATTATGCTATTCCGCCGTCGATGGGCGGGCTGGTGCGGCATTATTATTTTTCAAAATTTCTGCGGCAGATGGGACACACAGTCCGCATCTTTACCGCCAGCGAGATTCACAACACCAACATCAATATGATTCGTGATTCTTCGCTCTATAAGGAGCAGGAGATGGACGGAGTACCCTATACCTTTTTGAAAACCCGCGACTACAGCGGCAACGGTCTGTCCAGAATCTATAACATGTTGGAATTTCCACTGCGGATTCAACAAGCCGTCAAAAAAATTGTCAAAAACGGGGAGCGTCCCGATGTCATCTACACCTCGGCACCCACCATCTTTGCGGCAGCTTCCGCTCTGGTGGCAGCGCGGCGTTTAAAGGTACCTTGCGTGGTAGAAGTGCGCGACATCTGGCCGGAGTCGATTGTGGAGTACAAGGGGATGTCCCGCAAAAACCCAATCATCTTAGCCTTGTATCAGCTGGAAAAATGGCTGTACAAAAAAGCGGACCGCCTGATTTTTACGATGGAGGGCGGCAAGGACTATATCCGGGAAAAGCACTGGGAGGACAAGGTCCCGCTGGAGAAGATATACAACCTCAACAACGGTGTGGATTTGCAGGAGTTTGACCAAAACTGTCAGCAATATCGCCTGGATGACCCGGATTTGCTGGATGAGAGCACCTTCAAGGTGGTCTACACCGGCTCCATTCGACTGGTCAACAACTTGGGAAAAATTGTGGAAATGGCAGAGTATCTGCAAAAGCAGGGGGAGAACAAAATCAAATTCCTGCTGTACGGCGACGGCACCGAACGGGAGCAGCTGATGCAGCTGTGCAAACAAAAGGGCTTGACCAACATCCGTTTTCCGGGCAAGGTGGAAAAAAAGTACATTCCGTTCATCCTTTCCCGTTCGGACCTCAATATCAACCACGTCAAGCAGACGGGCATCATGCGCTTTGGATGCAGCCTCAACAAACAGTTTGACTACTTTGCCAGCGGCAAGCCGGTGCTGTCCGATTTGACGGTCAACTACGACCTCATCGAGCGGTACGGCGCGGGTGTGACCCTGCCTACGCAGGACACCGAGGAGATGTGCCGTCAGGTGCTGCGCTTTGCTCATATGCCACAGGAGGAATACCAGCAGATTTGCAAAAATGCGCGCCGGGCAGCACAGGATTATGACTACCGTGCGCTGACACAGCGGTTGCTTCAAATTCTAGAAGACACAGTGAAATAAACAAATCGTAATTTTTATATAGAAATCAACAAAAGGGGAAGAATCATGACCAAGGTTTGTCATTTATCCAGCGCCCATGCGCCCAACGATACCCGCATTTTTCACAAGCAGTGTGCTTCGCTGGCAAAGGCGGGGTATCAGGTCAGCTTTGTCGTAAAGGCAAAGGATGCGCAGTCGGTTGGCTGCACCACCCAGAAAGGGGTGCAGGTCATCCAGGTGCCGGTGGATAGCTCCTCCCGTTTGAAAAGGATGCTGTTTGGAGCCAAGGCGGTTTATCAGAAGGCTTTGGAGGTGGATGCGGACATCTACGAATTCCACGACCCTGAGCTGCTGCCTTACGGGCTGAAATTAGCAAAAAAGGGCAAGAAGGTCATCTTCGACAGCCATGAGGACTACCCGACCCAGATTATGGAGAAGGAGTGGATTCCTACCCTTTTGCGGCGGATGATTTCCTCGGCGTACCGCGCCTATGAAACCCATGTGGTCAAACAGCTGGATGCGGTCCTCTTTCCCTGCACCAAAAATGGAATCAACATCTTTGAAAATCGGGCAAAACAGGTGGTCATCCTCTCCAATGCGGTGATGCTCGAGGAGATGACACCTCCGCAGCAGGAGGCGCAAAAGTCGGGGGACACCATCTGCTGTACCGGCAGTCTGACCTACCAGCGGGGAATTACTCATTTGATTCGAGCGGCGCATCAGGCGGGAGTCAAGCTTATCCTTGCCGGGCAGTATTCCTCCGAGGAGTACCGCAGGGAGCTGGAGGCAATGCCGGAGTACAGCTGCGTGGAATATCTGGGCTATATCGGTCGTCAGGAGCTGGCGCAGGTGTATGCCCGCTCGAGCATCGGGATGTCCACCATCCTCAATGTCGGGCAGTATGCAAGCTTGGATAATTTCCCGACCAAGGTCTATGAATATATGGCGGCAGGTCTGCCGGTCATCGTGTCCGACTATCCCTTCATGCGCCGCAGTGTGCAGCAGGATGATTTTGGCATCGCGGTGGACCCTGACGATGTGCAGGCGGTGGCACAGGCGATTCGCGCCATCCTCTCCGACCCGCAGCGTGCGCAGCAGATGGGAGAGAACGGCAGACAGGCAGTGCTGCAAAAGTACAACTGGGACATCGAGCTGAAAAAGCTGCTGGAGCTGTATGACAGCTTGTCTGAGCAAAACAGTTAGCACAGGAAAAAAGAAAAACGGAAGAGGTTTTTTATGCTGACATTTATCGTATCCAGAGGGGTACCCACCGAAAAATATCTGACCAACGGCGTGTTTGAATTTGACCAGGCAAAGGCACTGGTGCAGGAGGGCTGCGAGGTGGTCTTTCTGGCGCTGGACCTGCGTTCGATTCGCCGCACCAGAAGATGGGGTCTGCACACCTTTACAAAGCAGGGCGTGCGGGTGGTGGAGCTGAGTGTTCCGCTGGGCAACATACCCAAAGCAATGTTTTATCCTCTGGGAAAGCTGGCGCTCAGACGCCTGTACCGCAAGGCGGTCAAGCTGTACGGCAGACCGGATTTGCTCCATGCCCATTTTACCGATTATGCCTACCTTGCCTCCCTGCTGGCAGACGAGGAACAGCTGCCGCTGGTGGTCACCGAGCATTCCTCGCTGGTCAACCGGCAGCTGCTGCCTGCCGATATTGAAAAGCCGGCAAAGGCAGCCTACCGCAGAGCCGATTGCCTGATTGCAGTCAGTCCGGCGCTGGCAGTGCGGATGCAGCAGCACAGCGGGCGCAAGGTCGAGTGGGTGCCGGACATGGTGGATACTAACCTGTTTGCTTACAGCGACGGCCGTGAGCGGCAGCGGGCATGGATGGAGGAAACCCAGACCGAGGAGGAAGGATGCAGCTTTACCTTCCTCAGCTGTGGCAACCTGCGCAAGGTCAAACGGATGGACCTGCTGATTCGCGCGTTTGCACAGGCGTTTCGGGAAAGCCCGCAGGTCAGCCTGACCATCTGCGGTCAGGGAGAAGAAGAGGGTGCGCTGCGCCGGTTGATTGCCGAACTGGGTATGGAGCAGCGCATCGAGCTGGCAGGCTTGCGTCCGAGGGAGGAGATTGCAAAACGGCTGGCACAGACCGACGGCTTTGTGCTGGCTTCCGAATCGGAAACCTTCGGCGTTTCCTATCTGGAGGCGCTGTCCTGCGGCGTACCGGTCATTGCGACCCGCTGCGGCGGACCGGAGTGCTTTGTCAACGAGCACAACGGCATCATGGTGGAGACCGGCAATGTGGATGCACTGGCGCGGGCAATGCTGACCATCTACTGCAATATTGATTTTTATAACCGTCCGGCAATCGCGCAGGAGGTCCGCAGGGTCTACTCCTCGCAGGCGGTTGCCCGCAGTCTGATTCGCCAATATGAAAACCTGCTGGACAGCCGGGAAACACATTTGGAAAAAGAGGCTGTCTGCCGGTAAAATTTACATATTCTGCTTTATTTTTTGCCCGTGAGAGGATTATCATAAAAGGAAGACGAGGGGTTAAGGATGGAAACTTCAAAATATATCCGGCAAAACAAGGGCTGCTCCTTCCTCTGTGTGCCCAGAGAGCTGTGCGCAGCGTTTGTGCTGCTGTGGGGAATCAATCCCGAATCGTTTTTGTATAATTGGGCAATTTATGCACTGGTGGTCCTGCTGTGGGCAGGCTTTGCAATGGTTTCCCAGTGGAAGCTGTTCTGGCAGACGACGCTGCACCCGGCGATGCTGCTGTCCTTTGGATGGCCGGTGCTGCTGGCGATGTACGCGGTGGCAGGTCATGTGGAATTTCCCTTCCACCACCTGCTGATGCCGATTTTTTATCTGATGTTCTGGTTCTACTTTTCGTTGGAGGACCGCTTTTCGCTCAAGCTGCTCACCTTTTTGACGACGGCGTACTACCTGCTGATCAATGTCGGGACGGTGTTTGCGCTGCGGCAGAACCCGGATGTTTCCCGTCTGCTGGCAAACGGGGACCCCACTGTCACGGCGCCACTGGCAAGCCCGCTGACCGGTGGCTATCAGCACATCTATTCATTGACGATGTTCACCGTGGCGCTGGTTGGACTAATCTGGTATTACCGTCCCAAGCTGCTGGAAACCATCGGCTGGGGGATGGCAGTGCTGTTGGGACTGCTGGTGATTGTAATGTCCAACTATTCCTTTGCGATTTTATTTGTCTTTGCCTTTTCTCTGCTGGTGCTGTGCCGTCTGCCCAAGCGCGGCGGACCGGCGACGGCGGTGGTGCTGCTGTGCGCGCTGGCAGCGATGGTGATTTTGCCGAACCTGTATCGGGTGTTTTATTTTATCGCAGAAAATACCGACAGCCTGAAGATGCAGCTGCGCTTTGCCGAGGTGGGCAACCTGCTCAGCGGAGCGGGCATCACCCAGGGCAGCGACGCAGGCACCCGCATGAAGCTGTACACCGCTTCGCTCAAGAGCTTTTTGTCGGCGCCGCTGTTTGGCATCGGCGATCTGATTTTAAAGACGGTGGATAACCCGCGTGAAATCGTGGGTGGACATTCGATTGTCTGCGATTATCTGGCGTACTACGGGCTGGTGGGCAGCGTGCTGTTTCACAGCATCCTGGTGACAAACTTTGCACGGATCGAAAAGATTTTGGACCGCCGCGGCAGATTTTTATATCTGGTCGTTTTTGTTCTCTACTATGTGCAGATCACCGTCAACGCCGGCTACAATGAGCCGCTCATTGAGGTGCTGTTCCTGATGGTTCCGGCGCTGCTGGTTTTGAACACAGAGCGCTACGGCGCACAGGTACCCGCTGTGGGTGCCTCCAGATACATTCGTTCGCGTTCGGCACAGCAGCCGTTGCGATGACAACCGCTTCGGTTAGAAAGGAGAAAGCATGAACAGGCAAAAAATTGCTGTGTATTGGGAAAAGCTGTGCGAAGGAATTTCTGCTTTGCACAAGCGCGGCTTTTTCCATATCATCGCCGGTTCCACTCTGGCAAAGATTGCAGGATTTGTTTCGGTTTTTTTTCTGCCGCGTTTTCTTTCCAAGGCGGACTACGGACTGCTGACTTATGTTGACAATATACGAAATTATGTTATGCTCTTCAATGGAATCGGTATCACCCAGGCAACTTTGCGCTACTGTGCGCAGAAGGGCAGCGATGAGGAGAAAAAGGGCTACTTTCTGGCCTCCCTCAAGGTGGGTATCCTCGCCGATGCGGCGATCATCCTGCTGACGGCGGCAGCCTATCTGGTTGCACCGCTGCCCTTTGAGGGCGCACGCTTTCAGCTGCTGATTTCCGTCTGCCTGCCGGTGTTCTACTTCCTGTTTACCGACATCCAGCTGCTGCTGCGCGCCACCTTCCAAAACCAGCGGTACTCGGTCTACAACTTCACCTACTCGTTTCTGCTGATGATTTTCCAGATTGTCTTTGCGGTACTGTGGGGTGTGACCGGCGTCATGGTCGGCAGGTACATCTCGATGGGCTTGTGCGTGCTGCTGGGATTTTTGCTGATTCGCGACCTGCCGATGATGCAGGTCAAGGCGCTGATGCCCGACTGGAGACAGGTCAAAGCCATGATGCGCTTTAGCATCGTGATGCTGAGTGCATCGGCGACCTCGATGGTGATGAGCTACAACGAAACCTTTATCGTCGGTCAGATGCTCAAAAACGAGGAGCTGCTGGCAGAATATCGGGTGGCAGCCAATATCCTGTCCATTTCGCTGTTTTTGCTGGAGGCGCTGCTGGTGTTTATCCTGCCGTATTTTATCCAGCACATCGGGGACCGCAAATGGATTTGGGACAGCTATAAAAAGCTGTTTGCCATCAACGGTGTGGTGATGACCCTGTTTCACCTAGGGTTGTTGCTCTTTGCTAAATTGTACCTGTATATCTTTGCGGGACCCGAATATATGGGAGCGGCGCCGCTGGTGAGGATGTTCCTGATTGCCTCCTGGATACAGGCGGTCTTCCGCGGGCTGTCCGGCAACATTCTGGCGGTGACGGGGGAGGAAAAATTCAACCTCAAAATCAATATTATCTTTGTCATCGTCCACGCGGTCATCGACATCGCGGCAGTAAAGATATTGGGCATCTATGGCGCTGCGATTGCGTTGATCGTGGTGTATCTGTTATCAGGGCTTATAATGAATCTTCATTTAAGAAATATATGCAATTCACAGACAGGAGAGATCGAACATGATGAAAACTGAGATGCTTCGCAAAATAGAAAATAAAGAGATCGTGGTCGGCGTAGTCGGACTGGGCTATGTCGGTCTGCCACTGGCGGTGGAAAAAGCCAAAGCCGGCTTTAAGACCATCGGCTTTGACGTGCAGCCGCAGAAGGTGGAAATGGTCAACGCCGGTCACAACTACATCGGCGACGTAGTGGACAGCGACCTTGCCGAAATCGTAAAGAGCGGAATGCTCTCTGCTACCACCGATTTCAGCTTTGTCAAAGATGTGGATTTTGTTGCCATCTGTGTTCCGACCCCGCTCGACGAGCACCAGCAGCCGGACATCAGCTATGTGCGCTCCTCCACCGAGGCGGTTTCCAAATACCTGAAGAAGGGAACGATGGTCGTTCTGGAATCCACCACCTACCCGGGTACCACCGAAGAGCTGATCAAACCAATCCTGGAGGAAGGTTCCGGCTTAAAGTGCGGAGAGGACTTCTACCTGGGCTTCTCTCCTGAGCGTGTCGATCCGGGAAACCTGATTTATAAAACCAAAAATACTCCAAAGGTCGTCGGCGCCATCGGCAAGGATGCTACCGAGGTCATCGCAGCGATGTACCGCGCAGTTCTGGAGGGCGAGGTCT
>ENA-ORTM01003006-ORTM01003006.1-human-gut-metagenome-genome-assembly--contig:-NODE-3006-length-12305-cov-4.260245_pt1 | contig 12305 bp, 7 predicted proteins | sample MGYA00241909_ERZ509182 | MGnify/ENA primary metagenome ERZ509182 (study PRJEB26280, sample SAMEA2338855) | human gut metagenome | biome: human gut; feature: human-associated habitat; material: faeces...
ATACTCTGATGTCTTAATTACTCAAATTTATAATGATTAAAGGAAATATACAATGAAGGGTAGATCAGTATTTGATGAGCATCTGGGAGATGTATTCGCGGTATTCGATCGGGGTCATGTTTTTCTTTTTGGTGAAGATGCGGATGAAATTCGACTTGTTGTTGAAGCCGCAGGCGTAGCAGATCTCCGAGGCGCTGAGCGTCGTGTTGGCAAGCAACTGGCAGGCCTTGGAGATGCGCATGTTGTTGACGAAGGTGATGTAGGAGATGTTCGTGCGCTTCTTGAAAAAGTGCGAAAAGGCCGATTCCGACATGTTGACCAACCCGGCCACGTCGGTGAGCCGGATGTTCTGGCAGAGGTTTTTCTCGATGTAGTCGCAGACTTTGGCGATGCGGCGCGATTTGGAGGTGTGGACAATGTTCTTCGAGTCGCAGAGATTGCTCATAAGCACCTTGCGGTTGGCCGTGGCCAGCGCGTTGAGAATGTCCAGAAAAGCGGTCGCCGACTGGAATCCCTGCATGCGCGTGAGTTCAAGAATCCGGTCCCGGACGCTCAACTGTTCGGGACCTGTGAACGAAAGCCCCTGCCGGGAGTCGAGCAGCAGTTGCCGGATGGGGAGAAACAGGCGTTTGTTGACGATCGGGAAGTCGATCAGGTCGCCCGAGAACTGAATGGTGATGACGTGGTTGGTTTTCAGGGGCGATTTCCACACGTGCGGCACATAGGGACCGGTCATCACCAGGTCCAGCGGACCGAAATCCTCGGTGGAATCGCCCACGATGCGCGATCCCCGAGTGTTCATCACCAGATTGATCTCGTATTCCGGATGGCAGTGGATCGGATAGTCGAAATGCGCGTTGGGGTGGTTGAGGATGATGAAAAGGTCCTCGTTCGTGATCGGGGTGATCTCCTGCTGTATCTCTTTCATGTCCGGTAAGGGTTTCAGGTCCGGTACAAAAATAGGAATAATTCAGAAAGCTCCATGAATAATTCAAAAAAGTATACTTGTTTAACCGACTTATACAATCCGGTAAATTTTCGGGTACATATCTTTGCATTAGTAAAAAAATCCTAAAACGACTTACATGAATTCGATTGCGATTAATTTTGTCGACTGCGCGATTATCGTCCTTTACCTTATATTTATAATATGGTGGGGATTGCGCAACGGCAAGAGTTCCGACGCCGGGTCCTATTTTCTGGCCGGCCGCACGATGCCGTGGTGGATCGTGGGTCTGTCGCTTTTCGCCGCGAGCATCTCCAGCACGACGCTCATCGGCCAGTCGGGCGACGCCTACCACACCGGAGTGGCCGTGTTCAACTACAACCTCACAGGTGTCGTGGTGATGGTGTTTTTCGCCACGTTCCTGCTGCCGCTCTACATCCGTTCGGGGATATTCACGATTCCCGAGTTTCTCGAACGACGCTTCGACAAGCGGTCGCGCTACTACTTTTCCGGAATCTGCATCGTGGGCAACATCTTTCTCGATGCGGCCGGGGCGCTGTATGCCGCCGCGCTGATCATCAAGTTGTTGTTCCCGGAGGCGGACTTGCAGCTCATCATCATCATCTTCGCCGTGCTGGCGGCTTCGTACACCATTCCGGGCGGTCTTTCGTCGGCGATCAACGCCGAGCTGATCCAGGCGGTGATTCTGATCGTCGGGTCGGTGATCCTGACGGGAGCCTGCTTCGCCAACGGCGGGTTCGACTACCTCGCGTCGCTGTTCGAAAGCGGCGACATGAGCGTCAGACTGATTCGCCCGCTGACCGATACGGCCACGCCCTGGCTGGGGCTGATCGTCGGCATGCCGGTGCTGGGCATCTATTTCTGGGCCAACAACCAGACGCTCGTACAGCGCGTGTTGAGCGCGCGGAGCGTCGACGAGGGCCGCAAAGGGGTGATGTTCGCCGGAGCGCTGACGCTGGCCACCCTGTTCATCATCGTCTTTCCGGGCGTTATCGCCCGCCATCTCTTCCCGGGCATCGAGAAACCCGACATGATCTATCCGACGATGGTGCTGCGCCTGCTGCCCACGGGGTTACTGGGGATCATGCTTTCGGCGCTGCTCGCCGCGCTGACGTCGACGTTGAGCGCCATTCTGAACTCCACGTCGACGCTCTTCACGATGGATTTCTACGCCAAGATCGACAAGCGGGCCGACGAACGCAAGCTGGTGTGCGTCGGCAAGCTGGCTTCGCTGGTCATCATCGTGATCGCCGCCCTCTGGGCTCCGCAGATCGGACGTTTCGGTTCGCTGCTCAAATATTACCAGGAGATGCTCTCCTACATTGCGCCTCCCGTCGTGGCGGCTTTCCTGATGGGCGTTTTCTCGCGCCGCGCCAACGGGCGGGGAGCCTTTGCGGGGCTGATCGCCGGACTGGTCGTCGCGGCGGCGATGCTCCTCTGGCGCACGGAGATCTTCGGCGGGATGCACTTTCTGCTGATCGTGCCGTTCCTGCTGGTCTTCAGCCTGTCGGTGATCTGGGCCGTAAGCCGTACGGCTCCCGCGCCCCGGCCCGACAAACTGATCGACACGACCTTTTCGGCGGCGGATTTCCGGGCTGAAACCCGCTCGCTCGCGGAGGTTTCCTGGTGGCGCAACTACCGCGTATGGGGCGGAGTGCTGCTGGTTCTGTGTATGCTTATTCTCATAATATTCCGTTGATATGAAACTGAAGAAATACGAAAAAAATCCGATCATCGCTCCCAATCCGGCCAATGCCTGGGAGAATCTCGTAACCTGCAACCCGGGGGTCATCTACGACGACGGCCGGTTTTACATGCTCTACCGCGCCGCCGGCGACGACAAGGAACATGTCATCCGTTTGGGGCTGGCCGTCAGCGAGAACGGCTTCGACTTCCGCCGTGTCGGCGATTCGCCGGTATTCGGTCCCAGCGCGGACGGTCCCGACGGAGGGTGCGTCGAAGATCCGCGCATCGTGAAGTTCGACAACGAGTTTTACATTACCTACGCCTACCGCGCCCATGCCCCCGGGCAGTACTGGACTTTCGCGCACGACGTGGTGCGTCTGCCCCAATGCGGAGCTTATGCGCCGGCCGCCATGGCGCAGAACCTGGGAAATACGGGGCTTGCCGTGACGACCGACTTCCGGAATTTCCGACGGCTGGGGCGGCTTACGTCGCCCGTGCTCGACGATCGGGACGTAATCCTTTTCCCGGAGAAAATCGGCGGGAAGTTCGCCATGATGCACCGTCCCAAACAGTTCGTGGGCGAACGTTACGGGGTGAAATACCCTTCGATCTGGCTGAAGTTCTCCGACGACCTGCTGGCATGGGAGGACAAGCCCAGCCATCTGCTTATCGCCGGCCGCGAAGGAACCTGGGAGGAGAAGATCGGCGGAAGCACGCCGCCGATCCTGACCGAGGCAGGGTGGCTGACGCTCTACCACGGAGTTGCCGACGGCGGCACGGCCGAATACCGCGTCGGGGCGCTGCTGCTCGACCGGGAGAATCCACTGCGGGTGCTGGCCCGGACGCCGGAACCGATCCTCGAACCCGAATTTTTCTATGAAACCGAAGGTTTTTACAGCCATTGCGTCTTCCCGACCGGCAATGTGGTCGTCGACGGCGTGCTGTACGTCTATTACGGCGGAGCGGACAAATATGTAGGCGTTGCAACCTGCCGGCTGGAGGAATTATTAAATTATTTGACGGAGAAATGCCGTTGCGAATAGCCCATTTGCGCTTTGTTTTCATAAAAGTATAATCAATCAGCGATTTTCTAAAACAGTTCTTCCGTAGCAGCATGTTACTTTGCAGTGTCCGGTGCAGTTCCCGGAACCGCCCCGGACCGTATCAATAAACTACTCTAATCTAAAACTTATGAAAATGAAATTTTACCTGATCGTTCTCTCCCTGCTGGCGGTCTGCCTGTGGGGGACGGGAGACGTCCGCGCCCAGTCCGCATCACGGAGCATGACCGTGACGGGCAAGGTCGTGGATCAGAACGGCGCCGCCGTAACGGGCGCGTCGGTTGTCGTCGTCGGCACGACGAAAGGAACCACAACCGGGGCCGACGGAGCCTTTTCATTGACCGGAGTGGCTTCGGACGCCCGCCTTGCCGTCAATTTCATCGGCTATAAAACGCAGACGGTGGAGGTCGGCGGCCGCACCTCTTTCAACATCGTGCTGGTCGAGGAGGCCACGGCCGTGGACGAAGTGGTGGTCGTGGGTTACGGACAGGTCAAGAAGAGCGACCTGACGGGTTCCGTGGCCTCGGTCAAGGCCGAGAAACTCACCGACATCCCGGCCAACTCGATCGACGGGCTGTTGCAGGGCCGCGTGGCCGGCGTGCAGGTGGTCAACTCCTCGCAGGACCCCGGCGCCTCGTCGACGGTCCGCATCCGCGGCAACTCGTCGCTCAACGGTTCGAACGCTCCGCTGGTGGTCATCGACGGATTCCCCTGGGGCGATGCCGGCGACCTGAAACAAATCAACCCGCAGGACATCGTTTCGATGGAGGTGCTCAAGGATGCCTCGGCATCGGCCATCTACGGTTCGCGCGGCGCCAACGGCGTGATCCTCATCACCACGCGCAAGGCGCAGGAGAACGTGACGCGCATCACGCTGCGCCAGCAGACGACCGTTTCGGGATTCAGCTCCGAGCTGAACCTCTGGCGCGATCCCGTGCTGATGGCGATGCTCTCGAACGAAAGCAGCATCAACGCCGGACTGACGCCGACCTACATCGGAGCGACCAATGCCAACGGCGTCTATTATCCCTCGATTGCGGAGTTGCAGACGACCTGGACGACCAACACGCGCTGGGACGACCTGGTCTTCCGCCCGACGCCCGTGTCGAACAACACCACCGTACAGGTGCAGAGCAGCAACGACCGCACGATGTTCCAGGCCAGCGCCAACTACTACCTCGACAACGGCATGTACATCGAGGACACCTACCGCAAATACGGCGGTAATTTCTCGGTCGAGCACAAGCTGCTGGACAACCTGCGCATGAAGGCCAGCGCCAACATCACCAGCAACAAGCGTCACAACAACGGCGGACTGGCCTACTGGCGCAACCCGATCTTCCCGGTCTACGACGACAATGGCGATTACTGGCTGTACGGCGCCCAGGACTATTCGCATCCGCTGGCCCTGACCAATTTGCAGAAGAACGATTCGAAGGGGTTAGACATCATCTCGTTCGCTTCGGTGAACTGGGACGTGCTTCCCTGCCTGAACGTCATGGCGCAGTTCAACTACAAGCACGGCGAGCAGATCACCGACAAATATTTCCCGAAGAAGTATTCCGAGACGGGCGTGTTCAACGACGGTTACGGGTCGATCGACAACTGGAAGGACGACAACATCGTTTTCGAAGCCTATGCCACGTTCGATCGGACTTTCGCTGAAAAGCACCGGCTGACGGTGATGGGCGGTTACTCTTACGAGAACTACCAGTCGCGCAGTTCGTCGCTGGCCGCCAAGGGCTTCATCAACGAATCGCTGGGCAACGAGAACCTCGCCGCGGGCGATTCGGAGACCTATTCGATCGGCAACGGCTCCTACAAGACCGAGCTGGTGTCGGCCCTCACGCGTATCAACTACACGTTCGACAACCGGTTCCTCTTCACCTTCACGGCCCGCGCCGACGGTTCTTCGAAATTCGGCTCCAACAACAAGTGGGCCTTCTTCCCCTCGGGGGCGTTCAGCTGGAAGATGCACGAGGAGCGGTTCATCCGGAACCTGAACGTTTTCGACGTGCTGAAGATCCGCGCCTCCTACGGTATTTCGGGCAACCAGGGCATTTCGGCCTACCAGACGCTGAGCCGCTACGGACAGCACAAGTATTTCAACGGAGGCAAGTGGGTGACGGCCATCGGACCCGGCTATCAGTCGGGTTACACGGGGCAGGACGGCATCTATGCGCTTTGGAGCGGCATCCCGAACAAGGGGCTGAAGTGGGAGACCACCGCGCAGGTCGACCTCGGACTGGACATGTCGTTCTTCGGCAACCGTCTGAACGTGACTTTCGACTGGTACGACAAGCGCACCTCGGACCTGCTGCGCGAGCGCAACATCGCGCCTTCGTCGGGTTACGACAAGATGTGGGTCAACGACGGCGAGATCCGCAACCGCGGCATCGAACTGACGATCGACGGCGTGGCGTTCCAGAACCGCGACTGGCGCGTGGGCGGCACCTTCGTCTTCTCGCGCAACCGCAACAAGGTGCTCAGCCTCGGAAACGCCGTGCAGACCGGTCTGAAAACCGACCTGCGCACCGGCATGCAGTATGAATATTACGGCAACCAGAGCGAACAGTTCCGCGCCTATACGAATATCCTCGCCGTAGGGCAGCCGATGTACGTCTTTTACGGATACAGGACCGACGGCATCGTGCAGTCGCTGGCCGAGGGCCTGAGCGCCGGCCTTTCGGGCGACGACGCCCAGCCGGGTGAGTTCAAGTATGTGGACATTTACGACGGCGACGGATTGGAGACCGTCGACGAGAACGACATGTGCATCATCGGCGACCCGAATCCCGACTGGATGGCCTCGCTGGGCATCGACGTTTCGTGGCGCCGTTTCGACTTCAGCATCTTCTTCAACGGCGTCTTCGGCAACGACGTTCTGAACACCAAGCGTTTCGACCAGCCGAGCAATATGCCGATGCGCTGGACGGCCGACAATCCGACCAATTCCTACCCGCGGCTGAACGCCAACCGCCAGACCAAGCTCTCCGACTGGTGGGTCGAGGACGGTTCGTTCGTGCGCATCCAGACCATGACGCTGGGATATTCGATCCCCTTCTCGAAGAAGGATGCGGCACGCAAGATACGCCTCTACGTCAGTGCCGACAATCTCTACACCTTCACCGGCTTCGAGGGCTACGATCCCGAAGTGGGGATGACGGGTATCTATTCGGGCGGCTATCCGCGCCTGCGCAAATGGACGTTCGGAGCCGACTTCACCTTCTAAACATTGCCAACCATGAAAATCAAACACCTTATACTTGCGTTCGGGGGAGCCTCTCTCCTGGCGGCCTGCAATCTGGACGAGTATCCCTACGGCTTCTACTCCGAGGACAACTTCTACAAGACGGAGGCGGACGCCGAGTCGGCCGTGAACTATATCTACGACGCGATCAATTACATCGAATATTCGCGTTCGATCGTCTTCCTGGGCGACATGAACACCGACGACATGGAGCCGAAAGGCGACGCCGCGGCGGCCAACAAGGAGCTGGACGGATGGAAGATCAACAATTTCAAGACCAACACCACGCTCGGCAATTTCTACAAGTACTCCTACATCACGATCAACCGTGCCAACGCCGTGATCAAGAAGGTGCCGGGAATGAACATCGACGAGGGCCGCAGGAACCGCTTCCTCGGCGAGGCCTATTTCATGCGCGCCTATTCGTATTTCAACCTCGCGCGCAACTTCGGCTGCGTGCCCGTCCACACGACGCCTGTCGAGACGCTCGAAGATACGGCCGTCCCCGCCGCCGAGTCGCTCGACGCCATGTGGAAGCTCGTCATCGAGGACTTCAAGACCGCCGGTACGCTGCTGCCGTTCTTCGCGGCGCCCGAAACGGGCCGTGCGGACCGCGCCGCGGCCTACGGAATGCTGGCCAAGGCTTATCTCTACATCGCGTCGGCCAAGGAGCACGGCGTGCCCCAGTACGCCGCCATGTCGCACGACGTGGACGAATACTATGCCGAGGCGGTGAAATACGCCGGGCTGGTGGTCGACAATCCCGAGCAGACGGTCTTCCGTTTCGACGACAACCTGCTCGATATTTACGACGTCGAGCGGCCGGCCGGACCCGAGCATATCTTCATCATGTCGATGGACCGCACGGGAGAATCGGAGGGGCAGTATTCGAAGATCTCGAAGATGTACCTGCCCTATGTTTCGGGAGCCACGATCTATCTCAAGCAGGGCGATTCCGACCAGATGGTCCCGACCCACGACGGCTGGGGCGAGTACCGGACCGCGCTGTCGTTCTACGATGCGTTCGCCTCGGGCGACCGCCGTCACGACTGGCTGATCGTCGACAAGGTGTACGACGCCGCGGGCAATGTGGTGGCTTCGACGGCCGACGGCAAACTGAACTATCCGTTCTGCCGCAAATTCATCGACCCGAATTTCTCGGGAGACAAAACCTCCACGCGTCCCTACCTGCTCCGCTATTCGGACGTCGCATTGACCTATGCCGAAGCTGCCGGACCTACGGTCAAGGCGTATGAACTGGTGAACTTCATCCGCAACCGCGCCGGGCTGGGCGATCTGGAGCCGGGGCTGGACAAGGAGACGTTCCGGGAGCGCGTGATGGACGAGCGCCGTTTCGAACTGGCTTTCGAGGGAAACCGCTGCTATGACCTGCGCCGCTGGAACCGCCTGCACACGGACATCGCCGAAGCCAAGGGACAGGGGTTGAGCGCCGAGCAGATGGTGTTCTATCCGATCCCGTCCGTCGAGTCCGACCTGAACCCGAATCTTTAACCTTTTAAGAAAACGCAGAATTATGAACAAGCTGAAATATTTGCTGAGCGCTTTCGTCCTGCTGTGCTTCGCATCCTGCAAGGACGATCCGTGGGAAGATGTCGCCGACGGCGGCTGGAACCACGAGCGGTCGATCATCGACGTCAAGTTCGAGGGTCAGGCCGGAACGCCGACCATCACGGAGACCGATTCCGAAACGGGCGTCATCGAGCTGCAACTGGCGTCGGACATGGTCGCGGATATGTCGAAGGTCCGGGTCGAAACGCTGACGCTCTCCTATAAGGCCACGGCCAATGTCGCCTCGGGCGGGACGATCGACTTCACGAAGGGCGATCCGCAGATCGTCGTGACCTCTCCCAACGGCGAATCGCGCACCTATACGCTCGAAATGACCGAGTTCACGGAGACGCTGACCGGAACGTATACGATCAGCAACCTCTGGGTCTACGGAGGCACGGGCGCCGCTTACGACTGTACGAAGCTCTACAAACCCGCCGACAAGTCGTGGTGCTGGAACGGCGAAGGCCGGGGACCCGCCGCCGAGATGGACAACTATCTGGTGTTCACGCTCGGAGAGATCCTCGCCGACGGCAATACGACCGGAACCTGCATGAACTGGGCCGGCGAGGACGCCAAAAACTGGGATTGCGTCTTTGCCGGGGCGTCGAATCCCGACACCGGAAAGCCGGTGGACCTGACGCAGTTCTACCGTCAGATTCCCAAGGGCGAAAGCACCTAGCTGCGCAACTATTCCGACGGGACGATCACCTTCACCGATGCCGACGGGAACAAGACCTCCTGCACGCTCGTGCCGAAGGGCACCTACCAGATGCCCAATGTGCCGCCGATTCCGCTGACGCTCGAATCCGAGGCCTTCAAGTTCAACCTGAAAGGCACGGAGGACTGGAACAACACCTACAACGATTACGGGGTCTTCGCCCGCAATCCGGTGACGTATTACATCGAGATCGTGAAGCAGCCGGCCGGTTTCGAGGTTCCCGAGGCGTCGAAGACGATCGAAGAGCCGGTCGATCCCGAACCGGAACCGGAGCCAGATCCGGAGGAGACCTCGCTCGCCGGAACCTACTCCGTAGGCCGTCTGACGGTCTACGGCGGTTCGGTCGACCCCGCGTTCGTCAACCCGGTAGACAAGAGCTGGGTGTGGGACGATTCGATCTGGAAGGAGTCCGACAACATCCTGGCAATGACCGCCACGGGCACCGACGACGCCGGCCGCGAGACGGGAGAGTGCGAATATCTGCCCGGTGAGGACGGCGGATACTGGAATTACATCCTCAAAGCCGACTACAACAAGGAGGGAACGGGCGCTCTCGACCTGACCAAATATTACGGCCTGCTGCCACACGGCAAAAGCGCCTACGTGTATGACGCCGAAGCCGGAACCGTGGTGTTCACCTCGGGAATCGTCTCCATCACGGCGAAGCTCCTGCGGGAGGGGGATTACAGCTACGGCTCCTCGACGCTCAGCGTTCCCGGAATCGCCTTCGACTTCGCTCTGCCCGGGCAGACGACGCAGGGGGCCTATCCCTGGACCGATTACGACCGGTTCGCCGTCGGGCCGCGCAACTACGTGATGCTCTTCAACAAGCAGGCGGAAGCCGGCGAATGATCCGATAATGTCCGCATGCAGGTCCGGCCTGCATGCGGACTTATAACCGATGCCTATGAAAAACTTCGGAAACCTTCTGCTCGCATGCATGGCGGCGCTGCTGGGGGCCTGTGCGGGAGAATCCGCCGGGAAATGCGACGCCGTGGTGCGTATCGACGCCGACAGCGTCGTCAATCGCGGCTATATCGGCAACGGGGTCCAGTGGGACCCTTATGCCCTCGATTACGGACAGGGGCGCGTCGAAATCAGCGATGCCGACTGGGCGAAACTCTATGCCCGGCTCGATTTCATGCGGCCGGCCTTTATCCGCGTGATGACCAACACGACCTCGGTCGTGCGCAACGGACGGCTCGATCGCATGCGCGGATTCGAACACCTCTCGCACATACTCGGCTACTGCCAGTCGCGCGGCGTGACGGTGATGTTCGGCGACTGGGGCGGATCGCTCATGGACGCCCGGGCCGGGACGGTCAACCGCACGCTGCTGGACCACGCCGCGGCCTATGTCGCCTGGCTGGTCGGCGAAAAGGGCTATGACTGCATCCGTTACTACAACCTCGTCAACGAACCCAACGGCTTCTGGTCGGCGGCCGACGGCGATTTCGACCTGTGGGCGAAGGCCGTGAGTTATTTCCGCGGGCGGCTCGACGCCGAGGGGCTTGCCGGGAAAGTGGAGCTGGTCGGTCCCGACGCCGCGATCTGGGGACCCGAAGAGGCGTGGTGGGTGAGCCGCAGCCGCGATGAGCTGGGCGACAGGATCGGCCTGTACGACATCCACACCTATCCGTCGAAATGCACGGTCAACTCGGGGGAGTACACCCGTATCCTGGAGGCTTACCGCAGGGAGGTTCCCGCCGGGAAGAAGATCGTGATGGGGGAGATCGGCTTCAAGTTCGTCGAGCCGGCCGATTCGCTTTTGCAGGCCGAGAACCTGCGCCGGGCCGCAGCGCATCCGAACGCCTCGACGGACGATTCGCAGATGTTCGTATACGACCCTATGTACGGCACGGACATGGCCGATGCGTTGTTCCAGACGATTCATGCGGGCTATTCGGGCTGCATCGCGTGGATGCTCGACGATGCGATGCACTTCAAGGAGGCGCCCGACAAACTCAAGATATGGGGTTTCTGGAACATCTTCGGCGACGAGATTTTCGGCTTTACGACGGTCAGCGGCGGCATTACGATTCACAGGCAGGATTGCCCGAACGCCCAGAGGCTCAAGGAGCGCTATCCGTATCGCGTGCTTCCGGCCCGCTGGCAGGCCGAGGGAGCCAAGGGCGCGTTCCGCGCCGCGATCCGCATTCAGGCCGACGACCTGACGGGACTCGTGAACAAGATCGCCGAGGTCATCAATCGCGACCTGAAGATCAATATCCGCTCGATGAGCCTGAATTCCTCGGGCGGCACGCTCTCGGGCCTGATCAACATCGAAGTGACCAGCACGCAGGTCGTCGATGCGGTGATCTATTCGCTGATGCGGATCAAGGGGGTCCAGAAGGTTTTCCGAGTCAATAACTGAGAAACGAACGATAGCCAGCCATGCCGCAGCATATAACCCTCAGCGAGCTTCAGTCGCTTATCAAGCGAGGCATCGACGACGCCCATCCGCTGCCGTACTGGGTGACGGCCGAGATCAGCGAGCTGAAGGTCAACTATTCGGGCCACTGCTATTTGGAGCTGGTCGAGAAAGGGGGCGCCAATCATGTCCCGAAAGCGAAGATCAGCGCGGTGATTTGGCGCAGCACGTACGGGATGATCGCTTCCTATTTTGGCGCTGCCACCGGGGGACAGACGCTTTGCGCGGGACTGAAGGTGCTCGTCAAGGCGCTCGTCTCCTACCATGAGCTTTACGGATTGTCGCTTCAGATCACGGACATCGATCCTTCCTATACGCTCGGCGACATGGAGCGCCAGCGTCGGCAGACGATTGAGCGGTTGCAGCGGGACGGGGTGTTCGACATGAACCGCGAGTTGCCGATGCCGGCCGTCGTGCAGCGTCTGGCCGTCGTCTCGTCGCGCAACGCGGCCGGATATCAGGACTTCATGAAGGAACTGTCGTCCGGCCCTTACCGTTTCGAGGTGACGCTGTTCGACGCCTTCATGCAGGGAACCAAGTCCGAGGAGTCGATCGTCCGGGCCTTGGAGGCCGTGGCCGACGCGCTGGACGACTTCGATGCGGTCGTGCTGATTCGCGGA
>ENA-ORTM01003009-ORTM01003009.1-human-gut-metagenome-genome-assembly--contig:-NODE-3009-length-12298-cov-2.309320_pt1 | contig 12298 bp, 7 predicted proteins | sample MGYA00241909_ERZ509182 | MGnify/ENA primary metagenome ERZ509182 (study PRJEB26280, sample SAMEA2338855) | human gut metagenome | biome: human gut; feature: human-associated habitat; material: faeces...
AACCAGCAGGTGGTGGTGGTCCCCGCAGCTGTGGCCGACCAGTATCAGAGCGAGGACAGTCTGACGGATCTGGCATTCGCCGTGGAGATTGGTTCCGCAGGCTGCGAGATCGCCGCTGCCAACGGCTACAACTACACTGAGGTCGCCGACCAGGCTACTGCGCTGCTGGAGGTCGCCTCGGGTACCGCCGATGCCGCCATCATCGATTCCCTCATGGCCGGTGCCATGATCGGCGAGGGCACCAGCTATGCCGATCTGACCTCCACCGTGGCTCTCACCAGCGAGGAGTACGGTGTGGGCTTCCGGAAGGGTTCTGACCTGGCCGCCGCCCTCAATGAGTTCCTGGACGGCAAGTATGCCGACGGCTCCATCCAGACCCTGGCGGAGACCTATGGCGTGCAGGACGCTCTGGTGCAGGAGTAAACGTCTGAAAATTTAAAACACTTATCCCAAAAGCAGAGGCCTCGTCCTCTGCTTTTGGGCGGTTTTTCCCAGTCGAAAGAACGAGAAAAGGCAGGTTCCAAAGCATGTTTGCAACCGTCATCGGAGTCTTTCCCCCAAAGTTCGGCACATAACTGAATATCCATTTTTTTCCATAAAAACCATCATGATTTTTCCACGTTTGTTCAGTGCCCCAAACCCATTTCGGATAATCGTTTCCCAAATCGATAATAATCATTTTATCGTCGGGAACCCTACTCAGCAAAGCCTGCAAGCTAGCCTTGTCCCAAAAATCGTGTTGATACCCAAAAGTCCAGCCTTGCGTTACCCAAACGGCATCGGGATTGCCAGCCACAATCGAATGATATATAGATTCGCCGTATTGTGCCAATAACTTGTGTTTCCCGTCATCGTCACCCTCGGCGACAGGCAATTTCATCTCATTGAAACTATCCGACAGATAGTAAGTATTTTTCCCAAACTCTTTTTCCCACTCTTCGATAAAAAGTTTTCCTATCTCCTTAAAGTAGGGAGTCTCGGGAGGCAATACATAAGCGTTGTATTTTTCATCGAATCCGCCCCATTCCAAATGTTTGAATTGTATTTCGGGGTGTCGTTCGGCAAACGCAGTAGGTACAAAGCCGGCAAATGCAGGAGCAATAGGCTCCATACCCAGTTCTCGCATTCGATTCAATATCTTGTGTTGCAGTTTTATCTGCTCCTTCTGCCAACCGTTCGTAAGCGGGCCGTCCCAACCATTCAGATTCCCCATACGATGCCATGGCAAATGTGCCGGGCCGGTAAAAAAAGCCCGTATATCCTCTTCTTTCAATCCCATTTTCAGCCACACTCGCTCGGCAATCGCCTCGCTCGCTACGGTAGCCAACGGCATATTGACTCCCCGCAGAGCCATCCAGTCGATTTCCTTTTCCCAGCGTTCCCAATCCCAATACGGAGTTGTATAACCAAAGGGACACACATTCAAGAAATATCGGTACTCATACGGCGTAGTCTGCTCTTTCAAAACAAAATCGGGCCAAGTCTCAGGCAACTCCATATGTTCCCCGCTCCATGTTTTCATCGCCGAGCAAGCCTCTCGTAAATAAGTATGGAACGCATAACAAATAGCCACCGAGCTGCTGCCTCTCAATGTGAGAACACCATTTTTAGCCTCTACCTCGAAAATCTCTTTTCCATTCTCAGGAGCTATCTCCTCCAACTGTATACCGGCCGCTCTCTCCCCGATTTGCCGCTCGATTAAATCAAAAGCGGGTTGTATTATGCCGTCTTTCTCGACCGAAGACGAGTTACAAGCACACAGTACGATACAAAAAAGCACAAACAAACTACTTGATATGTGGTATTTCATGGAATTATTTTTTTTAATTAAACCTATTACCGAATAAAAATCGTGTCATGAACCACTTACAGACCCGATATTCCATAATATCTCTTGTAAGAACAGAAGCAACTCACGACACGATTTTCATGAACCTATACTCTATCTATCACTTTATGATAAGTTTCTGTATCGCTTTATCAACAACGATCAAATAAACACCTTCTTCTATCGGCAATTCCAAAGCCGAATGATTGGCTATGATTCCTTCATAAACCAATCCGCCGGTCATACTGTACACCTTAGCGGTAGCAGTTTTATCCAACCCCGTTGCATAAACGATATTCCCACTATTCCAAATGCGAACAACATCTTTTACATTTCCTGTGATACCACTCAAAGAAGAGTACTCTACGGCTCCCACCGAAGGAGTAGCAGGACGCGCATTACCCAATTGATCGACCGTGGGAATCTCCACGCCATCTACCACGGCGATACCTGCACCCGAAGCAATACTGTTTTCTGCAATCATCGCAACCTTCATATCGCCCGAAAGAACACTCGTCTGGTGATTATAGCTCTCATCTCCCTCGTCCCACGGATTTTGTTCGGTAGCGGCGAAAATGACATCGCTATCGAAATTAACGGCTTTATTCGAACCGTCGGCAAAAAATCCGTCAGAAGCAGCTACGTATAAATTGTTCTTGCAAACCGGTAATACAGTTTGGGGCAAAGGTTGGTTATTAGCATCGACTTGTCCTGCCATATAAAAGGCAACTATATCGAATCTCGATTCGTCATCCATCCACGTATTGCTATAATTTTCAGCAAACAAATTATTCACGAAAGTAGGCTTCATAGTAGTGGCTGATCTTGACCATACGCAAAGAGCACCACCATTGCTTCCCAAATTACCGACAAATGTACAATTTACAATAACCGGAGAAAAAACATCAACAGTGGTCGCTGTCTGCATATAAATAGCGCCACCACGATCGTCTGCTGTATTGTTGGCAAATGTAGAATTAGCAATATAAACACGGGGAGACGGGTTCTTTGCCGTCGCATTTACTCCTATGGCACCACCCGCAGCCCCTTCATTTTCCACGAAAGAACAATTTTCAACACGCAATTCCGAATCTCCATAAGCACAAACGGCACCGCCTCCATAAGAAGCACCGCATCTGTTTTTGAGGAATAAGGAATTTTTCAAAAAAGCATTGGAACCACTCACCCGCATCACACCGCCATTATTGACTTTACTGCTAAGAGGTTCGTAATTATTCGAAAACTGACAGTTATTAGCGTTCAGTGTCGAATTGCCACTCAATCGGATAGCAATATTCTTAAAACCATCGATGATAAGATCGTTTAATGAAATCACAGATGCTTCACCGACCGTAAACAACGATTCCAACCCTTTTATGGTTACTCGTTTTCCATTCTTTTTATTGATACCGTTAAAAGTTAGCGTCTTTCCTTTGATGGCAATACCGGTTCCTTCACCGTAATCCAACACTTCTCCATCGAAATTAAACTCGATGACACTGCCCGATTCGGCATGTTCAATCACATACACCAACCCACCGGCTGCTACCGGGTCCATGTCGGCCGTCGTTACTTCCAAAGTTTGTGCAAACATCGTACTTGTACACAATGCAAGTACACACGTTAAAAATGTAACCTTCTTCATAATAATTTAAAAATTTAATGGTTAATATAGATATTTAAAACTGCTATTCTGATAAGCATTAGAAACTCGAATAACATAAAGTCCATTTCGAGAACCTTCCGGTAAAACTATATTCGTTGCATTATCTACATTTTGTGTCTTTACCAATTTTCCCGATATGTCATAAATATTCACCTGAGACGTTGTTTTGAGATTACTAAGCGAAAAACCGTCGGCACTCCTGATAAGGTTTATTTCCTGCAAGGAAGTAGCGTCATACACTGCACTCCCCTCGGCTTCGATAGTAACGAATACAGGTAAATGATCCGATACATCTGAAAGTGTCAGACCCGGTTCTTCGGTAACGACACCCGTCTCCGTGGTTGTATATTTAAGAGAATCATCGGGTCGATAAGAGATAATCATATCTATGCACGACGTAGGGTCCTTAGCCGGATAGGTATATAAAGCCGTATTGTTCAGTATCGAAAATCCATACTCTTTGAAAGTCACCATTGCCCGATAAGTAGGCTGAGCATTGAAGTCGCCAGCGATAAAGACAGTCTTATCACTTTGCCGTGCAAAGCGGATAGCCCATTCTGTCGCAGTATCTCGGTCATCGGCATTAAGAGAATAATGCGTACAAAGGAAATAGAAGTTGTCAAATTCGGCAATGAGAAAACCGCGGGACTCCTTGTCTTTCGAAGTATCCGAGGGGGCAAAAGACTGGGTTTTCACCGATATAGGTTCTGTCTTCGATAAAATACCTATGCCATAATAAGTCCCCACCAAAGCAAAAAACTGCGAATGCATGCCAGTAGATTCGGCCAGTTCGCTCAAATAATCATGATTAAAGATACCTAACGAACGGTTATCGACTTCTTGCAAAGCCACGATATCGGGATTTTGCGTATTGATAATGGTAGCAATATCGGCCAACCTCGATGAGGTCATACTATGACCTTTAATGTTATAAGAAAGTAACTTCGTCGTTCCAGCCGATATAGAACCAGTACATAAACTTATAAACAAAATCAATATCGATAATGTAAATACCCTTTTCATAACAAGAAATTAATATTTTACATACTCCAATTCTGTCACAATAGGCAAGTGGTCGGATAAAACAGACTGAACGGTTTGAGTTCTCACAATTTTCCACCCCTGTTTAGGTCTGGCGAAAATATAATCTATCTTTCTCTTGGGGTTCCAAGCAGGAACAGTAAAATCGTAATCGGTTGCCAAAAACCAATTTTCCAACATACTATACTTAATTTCCTTTGACGAAGGAGCTGTATTAAAATCTCCTCCTAAAACCACAGGGTATCGATAATCATTGAAATGCTCGGTAATAAAAGCGGTCTGTGCTTCTCTCGTCTTTGGCAACTGATAATCCAAATGTGTCGATGCAAAACAAATCGTATCTTCGCCTATTTCAAACAGACCCTCTAACAGAGCTCTACGTTCATGCGCTTTATCGGGCCACGGCAAAAAAGTTTTCTTCGTATCGATATAAGGGTATCGGGAAAGGATTCCTATACCATAATATCCACCCTTATAATCGATTGTTTTCCCATACACGCCAAACATCTTTGTAAAATATGCCAATTCCGAAATATAGTCACGCCCGATTTGATGCGGAGCTCTCTCTCCTCTATCGGTTTTACAATCTATTTCCTGCAACGCAACGAAATCGGGATTGAAAGACTTTATATGCGAAGCCAGTTCCTCCAACGATGCCAATTCTCCAAAACGAATATTATAGGTCATTACCTTTATTCTCAAAGTGTCTTGTGCATATACGTTTCCAAACTGGTATAAAAACACGACAATCAAAAGATATTTAAATGCTTTCATTTTCTACGGTTTTGAAATTTTCAACACAGAAATAATAGGGAGATGATCGGATGCATTTACCCCCGTAACGACAGTATGAGAAACAACATTAAAATATTCCAAAGGCCTGTAAGCGATATAGTCTATTTCCCGATTGGGCGCATTAGAAGGAATTGTAAAATTTTTCGGATCTGTATTCGTCCTGACAAATCCGGCAGCTTCCAACTTGCCGATAATCGAATTATCCGGTTTCGAATTAAAGTCCCCTCCTAAAATAATAGGAAAGTCGCTTTTAGAAGAAAGTTCTTCCATTATAACGGGGAATTGTCTATCCCTTTCCGCCTGAGTAACGGATAAATGGGTTACCGCCAAATAAACATCGATTCCATTGAACTTTATCTTGGCTGTCCCCAAAACGTTACTTCCCGTAATAGTCAGTCCATCTATCTCTTTCGGGAGATCATGATTTACGATTTCGCTCATTTGAAAAGAAGAAAGGATAGCTGTACCATAAGCCCCGCCTTGAAAATCTTTTTGTTTGAAAAAATAATAATACGGATAACCGGCCAATTCTGCCAATTCTTTAGCCTGATCCACACCCAAACTTCTTGTCGTTTTATAATCTACCTCTTGCAACAAAACTACATCTGGCTTTTTGCTTTTTATCACATTCGCAACGTTATTCACATCTGCGGTTGTTGTTTCACCCGATACACCATAATAGGGTGCACAATGTTTTATGTTATAACTCATCACGACCAGGTTTTCTTTGGGTTCAGTGTTACCACCCCAACCGGCATCACCTTGCGGTTCATTGGCTTTACTACAACCCATAAAAACCGCACAGATACTCATCATCAATATAAACACACGTTTCATCGTAATCATATTTTATAGTCCATTAATATCCACACTATTAGGATTCTAATAGTGTGGATTAGAAATTCAACTTATTCCGGCCAACCGGGATTTTGACCCAACAGAGGATTTTTCATTCTTTCCTCATAAGGCACAGGCCACAAATAATGCATAGCCGGATCGAAATAACGGGGACCTCCTTCTGCTCTCGATTTTTCGTAAATCACATCGCCGAATTCATCGACTCCGGTATCGGGATAAGGATTAGCGCCCAAATCGTTCATACAAACGGTTAGACTAGGCCCTGTAATAGCCCGACCAAAACGCAATTCACCTTCTCTCCAACGCATTATATCTGCATATCGCATACCGTCGAACGAAAGCTCGATACGTCGCTCTCTCTTTATTTCGGTCCACAAATCGAGATTCCACTGTTGCAGCTCCTTCAAATCCATTCGATGCATACCCACTCGATCTCTCAAACGATTAATAGTCTCATCGATTTCAGTTTGGGTCAATGTCCCGTTCATCTTATAAAGAGCTTCTGCATAAATCAAAAGAACCTCTGGATAACGAATTACGTTCAAATTGGTGTGAGACCTGTTGGCATTTCCAGCAATACTTATCTCGTTGTATTTTTTGAAATAAAAGCCGGTTATCCCGTTAGCTCCGTTCCGGCCGGGTTGTAACGACGAGAAGCGTGGTAACTGAAATATATCGTTCGGACGGCGATATTCGGCATCTCCATCGTCACCGCCACCCCATTGATCACCGGGAGTAAACAACGTCATTCTCATTCTCGGATCCCTGTTTTGGAAATAATCGGCATAATGTTCCTCAGGATACTTATACAGAGGTGACGTTTTTATATCTGTACGTTTATAATACTCCAATCCCGGCTTAGCAGGCATACCATCGATACATAAATAAGCATCGACCAACGTTTTGGTAGGATTAAATCGAATAAAATCCACCGGCGAACAAGTCTCGTTCGACATGTTGTTATTGCGAATATCATTCACATAGATACTGGAAATAATCGCTTCGTTATTATCTGGATTATTCTCTATATCTCCTTCGAGATGATACAATTTTTCATAATCATAAAGATCGTAGGGGCCATCGTCTATAATCTCTTTGGCAGCTTTGGCAGCAATATCATAACGTTCGTTTTGAAGGGCGATACGCGCTTTCATCGCCAAAGCCCCCCAGCGGTCTATACGACCTACATTATCTCCCGTTTGCCTTTCATGAGGCAATTTCGAAGCAGCCCAATCCAAATCGGTCATTAAGCTATCGATAACTTCACTTCGTGGAGTACGAGGTCCATAAGCTCCTTCGGACGTAATAACATGGTTAATCCAGGGAACATCTCCAAAAAAAGTCGTCAACATAAAATATACCCACGACCTTATGACCTTCACCTCGGCGGCATAGACATCTTTAACATCTTGGTCGATTTCGGCCCGATTGTAATTATCTAGGAAATTATTGCAAGTGTGAATATGTCCGTAAGAATATCTCCAATACGAAGTAAAGGGGAACCCATCGGTATAAGCATGTTTCCCTCCCGATACTTTGGAAAGTCCGCTGTTTTTATTACCCCATATTACAGTTTCGGCCGTAGACTCTGCCCATTTAATCAACAACTCATATTCAAATGTTTCATAACAAGGATACAATGCCGCGCGCAACTGCTCCTCCGTCTTCCAATAAGTTTCATTAGTCACGGAATCCTGAGGATATCTGTCTAAAAAATCATCGTTACATGAAACCAACAATGATGCCAACGGCAAAAAAGCCGCAATATATTTAATCGTTTTCATATTCAATGGTATTTATTAAAATGAAAGAACTAAACCGAATACGTATGTCTTTACTTGGGGGTAAACATCGCCCGAAGATTCCCGTACTTCCGGATCATAAGCACCGAAATATTTAGTGAATGTCAGTAAATTATCTGCCGACGCATACAATCGCAACCCCTCTATTTTCCATCGATTAAGAAGTTTTTTGGGAATAGAATAACCCAATTGTACATTTTTCAAACGCAAATACGAAGCATCTTCTTTCCAATAATCACTGAATAATAAATTATGAGATTGAGCTTGATACAGTCTAGGATATGTGGCATCGGGGTTGTTAGGAGTCCAGCGATCCAAATGTTCTACCTTAGGAATAGAATAATCGTTGATAAAACAGTGACGGGCTTCATCTGACAGATAACCATTTACTTTCCCCACTCCTTGGAAATAAAAACTAAAATCCCAATCTCTCCATTGCAACTGGCCTCTCAATGAATAGGAATAATGCGGATACGGATCGCCAAATACAACCTTATCATATTCATCTATTTCTCCATCTGGAATTCCACCGGGTCCAGAAATATCTCGATATTTAATATCTCCCGGTTGTGTTATAGCTTCTGCCGCTTTTGGAATAGCGAACTTAGGATTAATATACTTTCCATTACTATCGACACCGCCAAAGTCATCAATCTGTGCCAAACCATCGGTCAAATAACCATAATAAGCGTCGATAGGATCTCCTTCTCTACGAATGTTATTGGTTAATCGAGGTTCACTCGTTCCTAAATCGACAATTTTATTCTTGGCATCAGAAAGATTGAATAGCAAATTATATTTCACTTCTCCAATCTGGTCTCGCCAACCGATTTCAAGCTCCCAACCTTTATTTTCGATTTTACCCATGTTTTCATAAGGCAAATTAGCCGTTCCGGTGATTCCTACGACCGTAGGATAAACAGGTTTCACCAATGCATCGATATTATCTTTCTTAAACCAATCGAAAGAAGCGGTCAACCTATTATTAAAGAAAGTCAAATCTACACCGACATTCAACATTCTTATCGTTTCCCACTTGATATTGGCATTTCCCAATTTACTTTGTTGAAAACCGATATTCTGTTTTCCTCCGATCGGATAACTTTCTCCCGAATCAATAGGAGTCAAATATGGATAATAATCGCTACCCACATTCTGGTTTCCTAATTCACCCCAAGAAGCCCTCAGTTTACCGGAACTCAACACAGGTTCTGCAAACTGCATAAATTCTTCTCTGGAAAAATTCCAACCAGCCGAGAAAGATGGAAAATATCCCCAACGATTATCCCTAGCGAAGCGAGAAGTACCATCGATACGCATATTCGCTTCTACCAAATACTTTCCATCAAACGCATAATTCACACGGCCGAAATAAGAGCGCAAAGCCCAAGAACTCTTCGTACCGCTATTCGTAATATCCTCGGTCCCTGCATCGATCACATAAATGCCATCAAATGGTATTTTCTTACGACTCGCGCTTAAACTACTGAAATTATACCACTCTTGCGAATATCCCAACAAAGCCCCGATCTCATGTTTATTGATCTGCTTCTGAAAATTCAATGTTAACTGTAAGGTTTGAGTCAAAGCATCTTGATGTGCTTGGCTCACCGAATTTCTCATATTTTTATTAGCAGGATCGGGAGTCCCGTCTGAAAAATATTCCGGTAACGTAGGAGTAAACTTATCAGTTTCTCTGAAATAATAGTTCGCAGCATATTGTCCTCCTAAATTCAAACCGTCGATTATACGCAAATCCGCACTCACGATAGTATTCAATGTACGAGATTTTCTCTTTTCCTCTCCACCCTCTGTGGCAACATAAACAGGATTATTTATACTCCCGCTGGACCAATATTCAGTGTCTTCCCATAATCCCATCTCATTTTGTTGTTGCCATTTCACCGGTAACAGCGGAGACATACGTTGGGCTAAACGAAATACGCCACCAGTACCCGAAAATCCGGACGCATTACGGTAATAATCGACAAAACTGACATTCCCGTTTATTTTCAATCGATCGAAAACCTCTGTATTCACATTGATTCTCGCATTGTGCCGTTTTGTTTTAAATGCATCACCCACAACCAATCCATCTTGATCTAAATAACCGTAAGACATAAAGTAGCTGCTTTTCTCGCTTCCACCTCTTACACTTACCGAGTGACTCGTCTGCAACGCATGTTTCTTAAAAATTTCATTCACCCAATCTGTGTTCGAATATTCATTGGGATACATTCCCGAATCATATTTTTCAAAAGCATCCACATCATAAGGTCTGGAAAAACCGGCGGCAAACATTGCCTCGTTAGACAACTCCATATACTGCCGGCCTGTTACCAATTCCGGCAAAGCGGTAGGTGTTTGCATACCCACATATCCCGAATAGGTCAATGTAGCCTTCTCCTTTCGTTTGCCCTGCTTGGTTGTAATCAAAATAACCCCGTTGGCCGCACGAGCTCCGTAAATAGCGGCAGATGCAGCATCCTTCAAAACCGACACACTCTCTACATCGTTGGGATTCAATAAATTCAAATCTCCACCCGAAACTCCGTCAATCAATATAAGAGGTGCGGTACTACTATTTATGGTACTGACACCACGAACCGTTATTGAAGGCACGGCTCCGGGCTGCCCAGACGAAGACGTAATGCTCACACCCGGCAATAAGCCTTGTAACCCCGCACTGACATTAGCGACGGGACGGTTTTCCAATTCATCTCCTTTTACCATAGATACGGCCCCGGTTACGTTCACCTTCTTCTGTACGCCATAACCGACGACCACCACATCGTCCAAAGAAACAGAACTCTCCATGAGAGAAACATCTAACACCCCGGCCTGCAATACCTCTTTTTTCGTTTCCTTATATCCGACATAAGAAAATTTCAAAGTACTACCCACGGGTGCGTTTAACGAATATTTACCGTCCAAATCGGTACTGGTTCCTTTCGATGATCCCTCTACGGCAACAGACGCTCCGATAATAGGCTCGCCGGTCACTTGATCTACGACAGTACCTTTGACCGATACGATTTGTTGCTCTTTCGATGCAGCTCCCGAACTGTCTTGTTCCTTTTGATTGTATAAAAGAACACTATTATCCAAGAAACGGAATCCGACATCTGTACCCTTAAATAGTTGGGTCAGCGCCGTCTGCAAACTCACATTTTCGACCTTCAAGGAAACGGTCTTGTTCGGGTCTACAAATTCCTTACTATATGCCACATTTACAACAGCTTGCTCCTTTATTTGCTCCATCGCTTGTTTCAATGTAACATTCTGAATGTTTAACGAGATTTTCTGTTGCTGAGCATAAGCAACCCACGGAAAAGCAAGACAAAGCCCTCCTACCATACACCATTTTCTGATGTATGAAAAAACGTGTTTTTTCAGCATAAATTTCTAGTGTTTATATGTTATTAGACTAATTATTTTTCTTTCACAGCATATACATTCTCCGATATTTCATTAAACTTAATTGGGGTAATGGCAGACATCATTTCAAAAATACCTGACAAATTGTTTAGCTTGCAGGTGAAATTATATGTGAACGCAGCTATCTTTTCACTGCGGATATCAAAAGAAACGTCAAATTGTCGAGACAATGTAGTCAAGACCTCTTCCAAAGGAGCATTTCTGAATATCAATTTATTTTCCTTCCAAACAGAAGCATCTTTATAATACTCGTTCTTCATGACTTTACAAAGCCTACTTCCTTTTTCATAAATTGCCGTCTGGCCGGGAGCCATCTGATACGTTCCCGATTTTTCTGCATACGGATAACTTATCACTATACCCCCTTCGTCCAACGTGGTCGTAACCACCGAATCCGTAGGATATCCCGATACGTTAAAACTCGTTCCCGTTACACGGATATTCATTTCGTCTGCCTGTACCATGAACGGTTTAGATATATCCTTCTTTACTTCAAAATAAGCCTCGCCTACTAACGATACTTCTCTTTTATCCTTCGCAAATTGCTCTGGATAAACCAACTTCGAGTCTGCATTCAACCACACTCTCGTTCCATCTTCGAGCAATACGACCAATCGTTCTCCCTTCAAAGAACAAACCTCTTTATAGACAGGCTTCGATAAATCGATATTCTGATAAGCCAAATATCCGACATTCAACAATACCAATGCAATGGCACAAGCCCATTTACAAACCGTCCAGACATTTCGTCTTTCGCTTCGACCTATTCTCTGCGCCAAACTTTCATACACGCCGAATTTATCGAAATCCGGCACATCGCATCCTCCCATTGGCAAAGATTCGGCATTTAACAGCCGGTTTATATCTTTG
>ENA-ORTM01003010-ORTM01003010.1-human-gut-metagenome-genome-assembly--contig:-NODE-3010-length-12297-cov-6.402875_pt1 | contig 12297 bp, 10 predicted proteins | sample MGYA00241909_ERZ509182 | MGnify/ENA primary metagenome ERZ509182 (study PRJEB26280, sample SAMEA2338855) | human gut metagenome | biome: human gut; feature: human-associated habitat; material: faeces...
AGTACAGTATCCTGATCGTTGCTATTATAGCATTGATGCACGATATTTTCCATAACAACGACAACAAACGGAAATAACCGCCCCGACTGCTAAACCTGGGCGGTTATTTTGATAATCAACCATGGGAGCAGACCGTCTACTGGTATGCTCTTTCTATCTCTATTATACGCCAGAACGCCGCATTTGTCAAGGGCTTTTTTGCCGGGAAATGCGGCTGATTTTATGCTGAAAACTATCGTTTGACATTTTTCGCAAAGTGTGGTATACTAAATTTCGAGGGCATACCTGAAACGGTAGGCGGTCGATTCCTGCTCCCGGAAGGGAGTGAGTAGTATGGAATACGTAACTTGGTCAGATTTGATTCAGTACAGTATCCTGATCGTTGCTATTATAGCATTGATGCACGATATTTTCCATAATAACGATAATAAACGGAAATAACCGCCCCAAAGCTGCCACCTTGAGCGGTTATTTCAAATAACTCAAACTTGGGAGCAGACCGTCTACTGGTGTGCTCTCTTTACTTTTATTATACGCGATTTTTGCTGATTTGTCAAGTCTGTTTTTCACTTTATCATCACAAGCACCCGAATGTGATCGCCCGCAGTTTCCGCACAATATCACTGGTGCTGCCGCCGCAGACCTGAATCAGATACAACAGCACAGTGCCGTCCTGCGGGGACACACAGAAATACGGTCCTGTCCAGCCGTCCCAGCCGAATTCCCCAGCCGGCACATTGGTCATACACACCAGCGGATCTTCCAGCACCCGCAGCAGGTTGCCATAGGTATAGCCTTTCAGCTGCTCCCAGTCGATTCCCGTTTTCTGGGCATCGCTCAACTGCGGCGTGGTGAGATACCGCCATGTGTTTTCGCCGATCAGACGCACGCCGCTTTCCCGATGCAGCCCTTTTCCCGCCAGCAGATTGGCAAACCGGGCATAGTCCTGCATGGTAGAGATCAGCCCTGCCCCGCCGGAGAAAAACGCCGGCTTCTTCCGGTAGTCCGTCATACCCAGATGGGGATCCGGCTCTATCACCAGCCCGCAGAAATCTTCGCCCCAGTGATACTGATACAGCTGTGCCAGACGGGAACGCTTTTCCGCCGGCACGTAGAAATCTGTATCTGTCATGCCCAGCGGCTGGAAGATCTGCTTCCGGTACAGCTCGTCCAATGGCATGTCTGCCGCCTTTTCCAGCACTGCCCCCAGAATATCCGCCGAAGCTCCATAAGACCACTTCTCTCCCGGCTGAAACAGCAGCGGCACTTCTTCCCCCACACGCCGTGCAAATTCCTGCGTATCCACAGGGTGGTCAGTGGCGTTCCGGCGGTCGATCTCGCCATAAAACGCTCCCATTTTCTTCTGGGATTCGCTCCAGCAGTCCGGATAGGGAATGCCGGAGGTCATGTTCAGCAAATCCTGAATGCAGATCTCCCGCTTCGCCGGCACCAGTTCACCGTGCACATCTACCAGCTTCTCCCGAAAGGCAGGAATATACCACGAAACCGGATCGCTCAATTCCAGCTTGCCGGACTCCCAAAGCTGCATGGTCGCCACCGCCGTCACCGGCTTGGTCATGGAGAAGATGCGGAACAGGGTGTCCGTCCGCATGGGCGTTTCCTGTTCCCGATCTGCCAGACCGTATGCCTTACACAAATATTCTTCCTGATTCTGGTATATGCCTACGCAGGCACCGGTGATCTTTCCCTCCTGCATGCCTTTTTGAATGACAGAATCTACCCGACCAGCCAGCCGGATTTGTTTTTCCAGTTCCACGCCGCTACGCCGCCTTTCTCTCCTGCCGGCTGCCCGCGGAACCGGCTTCAGGGCAATACCGCACAAAGATTGTGCGTAAGGTGCGTTGTCAGATTTTTCGGCAGATTGCCTAGAAATTCCGCAGGCATACTGCCGTATGGCAAGGGATTTCTGGGCAATATGACGGAAAATCTGCACGCAGATTGCGTGCAAAGCCGTCAGGCGGGCTTTGTGCGGTATTGCCTTAGGGCAACCTCATAAAAATCCGACAGGCGGATTTTTGATAAGATTGCCGCATACAGCAAAAAATCCGTATCATAAACCATGATACGGACTTCTTGGTGAGATATGAGGGATTTGAACCCTCGACCCTACGCTTAAAAGGCGTATGCTCTGCCAACTGAGCTAATATCTCATGATGCTGCAAGCAACGTATACTATTATAGCACATCATTCCGGTTCTGTCAAGTGCTTTTTTGCTTTTTCTTGCAATTTTAATATAAGAAAAAATTATGGAATGATAAGTTTCCGAAATAGGGAGAAAAAAGTCATTTTATAGATTGACAGATTTCGGAAAATGTTGTATAATAGCACTTGTAGATCGGAATACATTCCTCCGGTCTGAAAGCGACCTGTTTTCCATAGAAAATGCACTTTAGATCTCTGTAGCACTGCGGAATTGCTGTTTTTTCAGCGGTAAAACCGACAGGTCTGCCCGCAGGGATCCGGCAGAAACTGTGTATTTCTTTTCAAAAACAGGCAAAGGAATCTGTTTACTTCTGGTAAAAGCAAACAGGCAGAAAGGAAGATCGTGTAAATGAAAGACTCTGGCATTATGCGTCGTGTAGACAGCCTCGGACGTTTTGTCCTGCCGAAAGAACTGCGTCGGCAGCTGCAGATCGAGTGCAACGACTACCTGCAGATCTACACCGAAGGTGAAAAAATCATTATCCAGAAGGCACAGTGCAGCTGTGCTCTTTGCGGACGCACAGATGACTTGATCGACTTCAACGACAAGAAAGTCTGCAAGTCCTGCGTTGGCCTTATCAAGGACTATCTTTAAAAACAAACTGTCCGGCAGCAGCTTTCTTTACCGGACAGAAGAAAACGCCGGCATTGTCCGGCGTTTTTTTGCTTTGAGGCAGAGCCTTTTGCGTGAGAGCAGATCGTCTGCTGTACTGGCAGACTCTCTTTTCTTATGCATTTTTTGCTGATTTGTCAAGTCTGTTTTTGCTCGGCAACTGCGAATAACCTATACTTATTCTTGCAAAAGCAACGGAAACTATGGTTTGACATTTTTCGCGTAGTGTGATATAATAAAAAGCCGAGAGCATACCTGAAACGGTAGGCGGTCGATTCCGGCTCCCAGAAAGGGAGTGAGTGCAAATGAACCTAGACATTCTCGTCAAGTGCATTAGCATGGTTTGCGAGGTCTTCAAGGCATATCTTGCTTACTTAAACTTCAAGAAACGGAAATAACCGCCCCCAAGCTTCCAACTAAAGGCGGTTATTTCAAATAATCACATATTGGGAGCAGACCGTCTACTGGTATGCTCTTTCTATCTCTATTATACGTCAGAACGCCGCATTTGTCAAGGGCTTTTTTGCCGGGAAATGCGGCTATTTTTATGCCATGGGATTCCGCAGAAACAAAACTGCGTACTTTTGTACTTTTCTACAATGCAGTTTGCACCATGCCGCAATGCCCCTACAGACTGCCAAAAACCGCACCTCCGCCGTTCCTGCCGCATACGATAAACCAGCAGAAGGAGGAATGCATATGCCTTTGATCAGTCTTTGCATGATCGTGCGAAATGAAGAAGCGGTGCTGGGGCGGTGTCTGGATTCGGTGGCAGATCTGGTAGATGAGATCATTCTGGTGGACACCGGCTCCACCGACAACACCAAGGCAGTGGCTGCGGAATATGCCGCCAAAATTTATGATTTTCCGTGGTGCGACGATTTTTCCGCGGCACGGAACTACGCCGTTTCCCAAGCCGTAGGAGATTACTGGCTGTGGCTGGACGCGGACGATGTCATCGAGGGGGAAAACCACGAAAAGCTGCGAAAAATCCTGGAGGCTCCGGAAGCAGACATGGTATTTCTCCCTTACTGGCTCAGCTTTGACGCTGCCGGAACGCCCCAGATGATCTCCCGGCGGGAACGGATTTTCCGGCGGAGCCGCGGCTATCGTTTCACCGGAGCCGTACATGAAGCCGTGGTGCCCTCCGGCAGTATCCGCTACGGCGATGCAGCAGTGTCCCACCGGAAGCTGCACGCCGGCGACCCTGACCGGAATCTGCACATTTATCAGAAACTGCTGCTGTCCGGCAAACGATTTTCGCCGCGGGAGCAGTACTATTATGCAAGGGAGCTTTGCGACCACGGAGCCTATCGGGCGGCACTGCCGGTGCTGGAACAGTTTTTGCAGGAGGGCAGGGGCTGGACACCGGACAACATCGGTGCATGCCTGCTTGCAGGTCGCTGCTATGCCCGGCTGGAACAGCCCGACGAGGCAATGCAAAGTCTGTTCCGTTCGTTCTGCTACGGCATTCCCCAGCCGGAGATCTGCTGCGAGATCGGCGGGCTGTTTCTGGAGCAGCAGCAGTACCCGCAGGCAGCATTCTGGTATCATCTGGCAATCGAAACCGGTCACCAGCCCCACGAGGGCTTCTGGCGGCAGGAGTGCTGTGACTATCTGCCGGCGATCCAGCTGTGCGTGTGCTATGACCGTATGGGTGACATTTCCACGGCGGCAGCATATAATGCATTGGCAGGCAGTTTTCGCCGCGGTGATGCGGCAGTGGCGTATAACCGGCAGTATTTCGCGGAAAAGGCTGCCCGCCGGAAATGATGCGAAAGGAGCGATACAGAATGGCATATTGTAATTGCGGAGAACCCAGCCAGCCTGACCGCTGCTGCATGCCGGCACCGCCGCCTGTGCCCTGTTGTCTGCAAGGTCCGGCAGGTGTGACCGGTCCGGTCGGTGCAACAGGTCCTACCGGTGCCACAGGTGCGGACGGTGCAGTTGGTGCGACAGGTCCCACCGGTGCCACAGGTGCAGACGGTGCAGTTGGTGCAACAGGTCCCACCGGTGCAACAGGTGCAGACGGTGCCGTTGGTGCAACAGGTCCTACCGGTGCCACAGGTGCGGACGGTGCCGTTGGTGCAACAGGTCCTACCGGTGCCACAGGTGCAGACGGTGCCGTTGGTGCGACAGGTCCTACCGGTGCCACAGGTGCAGACGGTGCAGTTGGTGCGACAGGTCCTACCGGTGCAACTGGTGCAGCCGGTGCCGTTGGTACAACAGGTCCCACCGGTGCCACAGGTGCAGACGGTGCCGTTGGTGCGACAGGTCCCACCGGTGCCACAGGTGCGGACGGTGCCGTTGGTGCGACAGGTCCTACCGGTGCCACAGGTGCGGACGGTGCCGTTGGTGCGACAGGTCCCACCGGTGCCACAGGTGCCGCCGGTGTCGTTACGCCGGCAGCTGCGGTAGCGGAGGCCAGCAGCGTGGATAACATTGTGGAGCAGTTCAACCTGCTGCTGCGAAATATGCGGGAAGCAGGTCTGCTGGAGTCTTAAGAATCAGAAAAGGCTGTCCTTTCTCAAAAGGGCAGCTTTTTTCTATGCAGGCGTGCGTTTCAGCGTGGACGTGCGGACAAATGCAGTTCACCCTGCGGAATCCCATGGCATAAAAATAACCACATTTTCCGGCAAAAAAGCTCTTGACAAATGCGGCGTTCTGACGTATAATAAAAATAGAAAGAGCACACCAGTAGACGGTCTGCTCCCACTGCTTTAGATTAAAAAAGATTTAACCGCCGCAAGTTTGGTCGCTTAGGGGCGGTTATTTCTTTTTCTTGCCGTGGTGATTCTGATTACTATTTTTATGATTATAGTAAATGTACAAGATCACGCTGATCAAATCCAGCAGAAAGCTGCCGATCTTCAGCAAATCACCAAAGGTGACATATTGATCCATCATACCGATCACCTCCCATCTGTTCCAATGAGCAGTGGGAGCAAAAATCAGAAAAAGACTTGACCGCCTACCGTTTCAGGTATGCCCTCAAAATTTAGTATACCACACTTTGAAAAAAATGTCAAACAACAAATTACAATACCTATATAAGTGGCAGCCGCCACTTCCCCCAACCGGAAAGCACGTCTTTTGCACAAAATAAGGCGTGCTTTTTTGTGATTTCATACAAATATTCGCGTGGTTAGTTGACTTTTTCTGCCCCGCATGCTACAATGAAATAGAATATTTTTGTGGCAGGGAGGAACACATTCATGAAAAAGGAAATCAGAACTCGTGTAACTGCCGGTGTGCTGAGTGCCGTGATGCTCTGTGCAGCAGTTCCGGTAACGACAGCGTTCAGCGGCAGTTCTGCCGGCATTGTCAGTGCGGCAGAAGACGATGGCACCACAGAGATCTACAGCAACGGCTTCGAGGACGGCGATGTTTCGGCATTCACCGGCAGAGGCGGCGTAGAAACCATTACCGCAACCGATTCGCAGGCATACAGCGGCTCTTACTCCATGTGCATCAGCGACAGAGAGAAAAACTGGAACGGCCCGCAGTTCCTGCTGGACGACAAGTGCGAAGCCGGCGTGCAGTACACTGTCAGTGCCGCAGCAAAGACCGAGTGGTACAACTCGATCAATCTGAGCATGGAATACACCGATGCCAGCGGCGAACGCCACTACAGCAATTTGCAGGCACAGACCAGCAACGGCGACTGGGCAACATTCTCCAACGTGAAGTTCAGCTTCTCCGAGGACGTTTCCAAGGTATACCTGTACTTTGAGTGCAACGACAAAGCCACCATGTACATCGACGATTTCGAAGTACGCACGGCTCCGGTATACCCCATTCAGAAAGACATTCCGTCCCTCAAGGACGTGTATGCCAACGATTTCAAGATCGGCACCGCAGTGACCACTGCGGAACTGGCTCCCCAGTCCACCAAGGATCTGATCGCCAAGCATTTCAACAGCATCACGCTGGGCAACGAACTGAAGCCGGAATCCATTCTGAACAAAGCCGCTACCCTCGCTTCCGGCAGCAACACCGATCCGGTCATCAATCTGGCAAGTGCCAGAACCATTCTGAATTACTGCCGTGATAACAACATTCCGGTTCGCGGACACGTGCTGGTATGGCACAGCCAGACACCGGACTGGTTCTTTAAGGAAGGCTTTCAGGACGACGGCGACTGGGTATCCAAGGACGTGATGCTCCAGCGTATGGAGAACTACATCAAGAACGTTTTCGCGGCTCTGGAAGAAGAATACCCGACGGTAAACTTCTACGCATGGGACGTGGTCAACGAAGCATGGCTGGACAACGGCGTTCCCCGCACCGGCGGCGGACAGTCCGAGAATGCCAACTATTCCGGCTGGGTCAAGGTATTCGGCGACAACTCCTTTATCGAACCGGCATTTGAGTATGCCAGAAAGTACGCTCCGGCAAACACCAAGCTGTACTACAACGACTTCAACGAGTACATGCCGCAGAAAACCGATGCGATCTGCAAAATGGCTCTGGAACTGAAAGACAAGGGACTGATCGACGGTATCGGCATGCAGTCCCATCTGGACGTTGGATTCCCCAACGTTTCCACCTATAAGAAGGCTCTGGAAAAGTTTGTCGAAACCGGTCTGGACATTCAGGTCACCGAGTTGGACATCACCACCTCTGACACCTCGGAAGCCGGCTTCGAGAAGCAGGCAGAGATATACAAGGGCATCATGGACGCATGCGTAGAGTATGCAGACAGCATTTCCGCAGTGGTATTCTGGGGCACCACCGACGACAAGAGTTGGAGAGCCGCAAAAACCCCGCTGCTGTTCAATGAGAACTACACCGCAAAGCCGTCGTTCTACGCCATCGTAGAGGGCAAGGATCCGGTAGTCACCACAGAAACCACTGCGGAAACTACCACCACTACCACTACCACTACCACTGTCACCGAACCGGTCGGCAATGTCATTCGCGGCGATGTCAACGAGGACGGCATGCTGAACGGATTCGATCTGGCGATCATGCGGGATATGCTGTTCAAAGAAGTTGCACTTGTACCGTCGGAAACTGATCCGAATTTCCAGCGTGCTGACATGAACGCTGACGGCAGTTTCAACATTCAGGACGCTGTCACATTGATGAAGTTCCTGCTGGGTTAAGGCAATACCGCACAAAGCTTGTGCGTAAGGTGCATTGTCAGATTTTTCGGCAGATTGCCTAGAAATTCCGCAGGCATACTGCCGTATGGCAAGGGATTTCTGGGCAATATGACGGAAAATCTGCATGCAGATTGCGTGCAAAGCCATCAGGCGGGCTTTGTGCGGTGTTGCCTTAAGGAAACGCTGCATAAAGCCCGTAAAATTACGACATTTCCCAATTTCATTTTTTTAACTTCCATTATATGCAAAAACACGGCACCGCCCGCTTTGGGTGTGCCGTGTTTTTGCGTTGGTGGGGATAGAGGGAAACCCCTCAGTCACCTCTAAAATGAGCCTCCCCTGAAAGGGGAGGGGAACCGCCGTTAGGCGGTGGAGGGGTTCTTCCGTAAAATCTTCTACACGCCCTACTCGCCCAGAAAATTTTCAAACAGCCATTCACTTTTCCCCCATCGCCTGCCGTTCCCGTTCCAGTTCCTGTGCCAGCCGGCAGACGTTCCAGTTCTGGTTGGTAGGGGTCAGCACCGCCTTGTGGGGAATGACGATGCCGGCGTTCCGGAGAGCAGCCAGCAGCTTGTCCATGTGGGAATTTTTCAGCCCGCACATCACCAGCAGCCCCGTTTCCGGCAGGGGCAACGCCGGTGTTTCCTCTGCCGCCGCAGCAGGATAACCGGCAAGCTGCCCCAGACTGCGGGCATACTGTTCCGGCTGTACCAGCACCGTCCGCAGCCGCAGCCGACGTGCGACCTGCTCCACGCCGTCCGTGTCGGGAATTGCAATGAGTAATAATTTTTCCATGTGTATACTCCTTTGAGATCGTGGAATCAATGTGGAATCGTAGGGACAGATTGCACCGTGTCCCCGCTGGAAGAATAGCCTCCCCTTTAGGGGAGGGGGACCGCCGCAGGCGGTGGAGGGGTTCTTGTGGAATCTTTTGCTTGACGTAAAAGAGTTTACGGAAGTACCCCTCAGTCACCTGCGGTGCCAGCTCCCCTAAAGGGGAGCCTATACACAAAGGGGAGCCTAAATAAAATCCCTCACACCCCAAACCACTTCCGCAGCTGTTCCGCCGTCACACTCTGCGGCGGGGCGAATGCCTCTGATGCCGCGTAGTGCAGCAGGCTCTTTGCCAGCCAACGCACTTCCGGACGGGTGGCGATCTCGGACAGGCGGCTGGTGCAGACCAGCAAGCTGCCGCTGCCCACTTTGGCTTCCCAGAGAATGCCCAGCTTGTGGTTGCGTTCGAAGTTGTCGATCATCTGTACAATGGGCGTGAACCCCGCCGGCGTGTCGTCCAGAATGGTGCAGTCCGCCGCAGTCACAATGTCATACCACTGGGGCGTGCTGTACTCCTGCGTGGGGAACAGTTCCAGTGCGGGGTGGTCGTCCTGAATGCAAAGCCCCATGGTTCCCACAGCAACCGGCTTTTTCATCCAGTTGCAGATGTCGCGGAACATGGGATAGCACCAGAAATCCGTACAGTAAAAGCCCTGTATGCTCTCCGCCGTTTCTCTGGGGAAAAAGACCGTCTTTTTCCCTGCCGCCAGAGCTGCCAGTGCCGTTTCCAGCTGCTCCGTGACACACAGTTCCCCCTGATCTTCCAGTGCCGGCATGGCGATCGCCGGATAGAGCATCAGGTCATAGACGTTGCAGACATCGGTGTCCGCCAGCGACAGAATGAGGTGCACTCGTTCCGGCCGCTGCAACTCCTCCGGCATGCGGCAGAAGATGCTGCCGATCTCCGTCAGACCGGATTCCGCCTGTACCGAAAATCTCCCCTCGCCCAGCTTGTCGCCGTTTTCCCGAATCAGCATCCATTCCGCCGTGCCGGACTGGGGCAGCACTGTCCGCAGAGAAACCTTTGCCGCAAACATCTCGCCGGTAATCAGCACATAGGACGGGAACTGTGCCAGCAGTACGCAGTCGGAGCAGAACATTCGCCATTCCTCCGGCGAGATCAGCCCCTTGTTGTCCAGAAATGCGTCCAGCATGCCCACCAGAGCCGTGCCCTGTCCGGAAAAGTCCTGCAAGTCCAGCAGCTGGAAGCCGGCAATATAGCGGGAACGCATGGCGGCTTCGATCTCCTCCTTGTAGCAGGCAGCCGCCAGTGCCCCGCTGCACCGGAAGAACCGGTTCGCCTGATGCAGCATGCCCCTGGCAGCAAGGCGTTCCCGAAAGGCTTCGAAATTCCGTGCTTTCAAAGGCCCCGTGTACTTCTCGATCTCCCGAAAATCCGGATAGACCTCGTACTGTCCGATCTCATGGGTGATGACCGGCTTGGTGGGGATCAGTCCGCCGGCAGTCTTGCTGACCTGCACTTTCTTCACGCCGGTACCGTACTGGATCTCGATCTCCTCCGTGTCGCCGCTGTCCTCTCCGGCAGTCTGTCGGGGAAAGATCACGTCGTCATACTGGTGCATGGTGCTGGGGCGGTCGGTCTGAACGTGTCCCAGCGGAGCATCACACATGCCGAAAGAGCCGCGGAGCAGCCGTTCCTTGCTCAGCCGCACGCCGACAAAATAGTCGTCCTCCGGCACCATCAGCGGGAAGTGCTGGAAGTTGTTGCAGCCCTGCGTATACAGGTGCCGGCTGTCCTTTTCCTTGTAGTGCCGCAGGATCTCCCCCAGCCGTTCCGGACTGCCCCACAGTTCGTTCCCCAGCGAGAACATCACAAACGAGGGGTGATTGCCGAAGGTTTCCAGCATCTTGTCCCCCAGTGCAATGAGGTAGTTCTGTTCGGCTTCGTTGTAGCCCTCCTCACCGGGAGCCGCAATGGTACCCCAGAACGGCAGTTCCGGCTCCATGTAGATGCCCAGCAGATCTGCCGCAGTAAAGGCAGCGTCCGGCGGGCAGCAGGTGTGGAAGCGGTAGTGGTTGATGCCGTAGCTTTTGGCGATGCCCAGCACCCGCAGCCACTCGTTCACATCTGTGGGAGCGTAGCCGGTTTTCGGGAAGATCAGTCCGTCGTGTTTGCCGCGGAGCATAGTGGGCTGACCGTTGATCGTGAACTGGCTGCCGTCGGCACAGAACTCCCGCATGCCGAAGCTGACATAGCCGCAGTCCGCCTCGTCGATGTTGTAGACCAGATAATACATAGCGGGGTGATATTCGCTCCACGCATAGTACGCCTCGTCCAGCGGGATCGTCACCGAAGCCATGCCGTTTTCGTCCGCCGTCAGCTGTGCCTGAAACAGCGGAATGCTGTCCTCCTCGTCATCCTCCATGACGCTGCCGGTGGCGGTAAAGCTTGCCGTCGATGCCCCGTGAAGCTGCATGGTGAGGGTGACATTTTTTTCCGCCGGATTCGGATACGCCTGCACATGGTCTGCATAGACATCCGGAAACACTTCCAGCGTCATCTGACCGGTGATGCCGTTCCAGTTGGACTGGGTGTCCGGCGAGGTGAGGTGGCCGCCCTTGGTGGGATAGCCGGTGTTCTCCACCAGCACCAGAATCTCCACCAGCGGCTTTGTCACATAGGCGGTGATGTCATAGACGTGAGGCGTGCACAAACTGTCACAGCTGCCCACCCGCCTGCCGTCGATCCAGAGGGTTGTCATGCGAGTGCGTTCCAATGTCAGCTTCATGGGGCAGCAGCCGGTGTCAGGGTCGATCAGTTCCGGATCGATATAGATTTTTTTGCGGAACCACGCCTGCCCTTCAAAAGCGTAGGCATCGGTGAGAAAACCGGTTTCCCGTCTGGGATTTGGGGTGCCTTTTTTGGCGAGAGAGGTAGTATTGGGGAGTGAAATGGTATCGGAAAACGCCGTGGGGAAAGTGCCCTTTGCCATCTGTGCCATGGAAAAGTCCCACACGCCGCTGAGGTCATAACTTCGAAACATCGTGTTGTTCATTCCTTTCGCTGAATTGCCTTTTCGGTTAAATTTAGTGTACCATATTGCAGAATGTGTGTCAAGGAATAATTTGAAAATGTTTGGCTCAACAATCAGAACGCACAGACTGGAGAGCCGGTCTGTGCGTTTATGGAGATATGAAGTTGTCTGAATCGTTGTGCTGTATCCGTAGAATTCTAGGTTTTTTCTATGAAATCTAATGCATCAGGAAAAAGGCTTCACATGGGAACCCCTCCACCAGCTTCGCTGGTTCCCCTCCCCTTTCAGGGGAGGTTTATTTGTAATAGGCTCCCCTTTAGGGGAGCTGGCACCGCAGGTGACTGGGGGGTTAGTTCGTAAATCTTTACATCAAGCAAGAGATTTCACGGGGTTACCCCTCCACCGCCTGACGGCGGTCCCCCTCCCCTAAAGGGAAGGCTATTTCTCCTACATTTAGGCTCCCCTTTAGGGCACCCGTAGGGCGTGCCTTGTGCTGAGCTGGCAGTGCGTAGCACTGACTGA
>ENA-ORTM01003016-ORTM01003016.1-human-gut-metagenome-genome-assembly--contig:-NODE-3016-length-12256-cov-2.636341_pt1 | contig 12256 bp, 16 predicted proteins | sample MGYA00241909_ERZ509182 | MGnify/ENA primary metagenome ERZ509182 (study PRJEB26280, sample SAMEA2338855) | human gut metagenome | biome: human gut; feature: human-associated habitat; material: faeces...
GATAGTGGAATTATACCTAAAGTTGATAAAAGTAGGTTACAAAATGCTTTTATGTATGCTAAGATAGAAAAATATATGAGTTTTGAGAAGTATTATGAGGATTATCTATACAGTATAACAAATGGAAAACTAGGAAAGAACTCTACTGCACTATTAAGATTTATTTTAGTAAAACGGAATACAGATAAAATCTATGCGTATATCGGAGAGATAGAGAGGTAGGTATGATATGTTAAAAATTTGGATGAATGAAAGTAATTGTAAAAACGAGAATATTGTAGATTATCCAGATGATTGGTATTTTGATTATTCTGATGAGTCGGTGTTGACATTACCTTTGGCTAAAGAGATTATAGCTGATACATCAGCAGTAGTAAAATTCAATACAGATGGTTCTTATCTAACTAAGTTTGGATATAGAATTAATGATACTAAGTTTTCGGAAGGTTGTAAGTGTTTGCTTATGATGCTGTCAAAAGAGAATATTGAATTCGATTTGACATTTTACTTAAGTTCTATGGGAGAGAACTGTGAGAAGTATATGGAGGCTATAGCAGACATGCATGATGTAAACATTATCTTAACAAGACCTTATATACCTTATGTGCGTAACACATTACCTAAAAGTGGGGTAAAGATTATGGATACTGGAGATATTGTTTATACTGTTGAGGAATACCATAAATTATATGCACAGTATTATAATCCATTTAGGGGGTAAGTATATGTTAGGAGAGCATAAAATAATTATAGAGAGACGGAAATTAAAGTACGAGATAACAATAAAGCATAAGTTAAACATATTTAATGATGCTTCTGGTACAGGAAAGTCTTTGTTAGAAACTATGGTTTATAAACACTTCTTAGGTGCTAATGATATTAAAATCAAATCTGATTTAAAGGTAAGGTCTGCTAGAAATGAGGAAGACTTAGTAAATGCAATAGAGAAAGGGTATAATTTGATAATATTTGATGAGAGACCGTTTAAACAAGTGTGTGAAAAGAACGGTAGAAATATAGCAAGATACATCAAAGATAAACCAGTATATTGTATTTTTATTACTAGGGATATTGGAATGACAAGTTTGCCAGTTGATATAGAAGCAGTTTACAGATTAGAGTCTTGTATAGAGTCTGGCAGAGAGGTAGTAAGAAACGTAAGGAGATATAATTGGAATAAGGATGAAAGTGTGATTCCAGATGTAGTATTTACAGAGGATAAAAAATTAGGGTATGAGTTTTACAGTCATACATTAAAGAACAGTAATGTAATTAGTCTTGGAGGTACTGGAAATATAACAAAGTTAGAGAATTTTATGAGGAAGCAAATGCCAGAAGGGGGTACGTGCTTTCTAATAGCGGATGGTTGTGCTTTTGGGTTTTTGATGCCGTATTTTATACGTGAGAAGGAGGTTTATAAAACGATTAACGGTGATTTACGTTTGTTCTTACCACCATCATTTGAGTATTTAATATTGGATTGTGGTATAGTACCAAATGTCAACAAAATAATATTAAAGAATGCTTATTCTTATGCTAAGATAGAAAAGTATATGAGTTTAGAAAGTTTTTATGAAGATTATTTAAGTAGTATAACTGGAAAGAGGTTACGAAAGAATAGTGTGGCATTAAAGAATTTTATTTTTAAACCACAGTGTGTAGCTAAACTATATGAGTATATAGGGGAAATAAAGAGGTGACAAAAATGTTTAAAGAAAGAAAAAGACCATTCTTAGGTCTACCATTGAGTTTTACAACATACGAACTAAGTTTTGATAGATTCTTCATCAAGTCTGGGGTATTTGTACGTCACGAGGACGAAGTAAGACTGTACAGGATAACGGATGTATCATTAAGACAGAGTTTACTTCAGCGAATATTTGGTGTCGGAGACATTTTAGTAAGTTCTGCTGATGCAAGTCTGGGTAACTTCGTAATAAAAGACATTAAAAATCCTGCAAGATGTAAGGAAGATTTATCAATGTTAGTAGAAAAGTCTAGAGTATCTAATCGTGTAGTAAGTAGGGAATACATGAATGATGGGGAGGAATTGTAATGGTAATCACAGGTTTTCAAACAGCAAACGGTTGTATTTATAATGTAAACTGGGTAACAATGACAATAAGTTGTGCTGATAACGGCACAGTTTTCTACTTTAGGTCGTTAGATTGTGTAATAGGGTATTGTGCGGTATTTTACTTAATGCCTACTGGACAGATACAGACTGATACACCAGTTGTAAGTGTTTGGTAGAAAAACTTTAAATAAATATGTGAGAAGTACTTGACATTGCCTCAGATTCATGGTATAATATACTCATAAAGTACAAGGGGGTACGCAGATATGAGTTTGTTAGATGCGTTTTGTGCTTCTCACGCATTAAATTTACGAGGCACAACAGATAAGCTCCTACTATCAGAGGCATTATATCGTGGACTTAAATTCGAATCTTCTGAAGTTCAACGTTGTGATAGTATTGGAGAATTTAGTAATTCTATTGAAGGTTGTATAGTACAAGCCTTAGACACCACATCAATGTTAAGAATACTCAAAGCAAGATATTCGGTTTATGAAAGAGAAATTGAAAGTTTCACTGATTCAATTGCTATAACGGATGTACATGATGTACTGCTAATGTCATACAGATTATTCTGTATAGATTATCCATATAAAGATTATGCGGATTTTATTGCAGGCGGTTTATCTGACAAAGCATTACATGACTTAGGCTTAGAGAAGAAATTTGACACCACATCAGTTTTACATTTATTAAAACCAAGTCTTAAAGAAATTTATTTTGAGGTAACATTAGCTGTTAATACATTTTATGCAATCGAAGACGTAGCATTAGAGTTAGCTATTTCTGAAACTGAGGCAAAGCAAAAAATCCTGTATACTGTACAAAACATCAATCCACACTCAATATTTTTCGAGTATTATAAAAATATTTTAGGAAATGTAAGGAGTATACCTAGTGGTAGTGCTAGTAGAGTAATAAGAACAATTTTAGGTGTTAAAGAAGGAGAATAATAAAATGGAGTTTAATGTAATAGATTTAAGAGGAAACGAAAACTGGATGTCAGATACATTCAATACACTGTTTACTGTAGCAGGACACACATTTAGTAGTGTGTATCAGTATATTGTGTACAGTAAGGCACTGTTAAATGGTAGAAAAGACCTCATTTATGCAATCAAAAGAACCTCAGACATTAGGGTACTTAGAGAGATTGATAGTGAAATTAGTGTGTACAATGTATCGTACTGGAGAAATGTATATAACGATTGCAGAAACATTGCAACTATACAGAAGTTTAAATGTAATAAAGAGTTGAAGGATAAATTGATGGGTACTTCTTTTACAAAAAGATATAGCGTAGTAGGGGGTAGAGTAGACTTTAGTCTGCTTTCAAGTGTACAGATTGTACTACAGATGGAGGGATAATATGAACAAAAGACACCGCAAATGTGATAGAGAACTAATAGATTATGATACTAAAAAACTTGTAGCTAAGAAAACTGACGGAGTATGCTCTCATTGTGGTAAGAGAATAGAAATCGGAGGTCAGTTTACAGTAGACCACATCATACCTCTAAACAAAGGGGGTACTAATAATAGCGATAACTTAGTTCCTTTATGCAAGGACTGTAATTTATCTAAAGATGATAAAATTGTTCCAGTAGAGTGGTATAAATATTTACATAAAGACTATGTAGATGAAGTCAAAGATGTACTGGATTCATTCAGTAGGTCTTATGACAGCATAGGCTATAATTATTTCTCAAGTTATGACATTATTCCATATGAATACATGCACAGAGTTAAAAATAACATCGAGGTCAAGTTACGAAAATTCATCAAGAAGGCTGTTTATTCGGACTTAGACAAGATTTATCATACCTATGTGAGATACTTTGAAGAACATAATGTACCTTATACTACGGACAAAATCAAACAGAGTATAAGTCAAATTTTCATGTATGGTGCATTTTATATTAGTGAAGATACTAATTACATAATACCAGTTGTACCATTTGGTTCATCAGAGAACGGAACTAGGGGTATCTTATTCTGGTATCCATACACAGCGTATAAAAATCGTTCTTCTCAGGTAGAATTGATAGGTAAGATGATTAACAACATAGAGAGTAATATACTAGAAACATTTGATACTGGGTATTTGTACTTTAATATCTGGATTCCTAGTAATGATACATTATTTGCAACTATGATTTCTATGCTTGGAGATGCACTTTACACTGTACCTAACAATAAACCATACAAGGCTATTATAGAACAGTATGGTTCAGATGGTAGAGGTCTTATTTCTACTGAGGGAGATAGTAAGTATGTAAGAGACAGATTAGAATACGCATATGAAGGGGCAGGTTTTAATGCTGATACATGTAAAGAATTATCAAAGTTGTATTCTTGCTACTTTGTATACGATGATGTTAAAGAACGTGCATTAAATTTAATAGCGGGGGTAAAGATATTTTCAGTCGATAATATCGTTGAGTTAAAATACGTTGGTGGTTGTTTACGTTTAACGTACAATTCTGATGAATATTTTCTAGATATTACGTATAGTGAACTTGAAGACCTGCTTAAAACTAAGTGTTATATTAACTTTTTTATAGAGTTAGATTTAACAACTTTGTACACTAAATTCCTGCGTACAAATGTAGAAAATATTAAAGTTATGCTTGTAAATAGCATGATTGGTAACTTACGAACAAAGAATAGAAAACAAAAGATATGGAGGGACATTGATGTCAGTAAGTTTTGCAGATAATGAAATCAAAAAGATTTTAGAGGCTAGAGGAGAGAACTACTTTGACAAATTCAAAGAATTTGACTATGTAGCAAATATCGGCTCACCTAGAGGTGGGGGTATCAAAACAAACAGCAAGGGTACTTGTTACCTTGCAGGAGCAACAGATTTAGACGATATTTTAAATCTATACGTACTTCGTGAACGTGCATATGAGAAGGATGTATCTGATGACGATGTAATGGATATCAAGCAGGCTATAGTTAAAATCTTTACATACGGTGCATATTACATTTCACGAAATGTTAATGAAGAGATTGACTTAATCGTACCAATTATGCCTACTGGAACACGGAAGAAATGTATGGCTTGCCACTTTGTAGACCCTTGTGTACTTAATAACAACTATGGTTCATGTGCGAGAATTGTGGGCATCATGCACAGCATTGAAAGTGCGATTGTCAAAGACTTAGGTGTTGAAACGGCAATGTTGGTTGTAACTGTCAAAGAACGTGATAAGTTTATGAACAAAGTACTAGGAGAAGTAGTTGGTGAGGGTAACTATGTTATTGCTACTATCTTTAGAATGTATCCGTTCAATACTACAGTAAACTGGGATAAGTTACGTTCTTTCCGTTCCAAGAAACAGCAGAAAAAATACATGAATCAGGTGTCAGATGCGTTTGAACATGCACTTGAGAGTGTATTTACAAGATGGGCATTCGTTGGAGATGACGAAGTGGTAAACTTAGATGAAATTGTTGAGGCTGAGGTAGAGTAATACTACCTCAGTTTAAGTACATTTAGAGGAGATGATTTGTATGGTAGTTACACTGTTAGAATACGAGGGGGTATATCTATGCAAAAGAAGAGAGTGAAAGAGGACATAAGATACGTTTTTACACTCGATGAGAAAAAGGAAATGCTCAAGCGTACAAAGGGGGTTTGCGCTCATTGTGGTAAGACATTAACTGTAGGTACTAAGGATTGTACTGCGGAACATATAGTACCTATATCAAAAGGGGGTAAAAACGAAAAGAACAATCTAATTTGTATGTGTAAGAAGTGTAATTTGGACAAAGGTAACGATATCGTACCACCAAACTGGTATAATTATATCACAGAGGAAGAAAAACCTGCCGTAGAAAGGTTAATCTTTAGATACTTCAAAGATTATTGTCATATATCTAAGAACAACTTATTACCTGTCGACCAGTGGATAACATCCATCGAGTTCAATGCAAAATATGGAGATTGTATTACTGATGAAAGTGGAAAGGTAATAAAGGTTACAAAGAAAGTAACATGGAGAAAGGCGAATTATCATACAGACTTCGATAGGATTGTAGAGATATATGAGAAATACAACCTTAAGAATAACTTACATAATGATAGTGTAAAAAATGGAGTCAGAACTTTGTTTAATGTTGGTTGTATCTACTACCTAGAGTCAGGCAATAAAGATATTAAGGCAATAGTACCTTTCTTTATGTCAAATATGTACTTAGACCAATGTATGAAAAAGAGTATCTATGGTAGTAGTAAGGTAAATAAGACTGTACCTAGCTTATATTTTACTTATGTAATTAACTGTACGTCAAAGTTTGTGTACGCAAGGGCAATATATGATTTTGTTCACTTTGTTGTAATGAATATGTGCAAGACTTTAGATACTAGTATAATGCTACACAATGGTATCTGCTTTGCTAGTAAAACTTTAGTAAAAGAGTTAAGATATTTTATTCCAGAAGAAGGGTGCTCACTGGAGGATAACTCACTTTACTGGAGTGCATTTTATAGTGAGGGAGAGGAAGGTAAAGTTAGCGATGAAGAGTTTCAAATTTATATCAAGAAAACAACATCAAAAATAAAGGAATTTGATATACAGTTAGATAACGCAAAAACAATAAACGACATCTTCAGATTTGGAGGTAAGAATAAACATGCTTGATTTATTTAATATATTCTACAAGAATACATACCTAGAGTACAGGTCAACAAATGATGAGAGACTTGCATATGCCTTAGAGTGTAAACGAATTATATGGGAGAAGTTCCCAGACATTGTAAGAAACAATGAAATCAAACAGTCAGACTTCATAAGAAAGGTATCACAAGTAAATCCATATTTGCTATCACGACATGAGTTAGATAGTATGTTTGCTCAGATATATGATTTTGGTAGGTATAATACTACAAATATGGTATTCAAGAAAGCGGTAGGATTGCTAACGAGAGCGACTTATGCTTTTGTAAGAAACAATTTAAACCTACAGGCAGATGATACTCAACTAGTGGGGGTATACATTAAAGTATGCCAGTTAATCGGTTTGAGTGAAGATGACATTGAGTTGGAGGAGTTGTTTGGAAAAACAGAAAGAGTAGAGCCACTACTAAGTAAAGACTTAAATGAAGAGGTAGAGGAGCTCTTTAAATATTACTGTGAATTAAACTAATACGAGGTACTAAAGACATGATAAAGAAACTATGGAAAAAGTATAAGAGCTATTTTATTGCACTAATAATCTTCTTAATCGTAGGGGGTAGTACAGCAGAAATACTGATATTGGAAGCAAACGAACCTAAGTTCGTGTCGTACAACACATTTGAGAAAGACCTAAAGGCAGGTAAAATCGATACGATATACTACACAGCAGATGACGAGTATATGCGTTACACGTTGTTAAATGACACTACAAAGGAGATGTCACTAAAGGAGCGTAGAGAATACACTGATTATGAGAAATCAGATTGGCGTATGACAACATACCCTGCTTACGAAGATTGGCGTAAAGAAGCACTTGAGTCTGGAGCATTGGTAGTAGTAAAATCATTTGCACCAAGTACGATTACATTACTGGTAGGTTTACTTCCTATTACACTGATGATTTATTTCTTTGTATGTATGTTTAAAATAATGAAGACAAGCATACACTTAGGAGAGTTAGATGAATCAGACTTGATTCAAACTTCAAGTGTAAAATTCGAGAATGTAATAGGGCATGACGAAGTAATAGAAGATGTCAAGTTTATAGTATCTTTAATGAAGAATCCAAAACTCGGTGAGGCTACTGGTGCACCAAAGGGGGTACTATTCTCTGGAGAGCCAGGTACAGGTAAAACACTGTTGGCAAAGGCTATAGCAGGTGAGGCAGGTGTACCGTTTATCTATATGAACGCTAGTAACTTTATTGAGATGTATGTAGGGTTAGGAGCAAAACGTGTACGAGAGTTATTTAAAGCAGCGAGAAAGCAAAAACCATGTATTATTTTCATTGATGAAATAGATGCCGTTGGTGTTAGTCGAAGTAGGAATAATACGAACTCCGAGAACAGTCAGACATTAAATGCTTTATTACAGGAGATGGATGGTTTCAATACAGAAGATGGTATTGTAGTCATAGGTGCTACAAACACACCAGACAAGTTAGACAAAGCACTTGTCAGAGCAGGTAGATTTGACAGAAAGATTGAAATAAATCCACCAAAAGATTGGAAAGTTCGTAAGCAGTTATTTGAATATTACTTAAAGGATAAAAAAGTAAGTTCAGACGTAGACATTGATACACTGTCAAAACAGGTAGCTGGGTTTACTGGTGCTGATATTGAATCAATCGTGAATGAGGCAGCTTTAATAACAGCAATGAATGGTACTGAGATTATTACAAATGCTTCAATAGAAGAAGCTATTGATAAGGTAGTATTCAATGGTAACAGAAGCAAGGAGCAGGAAATCAGTTCTGACAAAAAGATAGTAGCATACCATGAGGCAGGACATGCTGTAACAAGTTATCTGTTGGGTATTGAGATTGCTAGAGCAAGTATCATAGGAACAACTTCTGGGGTAGGCGGTGCTGTTTTTCATCAGGAGTCAGACAGTCAATTCCTCACAGATGTAGACTTCCTTAACAAGATTAAGGTGTGTTATGGGGGTAGGGCATCAGAGAGCATTAAGTTTAATGCGGTCACAACAGGTGCTTCAAATGACATTACACAGGCTACAAACTTGATACAGAAGTATGTACAGAGATACGGCTTCGATAGAGAGTTTGGTCTATTGGATGTGGGGGTACTAGAAAAGTACATTGATACCGATATTATCATTTCTAAGTTCTCAAAATTGAGTACTGACTTGTATAATGAGACAGTAGAATTGCTTAGAGACAACTACAATTTAGTTGAAGTTTTAGCACAGAAGCTTCTGGAACTTGAAACAGTATCTGGAGACAACATCAAGGAGATACTGGATTATGAAAGAGAAAAACTTACTGAGTGCTGATACAGTTTAACTATACTGGTAATAGAAAGAATTAAAAATACTTTAAAGAAGAGTCTTACTTTTGTAAGGCTCTTTTTTACAAAGACAGTACATAAGATACAATTTAACTAGTGTATTTTATAATACTTTTAGAAAGGGGAAAACTATGAGTAACGAATTAAGTATAAAAACCACAACATTAAAAGAAATCGAGGAGTATGGTTCAAACATTCAGACAGATATTACACAAGAAGTTAGTAGTATGCTTCAAAAGGCTAAACTTATTGATTTAGGAGAAGCAGGTACTAGGCTCCAAGAACTGTCAGAAGTAGCAGACTCAGCTACCAAGAAGGGGGTACTACAGAAACTTCCGTTTATGAGAAGCACAAAACGTTGGATAGCACGTTATGAGTCTGTAGAGTCAAGAATCAGTAACTTAGGAGTTAGTATTCAGTCTGAGCAGGAGAAACTTGGAACTATCTTAGATAGCCTAATAGAATCTAAAGACTACTTAAAAACCAAAGTAGACGAACTCAATGCTTGCGAGTCAGAACTAACAGCATATATTGAAAGCTTACAGAACAGTGAATTATCAGATGATAATAGTTTGAAGTATCAGGCAGCTTCACGACGGTTAAAGGTGATTAGTACAACAAACTCACTAGTGAAGCAGGAGATTGCAAAATCTGTATTAGTTATCCAAGAAAATAAAGAAATTCAATCACAGCTTGATGAGGCATGTACTAACCTTATTCCTATGTTTAATGTTATGCTGATGAATACATTAGCTTCTAAAGCGAATGAAGAAGCTCTTAAGATTAAGAAAGCATTAGTAAAGACAGCTAACAAAATGGTAATTGAGAATGCAAAACAGATTGAAAGAACTGCTGACGAGTTGATTGCAGGTAGAAATGAAAGTCTGATTGATGTGCAGACTATCGAAGAAGCAAATAAGATTCTTCAAAATACAGTCAAGAAGGTACTCGAAAGTTCTATGTCAGAATCAGAAAACAATATGCAACTCGTAGACAGTTTAAAGAAATCATCCTTAGCATTAGAGGATATTAGTATTGTAGCAGGAGGCAAATAAAATAAACAAGATGGTAATAGTATAAACATAAAATTAGTGAGGTAATTAAGATGTTTATGCGGAGGGTATTTTATTTTTTATTGAGACATGATAACAGACTAAAACCAAACTTAAACTTACTATACGAGGCAAGTTTATACGCTTACGATACAAAAGAGAAGGATAGAGACTTCTATGACTTTGTAAACACACAGGTTTCACAGTACAAGGGGGTATCGATTTTAAAACCAAGGCGTTATAAATTATCGGATAAATTGATAAAATTTATAAGGTATGGTAGAAAACGCAAGTACTACACACCAGAATACCGTACATGCAAAAATCGAATACATTTTGTATGGATATCGACATTGTTAATAATGGTACTTGTAAGCTATGTAATATCAATGAGTTTTGATTCTAGCAGAGTTGTAGGAACATTGCTTGCAGACACCACCTTAATATGGATGTTAGTGAGTATTGTGTATTCCTACTCAATCGACTTCAAAGGTCGAAAACAGGTAGTGTATTCGCCGTATGTAGGAAAGAATATATTAGATACAGCAAGAATCTGGAACAACACACTGGGTATTGATGATATAGTAGATTTAAGTTATACAAAAGACATACCAGATTTAATAAATACGGTACTGTCATTGGAATTGCAGAGAAGAGAACTTTATATTACAGGGGGTAAAGATGACATTAGGAATCATAAGACTAGATTTATTCTACATAGAGGAAAATAAATCTAACAAAGAAGCATATTGTATGTACATAGGCAGAGCGTCATGCAACATCATATCGTATTTATTGAACCAGTTGGGGGTAAAATATAACTTCAAGGAACTTGAAGCGGATATGTGTCGTGGATTATGTCCTGCAAGTATAATAGATAATAATCAAGAATTACTTGACTTAGGGTACTACAATATGTCGAGAGACACAAGCCTTACGTTTGATACTATCGAATTGATATACAAGGATATTGTTCAATGGTTTGATGAAAAGTGTAAGACATTATCACAATCGGAGAAGATGGAAATAGAAACAGTAGAGAATTACTACAATAATATGATGAGGTAGTTTAATGAGTACATTAGAAGATTACAAAGAAATAGTAGTAACATCTGAGTATGTTCAGACGTTATTGCACTTAATAGAAAAGTATCCAGACGGTAACAACGTACCAGAGATTATTATGAAGTATTCTACACACTTGTATCGTTAGAGAAGTCAGGTACAATGGAAGAAGTACGGAACATAATGGGGGTATGGTTAAATAGTGTGTCAACAGATACACTAACAAACGAATCAGTATCAAAGATAGAGAAAAGTAGACCTAAAGGCAGGAAAATGATTGTTGAAGAGAGTGTTGAAAGAGGCTTAGGTTATTATTTCGCAAGCAGGTTTCAGTTTTTTATTGGAGTCAGCTTACTCACTCTATTTAGCATAGGTTTAGATGTATTTAGAGACAACCTTATTATGGGTGAGCCTTTAAAGGGTTTTTCTGAAGCACTAATTGTACTAATGAAACTTCTTATGACTGTTATTTTGTTTATTCAGTTGCTATCAGTATTATTCGATTTAATGTATATTGAAATTGAAGGATTGAGAGAAGTGTGCGGTGGTTTAGGTATATTTACTACAGACGCTAAACTAAGTACCGAGATGATGGACAAAACAGTCGGTGCATTAACAGTACAACAAAGACTTACATATTTAGAGGAAACAGCAGGAAAGCATTTCACAGAAAGTATTGAGAAAATAGATAGATATTCTAAGGAATGGTACGAAGCAATAGCAAGGGCAGAACTGGTGATAATGGAGAAAAAACATGAAGCTACAAAGGAGACAGAAGAATGATTGATTTAAACAAAGACTACACAAGAAACATCAAAGAACTTGACAAACTTCTTTCTAAGGATATTAAAAATGAGGAAGATTTAAAAAATATTCGTATGAGTATTACATATTTATACAAGCAAATTATACAACAGGATAACATGGATAACATAGGAAGGCTTAATGCTTACATTCAATACTTCAAGAAAAAGGAGGAAGAAAGTAAAATTACACTTTCTGAGAAGTCTGAAAATGACTTAACTGAGTATCGTTATAATGAGCCAGTTACTGCAACGAAAGTAAAGAAGG
>ENA-ORTM01003017-ORTM01003017.1-human-gut-metagenome-genome-assembly--contig:-NODE-3017-length-12250-cov-3.013858_pt1 | contig 12250 bp, 10 predicted proteins | sample MGYA00241909_ERZ509182 | MGnify/ENA primary metagenome ERZ509182 (study PRJEB26280, sample SAMEA2338855) | human gut metagenome | biome: human gut; feature: human-associated habitat; material: faeces...
GTAAGAAAAGCGTCGTGTTCGGCCGCGCGGCTTTTGCTGTAAAAATTCTGGCCCAGGTGCCAGTCGGAGGTGTGAAGGAGGCGCATAAATCTTCCCTAGCGAAAAAAGCATGGGCGGCAGTATACCACTTGTTAGTGAGGGGTAAGTCCGCGTCGTGCTTCAAAATACCCGATCATCAGACGGTCATTTTTTTCATAAATCTGTCACAAAAGTGACGCATAATGACGCCGCACTTCTATACTGATGGCTAAAAAACACAGGGTAAATAATGGCGAGAAGAATTCTGGTCGTTGAAGATGAAGCTCCAATCCGCGAAATGGTCTGCTTTGTTCTGGAGCAAAATGGCTTTCAGCCTGTCGAAGCGGAAGATTATGACAGCGCGGTGAATCAACTCAATGAACCCTGGCCTGATTTGATTCTCCTGGACTGGATGCTGCCGGGCGGTTCGGGGCTGCAGTTTATTAAACTGCTCAAGCGCGAGGCGATGACGCGGGATATTCCGGTAGTGATGCTGACCGCGCGTGGAGAAGAAGAGGATCGCGTTCGCGGCCTGGAGACCGGCGCGGATGACTACATCACCAAGCCTTTCTCTCCGAAAGAGCTGGTGGCGAGAATCAAAGCGGTGATGCGCCGTATTTCACCGATGGCGGTGGAAGAGGTGATCGAAATGCAGGGGCTGAGCCTCGACCCTTCATCGCACCGGGTAATGACCGGCGACAGTCCGCTGGATATGGGACCGACGGAATTTAAATTATTGCACTTCTTTATGACCCATCCGGAGCGGGTGTACAGCCGTGAACAGCTGCTGAACCACGTCTGGGGGACCAACGTTTATGTGGAAGACCGCACGGTGGACGTCCATATTCGCCGCCTGCGCAAAGCGCTGGAACACAGTGGCCATGATCGTATGGTGCAAACGGTTCGCGGCACGGGGTATCGTTTCTCCGCCCGTTTCTGAATTTTGACAGGAGTGTGACCCGTGCTGGAACGGCTGTCATGGAAAAGGCTGGCGCTGGAGCTCTTTTTAGCGTGTATTCCGGCCCTGATTCTGGGGGCGTTTGTGGGTCATTTGCCGTGGTTTTTACTGGCGGCAGTGACCGGTTTGCTGATCTGGCATTTCTGGAATTTGATGCGCCTGTCGTGGTGGCTGTGGGTGGACCGGAGCATGACTCCTCCGCCTGGCCGCGGCAGTTGGGAGCCGCTGCTGTATGGTCTGCACCAGATGCAGATGCGTAATAAAAAGCGTCGGCGCGAGCTGGGAAGCCTGATTAAACGCTTTCGCAGCGGGGCGGAATCGCTGCCGGATGCGGTCGTCCTGACCACGGAAGAGGGGGCTATTTTCTGGTGTAATGGCCTGGCTCAGCAGATTCTAAACCTGCGCTGGCCGGACGACAGTGGCCAAAACATTCTTAACCTTCTGCGCTATCCCGAGTTCGCCAACTATCTGAAACAGCGCGATTTTTCAAAGCCGCTCAATCTGGTGCTGAATAACGCCCGTCATCTGGAAATTCGCGTGATGCCCTACAGCGACAAGCAGTGGCTGATGGTGGCGCGCGACGTGACGCAGATGCATCAGCTGGAAGGGGCGCGGCGGAACTTTTTCGCCAACGTCAGCCATGAGTTGCGCACCCCACTGACGGTGCTGCAGGGCTATCTGGAGATGATGCAGGAGCAGGTGCTGGAGGGGGCGACCCGAGAAAAAGCCCTGCACACCATGCGGGAGCAAACTCAGCGTATGGAAGGTCTGGTGAAGCAGCTGCTGACGCTGTCGCGTATTGAAGCCGCGCCGGCGCTGGCGATGAATGATCGCATCGACGTGCCGATGATGCTGCGGGTGGTGGAGCGCGAGGCGCAAACCCTCAGCCAGGAGAAACAGACGCTGATCTTCACCGTCGATGAGCAGCTCAAGGTGCTGGGTAATGAGGAGCAACTGCGCAGCGCCATCTCCAACCTGGTCTATAACGCGGTGAACCACACCCCGCCGGGGACCGAAATTCGCGTCAGCTGGCAGCGAACCCCGCAGGGAGCGCTGTTCAGCGTCGAGGATAACGGGCCAGGCATTGCGCCGGAGCATATTCCCCGTCTGACCGAGCGTTTTTATCGGGTGGATAAAGCCCGTTCCCGGCAAACGGGGGGCAGTGGCCTGGGACTGGCGATCGTCAAACACGCGGTTAACCATCATGACAGCCGGCTGGAAATAGACAGCACGGTGGGCAAGGGAACCCGCTTTAGCTTCCTGCTCCCGGAACGATTAATTGCCAAAAAGGACGCCTGATCGACGCGCTGTCAGTTTATCTTGCCAATGACCAGCTTCAGCTGGTCATTTTCATTGGCAGTCGTTTTTTCTCGCCTATTTAATGAGCGCGCGCTGCTTTTTTGTTCGCATGATAAGCCACGGGTTTTCTATCAATATGGTAAATGATTCTGGTGTGAAAGACATAACCAGCATAATCATCTGCTTTTGCGATCGTGCCTTGCTTTAAAACGTTATAAGCGTTTAAATTGCGCCTGCGCAGTCGATGACAGACTGCTTTTGCGTGGTAATACCAAAAACAATTCTTTCCCACGCCGCTTCGGGAGCATATCTCGCTGAGTTTACCGGCAATGGCCGCTGTATCGTCCCTGAGAGGGGAGCGCGTTATTTTTCCATTTTTTTTACAACACCACATCCACAGGCAGTAATGAATTTATGACCCATCAGTTAAAATCTCGCGACATCATAGCGTTGGGCTTTATGACCTTCGCGTTGTTCGTTGGCGCAGGCAACATTATTTTCCCTCCGATGGTTGGCTTACAGGCGGGCGAGCACGTCTGGACGGCGGCGATCGGCTTCCTGATCACTGCGGTGGGTCTGCCGGTGCTGACGGTGGTGGCGCTGGCGAAAGTCGGCGGCGGCGTTGAAAGCCTGAGCACCCCGATTGGTAAAGTGGCCGGTATCCTGCTGGCGGTGGTGTGCTATCTCGCGGTAGGACCGCTGTTCGCGACGCCGCGTACCGCGACCGTCTCCTTTGAAGTCGGTATTGCGCCGCTGACCGGCGACGGCCCGCTGCCGCTGCTGATCTACAGCGTTATTTACTTCGCGCTGGTGATTCTGGTCTCCCTCTATCCGGGCAAACTGCTGGACACCGTGGGCAATTTCCTTGCGCCGCTGAAAATTATCGCCCTGATTGTGCTGGCGGTCGCCGCCATCATCTGGCCAGCGGGCCCGATCAGCGACGCGCTGGAAGCGTATCGTACGGCGCCATTCTCCAATGGCTTCGTCAACGGCTACCTGACCATGGATACCCTCGGCGCGATGGTATTTGGCATCGTGATTGTTAATGCCGCTCGCTCACGCGGCGTCAGCGAAGCGCGTCTGTTGACCCGTTATACCGTCTGGGCTGGCCTGATGGCGGGCGTCGGCCTGACCCTGCTGTATCTGGCGCTGTTCCGTCTGGGCTCTGACAGCGCTACTCTCGTGGATCAGTCCGCCAACGGCGCGGCGATCCTCCATGCCTACGTGCAGCACACCTTCGGCGGGGCGGGCAGTTTCCTGCTGGCGGCGCTGATCTTCATCGCTTGCCTGGTGACGGCGGTGGGCCTGACCTGCGCCTGCGCTGAGTTCTTTGCCCAGTATCTGCCGTTCTCCTATCGCACGCTGGTCTTTGTTCTCGGCCTGTTCTCCATGGCGGTCTCCAATTTGGGCCTTAGCCATCTGATCCAGGTATCGATTCCGGTGCTGACCGCTATCTATCCGCCGTGTATCGCACTGGTTGTATTAAGCTTTACCCGCAGTTGGTGGCATAATTCGTCCCGCGTTATCGCGCCGGCCATGTTTATCAGCCTGATGTTTGGTATCATTGACGGGATTAAGTCATCGGCATTTGCCGCGATTCTGCCGGACTGGACCGCGCGTCTGCCGCTGGCGGAGCAGGGCCTGGCCTGGCTGATGCCCACCGCCGTGATGACCATTCTCGCGGTGATCTGGGATCGCGCAGCCGGACGTCAGGTGACTTCCAGCGCGCATTAACCGGCGGTGAGGACAAGCGTTTAACCACGGGACTTCGGGTTCCGTGGTTTTTTATTTTTTGTGTTAAACGGCATTGAAAAACCACGATGGAAAGTAGTAACAAGCTTAAGCGCGGGCTAAGCACCCGGCACATTCGCTTTATGGCCCTGGGTTCCGCCATCGGCACCGGGCTTTTTTACGGCTCGGCCGACGCCATTAAAATGGCCGGACCCAGCGTACTGTTGGCCTACATTATCGGCGGCGTCGCGGCATATATCATTATGCGGGCGCTCGGTGAGATGTCGGTGCATAACCCTGCCGCCAGCTCATTCTCCCGCTATGCCCAGGAAAACCTCGGCGGACTGGCGGGCTATATCACCGGCTGGACCTACTGCTTTGAAATCCTGATCGTCGCCATCGCCGACGTTACCGCCTTCGGCATCTACATGGGCGTCTGGTTCCCGACGGTGCCGCACTGGATCTGGGTGCTCAGCGTGGTGCTGATCATCTGCGCCGTCAACCTGATGAGCGTCAAGGTGTTTGGCGAGCTGGAGTTCTGGTTCTCGTTCTTCAAAGTGGCCACCATTATCATCATGATCCTCGCCGGGTTTGGCATCATTATCTGGGGGATCGGCAACGGCGGCCAGCCGACGGGGATTCATAACCTGTGGAGCAACGGCGGCTTCTTCAGCAACGGCTGGCTGGGAATGGTGATGTCGCTGCAGATGGTGATGTTCGCTTACGGCGGCATCGAAATCATCGGCATTACCGCCGGTGAGGCGAAGGACCCGGAGAAATCCATTCCGCGCGCCATCAACTCGGTGCCGATGCGCATTCTGGTGTTCTACGTCGGCACGCTGTTCGTCATTATGTCTATCTACCCGTGGAATCAGGTGGGAACCGACGGCAGCCCCTTCGTCCTGACCTTCCAGCATCTGGGCATTACCTTCGCGGCCAGTATTCTTAACTTCGTGGTCCTGACGGCTTCGCTGTCGGCCATTAACTCCGACGTGTTCGGCGTGGGCCGTATGCTGCACGGCATGGCTGAGCAGGGCAGCGCGCCGAAGGTGTTCGCTAAAACGTCGCGTCGCGGTATTCCGTGGGTGACGGTGATGGTGATGACCATTGCGCTGCTGTTTGCGGTATACCTAAATTACATCATGCCGGAGAACGTTTTCCTGGTGATCGCCTCCCTGGCCACCTTCGCCACGGTGTGGGTGTGGATTATGATCCTGCTGTCACAGATAGCCTTCCGCCGCCGTCTGTCGCCCGAAGAGGTTAAGGCGCTGAAATTCAAAGTCCCTGGCGGGGTGGTGACCACGGTGATCGGCCTGCTGTTCCTGGCCTTTATTATCGCCCTTATCGGCTATCATCCGGACACCCGCATCTCGCTGTACGTCGGTATGGCGTGGATTGCGCTGTTGCTGCTCGGCTGGGTCTTTAAGACCCGCCGTGAGCGCCGCCTGGCGCAGGCTCAGTAATCGACATCGCCCCGGTCAGCATCGCGCGGCCGGGGCGGGTTGCGGTCCCGCGTCCTCCCCCGTTATCCTCCCCCAATAAGTTCTGAGATGATGAGTTCTGCGCCCGGCGGCTATGGCAAGGTGTGCCCATTCTGCACAATGAGGATTCACGATGTTGAAGGCATGGCACCTTCCGGTTGCACCCTTTATCAAGGTGCAACAGGACCGACTGTTTATTACTCTGTGGTTAAGCGGTGAGTCGCTGCCGCAGCGGATCACGCTGCGCGCGGAAGAGGATAACGAAGAGCTGTCGCTGCCGATGCAGCGGCTCCGCCAGGCGCCGCAGCCAGGCGTGGTGGCATGGCGCGGCGAAATCTCTCTCGCCAGCGGCCAGCCGCGCCGCCGCTACAGCTTTAAGCTGCTGTGGGCCGACCATCAGCGCTGGTTTACGCCACAAGGCTTCACCCGATTCCCGCCGGCCCGACTGGAGCAGTTCGCCATTGACCTGCCGGACGCCGGCCCGCAGTGGGTGGCCGATCAGGTGTTCTATCAAATTTTCCCCGATCGCTTTGCCCGCAGCGCCGCGCGTGACGCCGACCAGGATGCGGTCTATTACCATCACGCGGCGGGACGGGAGATTGTGCGCAAGGCGTGGGACGACCCGCTTACCGGCGAGGCGGGCGGGTCGACGTTCTACGGCGGGGATCTCGACGGCATCAGCGAAAAACTTCCCTACCTGAAGCAGCTCGGCGTAACCGCTCTGTATCTGAACCCGGTTTTCGCCGCCCCCAGCGTGCATAAATACGATACCGAGGATTATCGGCGCGTCGATCCGCAGTTTGGCGGCGACGCGGCGCTGCTCCGGCTGCGCCACAACACCCAGCGGGCGGGAATGCGCATGATCCTCGACGGCGTGTTCAACCATACCGGCGATTCCCATCCCTGGTTCGACCGTCACCAGCAGGGCAGCGGCGGCGCCGGCCACGATCCGGACTCCCCGTGGCGCGACTGGTTTACCTTCTCAGAGGAGGGGCAGGCGCACAACTGGCTGGGCTATGCCAGTCTGCCGAAGCTCGACTACCGGTCGACCAGCCTGGTCAACGAGATCTATGCCGGTGAAGACAGTATCGTACGCCACTGGCTGAAGGCGCCATGGAGCATGGACGGCTGGCGTCTGGACGTGGTGCATATGCTGGGCGAAGGCGGCGGGGCGCGGAATAACCTGCAGCATATCGCCGGCATTACCCAGGCAGCGAAGCAAGCGCAGCCGGAAGCTTTTGTCTTTGGCGAACATTTTGGCGACGCGCGCCAGTGGCTGCAGGCGGATGCCGAAGACGCGGCGATGAACTATCGCGGCTTCACCTTCCCGATCTGGGGATTCCTCGCCAATACCGATATTTCTTACGATCCGCAGAAAATAGACGCCCAGACCTGTATGGCGTGGATGGATAATTATCGCGCCGGGCTGTCGCATCAGCAGCAGCTGCGGATGTTCAACCAGCTCGACAGCCATGATACGGCGCGTTTTAAATCTCTTCTTGGCAAAGACGTAGCGCCCCTGCCGCTGGCGGTGGTGTGGCTGTTCAGCTGGCCGGGGGTACCGTGCATCTACTATGGCGACGAGGTGGGCGTGGATGGCAATAACGATCCGTTCTGCCGCAAACCGTTCCCGTGGGATCCGGCGCTGCAGGATACCCAGCTGCTGGCGCTGTATCAGCGGATGGCGAAACTGCGTAAGGCCCACCAGGCGCTGCGCTATGGCGGCTGTCAGGTGGTTTACGCCGAGGATAACGTGGTGGTGTTTGTCCGCGTCTACAAACAGCAGCGGGTGCTGGTGGCGATTAACCGCGGGGAAGCCTGCGAGGTGGTTATCGAAGATTCCCCGCTGCTGAACGTGGCCGGGTGGACGCTGCAGGAGGGCGCCGGCGCCTTCCAGGACGGGGTGCTGACCCTCCCGGCCATCTCCGCCAACGTCTGGTCCGGCCGTTAATGGTAGAGCTGGCTCAGCAGGTCGCCGCGGAGGAGCGCCTCCCGCCACCAGCGCTGAGCCAGCCCATCATTCCCGCTGCGCCAGGCCATATAGGTGATATCCTTTTCCCGCCAGCAGGCGACGCTTTTCTCCACCAGACTGCCTTTTACCAGCCACGGGCGAGCGATATGGCGCGGCAGAAAGCCGCAGCCCAGCCCGGCGCACAATAGTTCGACTTTACTGGCGAAATCATCGACGCCGATTTGCGGCTGCTCGTCGAGGAGATTGCTGTTGAGCGGATGGCAATAGCGGGCGCTGTCGCGGATCACGATGGCCCGATGCTGGCTGAGCTGTTTATTGGCCAGTGGCTCCTTCGCCTGAGCCAGCGGGTGATGGGGGGCGACGACGAAGATGTTATCCAACGCGCCGAGGGTTTGCCATGACCACTCCGCGGAGGTGGGCGGCTCATTGATGGCGCCGAGGATAATATCCGCCCCATGATGGGTCAGCTCTTCCCACGAACCGGCGAGGGTGTGATGGCTGAAGTTCAGTCGCGTCTGTGGGTTTTGCGCGTAAAACTCGGCGATCAGCGGCAGCAGAGCCGAAAAGGGAAATGAGGCGTCAAGGGCGATGGCTAGCTCTCGCTCCCAGCCCGCGCTCAGCTGCTGGGCCTGCTTTTCCAGATCTCTGGCGGCACTTAAAAGCTGTCGCCCCTTCTCCAGCATCAGCCGGCCGGTATCGGTAAATTTTGCCCGATGGCCGGAACGATCCAACAGCACGATGTTCAGATCGCTCTCCAGCTTCTGGATCATATAGCTCAGAGCGGCGGGGGTTTTATACAGCGACTCCGCGGCGGTGGCGAAGGATCCGTGGCGGTCAAGGGCATCAAGGATCATCAAAACATCAAAGTTTACGCGCATATGAAGCTATCCATTAATTTGTTTTCTCTGTTGTACCTAAGCGCAATAATCAAAGCCAGTGAATAAATCAGAACAGTTTGGCGTAAAAATTTGATTAAAACAGGCGTGAATAAATCCTGGTCGCGGCAAAAAATATAAACCATAAAAATCCTTAATAACTTGTTAGAAATAACTGGCTATACTCACCATGCTTTATCAGTCAGGATCCACACGACGCATTAATCATCATGTCATCTTTTTAACTAATTGATTAAGAAGGTATTTAATGTCTATTCGTGAACTGCTCGATCCCACTAATTCCGCGCTTATCTTTATTGACCATCAGCCGCAAATGTCCTTTGGCGTGGCGAATATCGATCGCCAAACCCTGAAAAATAACACCGTGGCGCTGGCGAAAGCGGGCAAAATTTTTAATGTACCGGTGATTTATACCTCCGTAGAGACCAAAAGCTTTAGCGGCTATATCTGGCCGGAATTATTGGCCGTGCATCCTGACGTCAAGCCGATTGAACGTACCTCCATGAACTCCTGGGAAGACGATGCGTTTGTGGCAGCGGTGAAAGCGACCGGCCGTAAAAAGCTGGTGATCTCCGCTCTGTGGACCGAAGTCTGCCTGACTTTCCCGGCGTTGATGGCGCTGGAGGCGGGCTACGAGGTCTATGTAGTGACGGATACCTCCGGCGGCACCTCTGTCGATGCCCATGAGCGGTCTATTGACCGGATGGTGCAGGCGGGGGCGGTGCCGGTGACCTGGCAGCAGGTGCTGCTGGAGTACCAGCGCGACTGGTCGCGCAAAGCGACCTACGATGCGGTAATGGACCTGGTGCGCGAACACAGCGGCGCCTACGGGATGGGCGTGGATTACGCTTATATCATGGTGCATGGCGCGCCGGAGCGTAAAGCGTAAATCACTCCATCCTTCAGGCTGCTGCGTTGTTGGCTGCGTTTGTCCGTCCCCAGCTACTGAATTTATTCAAGTTCACGGGGACGTGCCCGCCTGCCGCTTCAACGCAGCATGAAGGATGTTGTGTCAGATCATTTATGGAGAGTGGCAGGAGAAAACCGGCCATTTCCCTGAAGCAAGGAACTCGTCATGGCGCAGCAAAAATCGGTGACCCTGGTTATCAGCCATCTGCTCGATCCGCAACACAGCCAGCGCTACGAAGAGTGGCTCGGTAAAATTATGCCCATTGCGGCAGAATTTCCCGGCCATCTTGGGGCGAATGTGATCCGGCCCGCCGCAGGGCAGAATCTGTGGAGCGTCATAATCCGCTTCGATACCCTGGAGCACCTCTACGCCTGGACGCAGTCGGAAACCCGTCGGCAACTGGTGGCTGAGATTGCCCCACTGCTGACGGAAGGCGATCGGACTGAGGTGCGGACTGAACCGGCCTTCTGGTTTACCCCGCCGACGGTGAACGTACGCCAGCCGCGGCGCTGGAAACAGTTTCTGATCACCCTGCTGGTGATTTTCCCCAGCACCAACCTGGTGCCTGCGGTGACCGGCATGCTGCTGCCGTCGCTTAAGGGGAGCCTGCTGCTGCACCTCATCAATGATGCCTGCGTGGTTGCGCTGGTGGTCTGGTTCTGGATGCCCATCGTGACCCGCCTGTTTGCTGGCTGGTTGAAGAAAAACTGAGTCAGCCTCCTCAAGGAGTGCGTTATGTCGCAAACTGCCACACTGATTCTGACCCACGGTCAGATTCATACTCTCGATCGTGCGAATCCCCTGGCGGAAGCCGTGGCCATCGCCGACGGAAAAATTGTTGCCACCGGAAGTCACGATCGGATCATGAGCTTTGCCGCCGAGGGGACGCAAATCGTCGATCTCAAAGGGCATACGGTGATCCCGGGCCTCAACGATTCTCACCTGCACCTGATCCGCGGTGGGTTGAACTACAACCTTGAGCTCCGCTGGGAGGGCGTCCCCTCGCTGGCGGATGCCCTTCGAATGCTGAAGGATCAGGCGGATCGCACGCCGTCCCCGCAGTGGGTGCGGGTGGTCGGCGGCTGGAGCGAATTTCAGTTCGCTGAACGGCGGATGCCGACCCTGGAAGAGCTGAACGAGGCGGCGCCTGATACGCCGGTGTTTGTGCTCCATCTCTACGATCGCGCGCTGTTGAACCGTGCGGCGCTGAAAGCCGTGGGATATACCAAAGAGACGCCGGATCCGGCGGGCGGCGAGATCGTCCGCGATAGCCACGGCAACCCGACCGGGATGCTGATCGCCAAACCGAACGCCATGATCCTTTACGCTACGCTGGCCAAGGGGCCGAAGCTGCCGCTGGATCTGCAGGTGAACTCCACCCGTCAATTTATGCGCGAGCTGAACCGACTGGGGCTGACCAGCGCCATCGACGCCGGAGGCGGCTTCCAGAACTATCCGGAAGATTACGAGATTATCGAACAGCTGCACGCGAAAGATCAGATGACCGTGCGCATCGCCTACAACCTGTTTACTCAGCGGCCGAAGCAGGAGCTGGAGGATTTTGAACGCTGGACCGACATGCTGAAGCCGGGGCAGGGGACTGACTTCTATCGCGCCAACGGCGCCGGCGAGATGCTGGTATTTTCGGCGGCGGATTTTGAAGATTTCCTGCAGCCGCGGCCGGATCTGCCGCAAGGCATGGAGGATGAGCTGGAGCGGGTGGTACGCCATCTGGTGGAGCATCGCTGGCCGTTCCGCCTGCATGCCACCTACGATGAGTCCATCAGCCGGATGCTGGACGTGTTTGAGAAGGTGAACCGCGATATCCCGTTTAATGGCCTGCACTGGTTCTTCGATCATGCCGAGACCATTACCGAGCGTAACATTGAGCGGGTGAAGGCGCTGGGGGGCGGTATTGCGGTGCAGCATCGGATGGCCTTCCAGGGCGAATATTTTGTCGATCGCTACGGCAAAGAGGCGGTGAAACATACCCCGCCGGTAGCAAAGATGCTGGCGCTGGACGTGCCGGTGGGGCTGGGCACCGATGCGACCCGCGTCGCCAGCTATAACCCGTGGACCGCGCTGTACTGGCTGGTCTCCGGGCGCACCGTTGGCGGGATGGCGATGTATGACGACGCCAACCGCCTGCCGCGCGATGTCGCGCTGGAGCTGTGGACGGCGGGCAGCGCCTGGTTCTCCAGCGAGCAGGGCAAGAAAGGCCGTCTGGCCGCCGGTCAGCTTGCCGATCTGGTGGTGCTGTCGAAAGACTACTTCAGCGTCGCGGAAGAGGAGATCAAAGGCATTGAGTCGGTGCTGACGGTGGTTGACGGCAAAGTGGTGTACGCCGCCGGTCACTTCTCGCCGCTGGCGCCGCCGCCTATTCCGGTGCTGCCGGAGTGGTCGCCGGTGGTGAAGGTCCCGGGCCATTACCGTTCCGCTCCGCCGGCGACGGCTAAAATCGGCGCCATGGTGCAGATGCACCAGTGCTGCGGTAGCTGTGGCGTCCACGGCCATCAGCATGATATTGCGCGTAAGTCGTCGATTCCGGTCTCTGACGAGCAGGCCTTCTGGGGCGTGCTGGGCTGCTCCTGCTTTGCCTTTTGATACCTGAAACCACCGCCCCGGCAGCGTCGGGGCGGTGGTTTCAGCCGCAGGCCCGGCGTCAATAGCGCTGCTCTGAGCCAAAGAGCGCCATGCGGCGGGCAATCATCTCGCGTACCGGCTGCAGTCCCTGGGCGATGACTTTCCGCGGATCGTTCACATCGTGCCCGGTGTCGGCGGCGAAAATTGCTTTCACCTGTTGGCACCAGGCGTACATATTTTCGGTATTAACGTTAATCTTGGCGGTGCCGCAGGCAATCGCCCGGCGCATATCCTCATCGGCAATTCCGGTGCCGCCATGCAGCACCAGCGGAACCTTCACCTGCTCGGCAATGGCTTTCATCTCGGTAAATCCCAGCCGGGCTTTACCTTTATACAGACCAT
>ENA-ORTM01003025-ORTM01003025.1-human-gut-metagenome-genome-assembly--contig:-NODE-3025-length-12225-cov-1.997206_pt1 | contig 12225 bp, 8 predicted proteins | sample MGYA00241909_ERZ509182 | MGnify/ENA primary metagenome ERZ509182 (study PRJEB26280, sample SAMEA2338855) | human gut metagenome | biome: human gut; feature: human-associated habitat; material: faeces...
ACGTAGGAAATAATATGAATCTGATAGACTCGAACGATATATTGAAAGCCTCAAAGTTGGATCGGTTTGGGGGGAATCTGGGCGGAAGCCTGGTGGCGAAGCTGGTGATGTATATCATGCGGCTGAATAAAATCAACAAGCTGTATTCCGATGTATATAGCGATAATCCCGAAGCTTTTCTGGACCGATTGATCGAAGCCCTGGGAGTGACGATCGAAGTGAATGAAGAAGATCTTCAGAAAATACCGAAAGAGGGAGCTTTTATCACCATTTCCAATCATCCTTTCGGTGGGCTTGACGGGATTATCCTGATCAAGTTGTTGAGTAAAATCCGTCCCGATTATAAGGTGATGGCTAACTTTCTGCTGAAGAAGATCGTACCCATCAAAGATTATTTTTTAGGCGTGAATCCTTTCGAGGGACTGAAAGATATTTCGAGTGCCGGGGGATTGAAAGAAGCTTTAAGGCACTTATCGGAAGGAGGGGCGTTGGGGCTGTTTCCTGCAGGAGAGGTATCTGCTTACCAGGCCGACTCGAATTCGATTGAAGATAAAGCGTGGAGCCGTTCTGTGTTGAAGTTGATCCGGAAAGCTGATGTGCCGGTGATCCCGATTTATTTTAAAGGTTCCAATAGTATGTTGTTTCAGATACTCGGTATGATTCATCCGATGCTGCGAACGGTGAAATTACCTTCGGAACTCTTGAATAAGAAAAACCGGGTAATTAAATTACGGGTAGGAAATCCGATTTCTGTAGAAACTCAAAATTCTTTCGCCGATCTGATACAATACGGTAAATTTTTGAGGGCAAAGACTTATCTATTGGGATCTTCGCTCGAAGTGAAAAAATTTTTCCTGAAATCCCAGAAGGCGGAAAAACAGGTCGAACCGGTAGCAAAGGAGACTCCCGTGGAAATTTTACAAAAGGAAATTAAAGATATCATGGAAGACTATCTGTTGTTTTCCATGAAAAATTATACGGTTTATTGTGCTCCCACCATGAAAATTCCGAACATCCTGAACGAGATCGGGCGTTTGCGTGAACTGACGTTCCGGGCTGTCGGCGAGGGCACCAACCGGAGTATCGATCTGGATGAATTCGATTTATACTATTATCATCTGTTTATTTGGGACAACGATACCGACCGGATTGTCGGGGCCTATCGGGTGGGAAAAGGGAAGGATATCATCGACCGTTATGGGATAAAAGGATTTTATATCAATACTCTGTTCAAAATCCGCAAGCAGATCATGCCTGTATTGTATGAGTCGATCGAATTAGGACGTTCTTTTATTATCGAAGACTATCAGCGTAAACCGTTGCCCTTATTTATGCTGTGGAAAGGAATTCTTTACTTCCTGATCAAGAATCCGGAATACCGCTATCTGATCGGGCCGGTGACGATAAGCGGGAAATATTCGGAGGTTTCGAAAGAACTGATTATGAAGTTTATCATCAGAAATCATTGGGATGCCGAGTTGGCCCGGTGTATCTCTCCCCGCTGTAAATATCGGGTAGAGACTCATGATCCCGATGTGGATGTAATGGTGGAAGCTTCGGGGGATAATATCGCTACGCTGGATAAGTTGATCGGTGATATAGAGCCTTCGAGCGATAAACTTCCTATTTTATTGAAGAAATATATTTCATTGAACGGGCGTATTGTCGGTTTCAATATAGACCCTAAATTTAATATGTGCCTGGATGGTTTGTTGATTCTGGATTTGTTCGATGTACCTATGAGTACTATTGAATCTTTGTCGAAAGAGATCAATGATGATACGATTTTGAATCGTTTCTCTTCGGATAATCTGGAAGTATAAGTCCGGATTATAGCGTTTATAAGGTGTATTTTAACTTTGAAGAGCATGTATGATGTTGTTTATATTTTCAGAGGAATACTGATCGGACTGATGGTGTCGGTGCCACTCGGTCCGATGGGTGTACTGATTATACAAAAGACATTACAGAAAGGAGCTTTAGCCGGTTTTGTCGCCGGAATGGGAGCGGCCTGTGCAGATCTTTTTTATGCTACGGTGGCGGCTTTCGGATTAGGATTCGTGATCAATGTCATACAGACTCACGAGTTGATCCTACAGATCATCGGGGGAATTTTTCTGATTATCGTAGGATTGAAAATCTATTTCGATAATCCCTTGAAGCAAATCCGGATGAAAAAGCGGGTCACTAAAAAAGGGTTGCTGGGTGATTTTCTGACCCTTTTTTTTCTGACTGTTTCTAATCCGGTGGCTATTGTCGTTTTTATGGCTGTCTTTGCCGGTGCTTCGGTTTTCGGAGATGATCCTTCGTATCGGATCGAATTGTTCGTTTTGTCCGGTGTGGTGATCGGCGGTGGTTTGTGGTGGTATACGCTTTCGACGCTGGTGAACATTTTCCGGAAGAAATTCCGGCTTCGGGTATTGATCACCATCAACCGGGTGTCCGGGGTATTGATCACCGTGTTGGGAGGCTTGGTGATTTTAGCTGCTTTCGAGCCTTTCCGTTCTTTGTTGCCCGCAGCCTGACCTATTTTTTCACTCTGTTCTGAAAGTGTAGGGAATCTCCCCACGTATCCAGTTGTATTTCGCATCCGCTTTGCTTGACGCTTTCCATCAACCGGCGTGTCGATTCCTCGGCTCCTTCATCCATGCCCGGCTTATTTTCATAGAGGCGGTAGTTGCCTCGGTTGCCGAGAGGAGTGATATTAGGCATGATTACGTTGGCACCGATTTCCAGCGCTTTTTCCCGTCCCTCCGGGTCGATTGCCTGTAAAGCTGTCGTCGCAGCGATATTGATATCAGGCATCAACAGCCGGAGACAACTGACCATATGCAGTCCTAACCTTAAACGTTCCTGTTGGGAAGGAAGGGCTTCCCGGTATCGCCATAGGGGAGTATCCCGGTGTTCCAGATAAGGTCCCATGCCCACCATGTCTATATCCATCGATTTCAAAAAGAGCAAATCGTCGGCCAGATCTCCGGTCGTTTGAAAAGGAAGTCCGATCATCACACCTGTACCGGTCTGGTAACCGCAACGCTGAAGGCTGCGGATACATTCCAGCCGGGTGTGAAAATCATGAAGCTGGCCGGCAGGATGAATTTTTCGGTAGAGTGATTCGTTCGAAGTTTCGATCCGGAGCAGATAGCGGTGAGCTCCTGCATCGAACCATCTCCGGTAGGTGTCTTCGGTTTGTTCTCCCAGCGAGAGAGTGATCCCCAAACGCTGGTTACTCAGGTGTTTGATCTCCCTGACGAGCCGTTCGATGCGTAGGATAAAAGCCGGATCATGGCGTTCGCCACCTTGTAACACCACCGAACCATAGTGATTCCGGTAAGCAAAGATAGCTGCTTCGACGATTTCTTCATCGTTCAGCTCGTAGCGCTGGGCCTGGCTGTTCGATTTCCGGATCCCACAATAAAGGCAATCTTTGATGCATACATTCGAAATCTCGATCAGGCCTCGCATGTGAACGCCGTTCCCTATGGTCGCATCCCGAAGCTGTCGGCTATGCCGGAATAATTCTGCTTCCGTTGTATCCCGGCAATCCAACAACGCCACTAAATCTGTTTTGCTAAGTTCCTGTTTTCCCAATATCGTTTTTACCTCCATAGTTGTCTCTTTGACGGTAAAAATACAAAAACAAAAGAGAATCGGTATATTTTGAATTTAATTTATATTTTTAGCCGTTGTTTTGACTCGAAAATTTCGGTGTCGGTAGATTTTTTATCACTTTTGCAAAAATAGAATCGGTGAATAACTCTTTTAAACGGCAGACTTGGGAAGTATAAACGAACATATTATCCGGGATTTTTCGGTAGGACAGGAAAAGGCTTTTCGTATATTATATGAAAAATATGCTCCTGCTTTACGTTATTTTGCTGCGAAATATGTCGAGGAGGGAGAGGTGATCGACGATATCGTACAGGATGTGTTTGTTTGTCTATGGGAGAAAAGAGTTGATTTTAAAACAGAAGAAACGATCAAAGCTTTTTTGTATAAGGCTGTAAAAAATAGTTGTCTGAATACGATCCGGCATCAGGGAGTGAAAGATCGTTATGCCGAAGTGGCTCTCCACGAAGAAGAACTGGAATCTTTTTGGGATCATATCCTGGAAACCGAATTATTCGAATTATTATTAGGAGTTTTCAATGAACTTCCTCCGGCTTGCCGGGAGGTATACCGCCTGAGCCTTGAAGGGAAAAAACATGAAGAAATAGCTGAAATCCTTCAGATTACGGTAAATACCGTCAAAAAACATAAGAATAATGCCAACCATTATATGCGTGAGCGCCTGAAACATATTCTTTCCTTACTGGTTCTTTGTCAATTTCCTTAATAAACCACAGGGACGGGGCATTGGGCTATATTTCCGGGTCGATATTGCATGACCAATCCTTCGATTTCTGTCGGGAATCATTGAATTAAAGATTATTCTACACAGGCCCTGGGGCTCTCGACGAGAATGAAGTGAGTCTCGGCAAACTGAAAGTTTTTTCGCAAAAACTACTCGTTGGCTTAAATTTCTGCAACCCTTGCAACTTCTATTTTTTAGTTAAAATTAAAAAAAATGACTTTTTATATTACACCAAAGCAGGGATTGCGTGTTATAATAGAAACAACCTGCGATTGAAGTGATGAATATTAAAACACAACGACACCTGAGCCGATTGATATTCCGTTATCTCCGGGATCAATTGAATGAAGAAGAAAGCCGGGAGCTTGAGCGATGGCGTGCTGCATCTGAAGCACATGAACTTCTTTTTCGGCGTTTGTTATCCTCTGCCCATTGGCAACGGAGTATAGGTCGTTTTGTGAAAAATGAATCCGATACCCAATCCGAATGGGAGATCATCCGGCAAAGAACGGTCGGTCGGGACAGGGGCAAGAGAACGATCCGCTGGTATCGTTATGCCGCAGCCATCTTTCTCCCTTTATTGATTGCCAGTGGTTATTTTATAAAATTGAGTCATACTCCTCAAGAAAAAACGCTTGTTTCAGTACCTTTTATTCCTGGGAAATCCCATGCCGTGCTCGAGTTGGCCGACGGAACGAGTATCGATTTGGGGGAAACAGCTGTCCGGGGACAAATGCAGGGGGGACATTGGGAGGTGAGGTCCGATTCTTTGAAGTATTGCGAAGAGGGAGTAAAGGGAGGGGAAGAATATCATACTTTAAAAGTGCCCCGGGGAGGAGAGTATACCTTGGTTTTAGCCGATGGCTCGAAGGTGTTTTTGAATGCCGAATCCAGCTTGAAATATCCCGTACTGTTTTCGGGCGATCTGCGCAAAGTGAAATTGGAAGGAGAAGCTTATTTCGAGGTAAAACGAAATCCGGAGAAACCGTTTGTCGTCGATATCGGCGGTATGCAGGTCAACGTGTTGGGCACTACTTTCGGTATCAGGGCTTATGCCGATGAAAGAGAAATTCGTACGACCCTGGTCTCGGGCCGGGTAAATGTGTCGGCCGGGAAACAGGTGTATGAGTTGAAACCTTCGGAGCAAGCTGTGTTCGATAAACAAACAGAGGCCGTGAAAGTGGCTGCTGTGGATACTGAGTTGTTTGTGGGTTGGAAAGACGGACGATTGGTGTTCGATAATTGTTCATTAGAGCGGATTTTGAAAGACTTGGGGCGTTGGTATTCATTCGAGGTGTTTTATGCCACTTCCGCAGCAAAAGAAATACCTTTTTCTTTGAATATCCGGAAGCATGAGAAATTTGCTCAGGTACTGGAACTAATGCAGAGTACAGGAAAAATACAATTCGAAATAAATAAAAATACAGTGATTGTCAGATAATACAAAGGCAGTGCTGCTAACACTGCCCTGAAATTCATGTTCATTTCTGCTGCTAACAGATAATGAGCGTTTGTTGAACTTTAAATACAAAATTATGAAAAAAAAGTCTTTATACCCTAGTCCGGGGTGTAGAAAAATCATTCATTTTTTAGTGATGAAAGCGAGTTTTATTTTTTTACTGCTATTGACCTTGCAGATAAAAGCAAATGTCTATGCACAACAGTTGCGTTTGGACCTGAATTTACAAAATGCAACCCTCAAAGAAGTGATTCAGGAAATCCGCCTTCATTCTGACTTTAGTTTTGTGTATAGTGATGCCGATTTGGTAGGGATCACTCAACGGAATGTACAAATGAAGGATGCAACGATCGAGGAGGTATTGAAAAACTGTTTACAAGGGACGAAGCTGGTGTACGATATTACGGATAAGACCATTATTATCCGTAAACTCGATGAGGTTACCCAGACGAAACAGGTACAGGTTATTCAGGGACAGGTAACGGATGTCCGGGGTACACCCTTGCCTGGGGTAACCGTACGGATCAAAGGAACTCAGCTCGGAGTCTCTACCGATGTGAACGGTAAATTCCGTTTCGAATTACCCGATACCAAAGAGGTTGTATTGGCTTTTTCTTTTGTCGGGATGAAACCCTTGGAAGTTCGGTATAATGGCCAAAGTGAATTGAAAATAAAATTAGAGGAGGAAGTGGCCGAAATGGATGAAGTTGTGGTAACCGGTATTTTTAAGAAATCTCAGGAGAGTTTTACCGGTTCGGTATCGACAATTACGGAGAAAGAACTGAAATCTTTTCGGGGACGTAATTTATTATCTACGTTGAAAAATATCGATCCGACCTTCAATATTATCGAAAACAATGTCTATGGGGCAGATCCGAACCATTTACCGGAAGTACAGATCCGGGGAACTTCCAGTTTACCGACGGTAGAGGACCTGAAAAATGAAACGAAAGTAGATTTGAATACTCCCTTGATAATCCTGGATGGTTTTGAGATCAGTCTCACCCGGATGCTGGATTTAAACGACGAGGATATTAGTTCAGTGACTTTGTTGAAAGACGGTTCGGCTACCGCGATTTATGGATCCCGGGGAGCTAATGGAGTGATTGTCATCGAGACTAAACAACCCGAGGCTGGAAAATTGAGGTTGTCTTATCGGGGAAGTGTGAATATCGAGGTGCCTGATCTGAGCGATTACGATGTATTGAATGCTGCCGAAAAACTTCAGTTGGAAGAGAGTGCCGGTTTATATAAAAACGAATGGGCCGATATGGAAATGGCGTTGAGGAAAAGGCAGGCCAGGATCAAACAAGAAGTAGAACGGGGAGTCGATACTTATTGGTTGTCGAAGCCTTTGCGTACGGGTGTAGGACACAAGCACAACCTGCGGTTGGAAGGAGGAGGGAATGACGGCTTCCGTTATTCTGCTTCTGTTCAATATAACGATATCCTGGGGGTGATGAAAGGGTCCGACCGGAAAACTTTCAACGGGAATATTAACCTGATGTATCAGCAAGAAAAATTATTGTTCCGCAATAACCTCGAAGTCGGACTGAGCGAATCGAATGAATCACCTTACGGATCCTTCGATCAGTATGTGAAACTCAATCCTTACTGGCGGGAACGCGGAGAAGATGGTAAAGTGTTGAAAGAACTCGAACAAAAAGGAGATTTTTGGAATACTGCCCCTGAAAATCCGCTTTACAATGCTATGCTCGATTTGGTCGATAAAAAGACTTATACGACTATTACCAATAACTTCGATGTAGAATGGAAACCCTGGGAAGGCCTGACCTTGCGTTCCCGCATCGGTTTGTCGAAACAGGTGAATGATTATGATAATTTTAAACCTGCCGACCATACCAAATTTAAGGATTATTCGGATGAACAGATTTTCCGTAAAGGAGAATATATCTATTCTTCGGGGAAAAGCTTCAGTTATGATTGGAGTCTGACTTTGAGTTATTCCCGGAATTTCAAAGAAAAACATGAGCTTTATGTCGGTTTGGATTATAATCTCGCCCAGGATAAATCGCATTCTTATACATTTCAGGTAGAAGGTTTTCCCCAATCCAATATTAAATTTCTATCGATGGCTCTTCAATACCAGAAAGATGGAAAACCTACCGGATCCGAATCGCTCAACCGGCGCATCGGTGTAACGGGGAATGTGAATTACATCTACGACAATCGTTATTTCGCCGACGTTGCTTATCGTATGGACGGGGCCTCCCAGTTCGGTAGTTCGAAACGCTTCGCGCCCTTTTATTCTTTCGGGATCGGTTGGAATATTCATAAAGAAAAGTTTATGGAAAATGTATTGTGGCTGGATCGTCTGAAATTGCGGGGTTCTTATGCGGTGACCGGATCGGTGAATTTCGATGCTTATCAGGCCCTTGCTACTTATGAATATTATACCGACGATCGGTACCGGTATTGGTTCGGAAGCCACCTGAAAGGTCTGGCCAATGATGACCTGGAATGGCAGAAAACCGACAAATGGAACTTCGGATTGGAAGTCGGAGCATTCCATAACCGCTTGAAAGTGACAACCGATATATATACAAACCAGACTAATAATTTATTGTCTGAAATGTATCTTCCTTTGACGAATGGTTTCCCCAGTTATACAGATAATGTCGGTAAAGTGAAGAATAAGGGAGTTGAAGTGGCTTTGTCAGGATATCCCATCCGGAATACGGAAAAGAATATCATTTGGTCGGTATCTGCCAGCTTCATTCATGAAAAGAACGAGATTGTCAAAATCTCCGAGGCATTGAAAGTGGCCAACGAGGAATTGGAATTACAAGGAGGATCTAACCCGAATTTCATGTATCGGGAAGGAGAGGCTTTGCGGACCATCTATGTCGTCCCTTCTCTGGGGATCGATCCCAGTACCGGACAGGAATTGTTTATCGACCGCTTCGGTAATGTCACATTCAATTGGGATGCCCGTGATAAAGTGGCCTGTGGAGTAACCGATCCTAAATTCAGAGGAAATATCAATACTATGTTTACTTTCCGCGACTTGAGCGTGAACCTGTCTTTCGGTTATCGCTTGGGGGGATCTCAATATAATTCAACTTTGGTGAATCGGGTAGAAAATGCGGATACCAGATACAATGTAGACCGGAGGGTGTATAAAGACCGTTGGGTAAATCCGGGGGATCATGCTTTCTTTAAAGATATCAAGAATACGCAGTACTGGGATAAGAAAGTAGAGTACTACAACACTGTCCTTGATGAGATGCGTGGCGGATACAATGACGATTACAGTGAACGTGGAAGAAAGCGCGACAGCATGGGGAGATACAGCGCAAATGACGGCAGAATGATGCCGGATTATGACCGAGGCAGTTCTTATGCCAGACGTGGTGAGCATTATGTCAGAGGGCATTACAGCCGTTCTGACGGACGAGATGCTTATGACGACTATATGACACAGAAACAGAGCTATCGTTCCGGTAAATCTGAGGACTGCAAGAGGAAGATGCTTGCCGCTCTGGAAGAACATCTGGATGAACTCACAACAGAAATGAGTGATATGTCCAAGGACGCAGAGTGCCGGGAAGAACGTGATCTTGTCAAGAGATACGTGGAAAAGCTCCGGGATATGCTCTAATTAGCTAAAACATGTACCACAACTTTTTGGAGGGTCTGTGGTAAAATATATTCATAGGGAAGATTCGTAAGTGGTTACAGCCACTTGACATAGACATTTTTCATTGATTCCTCCTTTCACGGGTGCGTGTCCTTAATAGAAAATGTAGAGATGCTCTAATGAAGCGTCCGGTGATACATGAGGTTGAAAAGCGGATGCAATTTCCGACACGTGCCATTACTGTCTATATGACTTGCTCGCTCGCATAGGCAGTACGCACCTCCTTGTAAAAGGTAAATGGGCGGACAGGCGCCCGAAACAACTCGTGGCAGGCATGACACGTTAAACACCTTGCTAACCCGGGAACCCGGGTTATAGGAATGTAGCTCAGTGGCAGAGCAATGCATAAACTAGCGTCGCAGGTTCGATTCCTGCCATTCCGATTACCCTGCCAGTGGTCTAACTGGCTTAATCCATTTACCTGCGGCGGCAGGTCAATAAACACGACCAGGAGGATATATATGCAGAAACTTATTGACACTTTAAAATCATTTGGAATTGAAATCCCGGAGGATAAACAGGCAGATGTAAAGAAAGCACTCTCTGAGAATTACAAGAATGCAAAGGAAGTTGCAAAAACTCTGTCAAAAGTCGAGGGAGAACGTGATGACTGGAAAGTACGTGCTGAGACAGCAGAAGAAACCTTAAAAGGTTTTGACGGTATCGACCCGGAAAACATTCAGACAGAGCTTGCTGGATGGAAGAAAAAAGCCGAGGACGCAGAAAAAGAGTTCAACGCAAAAATCTACGACAGAGATTTCTCAGATGCTCTGAAAGCGGCACTCGATGATGTTAAGTTTTCCAGCGAAGCAGCAAAGAAGTCTGTTATGGCAGACATCAAAGAAGCCGGATTGAAGCTGAAAGATGGCAAAATCCTTGGATTAAACGACCTGATCGAACAGATGAAACAGTCTGACGCATCCGCTTTTGTGGATGAATCTCAGCAGCAGGCTCAGCAGAATCAGGCAAGATTTACCACTCACGTTGGACAGCAGCAGACACCGGGAAGTATGACTAAGAAAGATATTGAAGCAATCAAAGACCCGTCCGAGAGACAGGCCGCAATCGCTCAGAATATCCAGTTATTCCAGTGATTTTTACACCGACTATACATCAGAGTATAGCCGCTAACCCAATACCTTAACAATTATGGGTAGAAAGGATTTTTATATGGCAGCAAAAGCTAATCTTATTATAACAAATGATATCCAGGTCACAGCACGTGAGATTGACTTCGTTACCAGATTCGAAAGAAACTGGCAGCACTTACGTGACATTCTGGGCATTATGAGACCTATCAAAAAACAGCCGGGTGCTGTACTGAAATCTAAGTACGCAGAGGGTACTTTACGGAGTGGGAATGTTGGTGAGGGTGAGGAAATCCCTTACAGCAAGTTTACTGTAAAAGAAAAGACCTATGCAGAAATGACTATCGAGAAGTACGCAAAGGCTGTATCTATCGAAGCAATTAAGGACCATGGTTATGAGAACGCCGTTCAGATGACTGATGATGAATTCCTTTTCCAGCTTCAGACTGATGTTACCGGCAGATTTTACGACTATCTGAAAACCGGTACGCTTACTTCCACAGAAACAACATTCCAGATGGCTCTGGCAATGGCTAAGGGTCGTGTTGAAAACAAATTTAAACAGATGCACAGAAATGTGACTGGCGTTGTTGGATTTGTGAACATTCTGGACGTATATGAATATCTTGGAGCGGCTGAGATCACTATTCAGAACCAGTTCGGATTCCAGTACATGAAGGATTTCATGGGCTTCAACACAATCTTTTTACTGTCTGACAGCGAAATCCCGAGAGGACAGGTTATCGCTACCCCTGTTGAGAACATCGTACTTTACTATGTTGACCCGAACGAATCTGACTTTGCAAGAGCAGGTCTTGTGTATACCGTTTCCGGCGAGACAAACCTGATCGGATTCCACACACAGGGCAACTACCACACCGCAGTGTCCGAAGCGTTCGCGGTCATGGGGCTTACTCTTTTTGCGGAGTACATTGACGCAATTGCAGTAATCACCATTGATGAGACACCAACACTTGGTACTCTGACAGTAACATCTGCGGCAGGAACAGTAACTGGTGATACAAAAATCACTGTAAATCCGGCTAAGGAAAACTCCAACAACGTATACAAATACAAAGTTGCAACAGACGCAGTAACTGTTGGATATGGACAGAACCTCAGGAACTGGACTTCTTGGGACGGAAAAGCTGACATCAAGGCGGCAACCGAACAGAAGATCACAGTAGTTGAGTGCGATGGAACATACAAGGCACTGAATGCCGGAAGTGCGAGCGTAACAGCAAAATCATAAACACAGGAGGTAACTGGCATGGCTTATGCAGATTATAAATTCTATACAGAATCATTCGGCAATGTCGTGCCAGAAACCGACTTCCCACGACTGGCAGAAAAAGCTAGTGATTTTATAGACGCAATGACGTTTGACAGACTGGTGGATGGACTGCCAGAAAATGAACGCTCACAGAAGCGCATCAAAAAGGCGGTCTGTTCATTGGCTGAATTAATGTATCAGATTGAGCTTGCTGAAAAGAATGCTATCAATCAGGCATCGGCAAATGTAACCGACATAAATGTCGGGAACACCGCAACGCAGAACCCAGAGCGTGGCGCACCGTGACAGCCAGAATAAGACGAAAAGCAACCCAGTGGAACAAACACCCACTGGGTCTTTTTTATTGCCTAAATGGGGCAGATTTGAAAG
>ENA-ORTM01003042-ORTM01003042.1-human-gut-metagenome-genome-assembly--contig:-NODE-3042-length-12148-cov-10.143389_pt1 | contig 12148 bp, 7 predicted proteins | sample MGYA00241909_ERZ509182 | MGnify/ENA primary metagenome ERZ509182 (study PRJEB26280, sample SAMEA2338855) | human gut metagenome | biome: human gut; feature: human-associated habitat; material: faeces...
TGCCGAAAAATCTGACAACGCACCTTACGCACAAGCTTTGTGCGGTGTTGCCTTAAGCCAAATACTGAATGAAGCTGAATTTTGATGAACTGGAAAACGGCATGCTCTCAGAGTGTGCTGTTTTTTGTGAGGAGGAAGAAAAATGGAATCGATGCTTTCTTTTGACTGGAGCAGTGTTTCTGTAAATTCCGGCGAAGTGATCGCTCTGATGCGGAAACACCGGAATGACAAACTGGACGTGCTGTTCCACTATGCGGACGGCATTTATCGTGTGGGTGTTGATCCGGAAAATGTCAGAGAACCGTTTTATATGGACGATGAAACCTATCCGTCCATGTTTGCGTTTTGCAGCTCGGCATGCATTGAGGGCGGCTTTCTGCTGCCGGACTTGCAGGCACCGCTGCACATTCTGGCAGTGAATGGCGGTGATCCGGCGGAGTTTTTCGCATAAAGTATAGAAAGTGTAGGAAATAAAAAATGGAAAAGAAGCAAAAAAATAAGTGGCTGTCCTTTCTGGCGGACGGTATGCTGTCCGGTCTGATGATCGGCATCGGCTGTGTCGTCAGCATGTCCTGTGAAAACCGCTATCTGGGGGCATTTCTGTTCTCGCTGGGACTGTTCTGCATTGTGCAGTTCCAGTATGGACTGTACACCGGCAAGGTGGGATACATTTTCGACCGTGACAAGGCGTATCTGGGCGAAACGTTCTTCACCTTTTTGGCGAATGCGATCGGTGCCAGCTTGACCGCCGGCATCGTGCACCTGACACGGTTCGCAACGGAAACCAAGGTAAACGGCATGGACGTGACACTGATGGATCGTGCACAGGCAACCATGTCCGCCAAGTTGGACGACAGCTTGCTTAGCTCTTTTGTGCTGGCGTTCTTCTGCGGCATTCTGATGTTCTCCGCTGTAGAAGGCTCCCGCCGCTGCAACGAAAAGAAGAACTTCATCGGCGGCGTGTTCATTGTGGTAATGCCGATCATGGTATTCATTCTGTCCGGCTTCAACCACTGCGTGGCAGATGCGTTCTATTACTGCATGGCTGGCTGCCCGAACCCGCTTCGTGCACTGTGTTATTTCCCGGTGGCAATTCTGGGAAATCTGTGCGGTGGTGTGTGCATTCCGCTGCTGAAGCGGCTCTCCCGTAACCCTCTTTGAGAAATCTGCTTCCTTAAAAGCCGTACATGAGCGATCATGTACGGCTTTTTGAAAACGTGTCTTATTTTTGCCCCTGCAAAAACAGCGGAGCCGGTTTCTGTCTGCCGTACATGGAACGGTTGCCGTTGCAAAGGCGGGAAACGGTGCAGACAACGGCGAAATAGGGCAGGTACGCGAATCCGAACACTTCGGTTCCGATGCAGATCGGAGCGAGCCATGTATTGGAAGCACTGCCGAAAACGGCGGCATAGCAGAGTGCGGCGGCGAATACCGGAGAGATACCGAACAGCGGGGCAAGTGCTGCACCAAGGCAGGCACCGATTGCAAACAGCGGTGTGACTTCGCCGCCCTGAAATCCAATGGCGAGGGTGCAGACGGTGAACAGCAGCTTGCACAGAAAGTCGAACCAGTAAACGGTTCCGCCGTCACAGGCGAGGGCGATCAGATCGGTGCCCAGTCCGGCGTATCTGCCGTGTCCGGAGAGCAGGAGAAACATTGCCAGTACCGAACCGCAGAGGGCAATGCGAATCACAGGGTTGGGGAGCAGCTTGGCGGCATAGATTTTTCCTTGTTTCAGCAGCAGGGTGAAGATGCCGCCCACAATGCCGGAGGAAATCCCCAGCAGCAGAACCGGCACGGAAAGTGGTGCAAAGCCGGCTTCGGGAAGTGCCACCTGAAAGGTTTCCAGCCCCAGTGCGACGGAGATCCCGTTTGCTGTCACTGCGGCAATGGCGGCAGGCAGCAGGGCACGATATTCCAGTTTCCCGATTGCCAGCACTTCCAGTGCAAAGCAGACTGCCGCCAGCGGTGCGTGAAACAGCCCGCTGAAACCGGCAGCCATTCCGGCAATGGTCAGAATGGAAACGGCATCGGGAATGCTCCGGAACCACGGAATCCGGCTGCCGATGTTGTGGGAAACCGCAGCTCCCAGCTGTACAGCGACACCCTCTCGTCCGGCACTGCCGCCGCAGAGATGTGTCAGCCACGTGCTGCCGATCAGAAGCGGGATCAGCCGGAGGGGAATGCGTTTTGCAGTGCCGTCCGCAGCATCAAAGATCAGGCTCATGCCCTGACTGCTTTCCCTGCCGTATTTCTGGTATATCCATACCATGCAGACACCGGCAATGGGCAGAAAAGGAACACACGAGATCAGGTGCTCTGTCCGGAATGTACCGATCCACAGCAGCACACGCCCGAATCCGGCGGTGAGTGCACCGGTGATACAGCCGGCAGCTGCCGCCAGCACACAGAGCAGCAGAGTGGGGAAAATAAGTTGCAGTTTGATTTTTTGCATAAACAATACCTCCGAAAAAAGAAAAAGCTGACAATATCTGCCTAGGAACCTGTTTCATATCTTTTTCTGCACGTCTTTTCGACAGATAAAAAATATGGAACAGACCCTAAAAAGCAGATGTTATCAGCACTCAAGCGGTTTTGGAATCCCAGGGGAGAACATCATACATTATACATCGGATTGCAGGATCTGTCAAGTGCTGCAAAAATGCATCTCACCGAAAGCGAGGACACCGACCCATGAAAGAACAGCGGAACATCACTCTTGCCGGCGAAACCATTTCCTACACGCTGGAACGGAAAGCTGTCAAAAATATCAACATGCGGCTTCGTCCGGAAACTGGTCTGCTGGTTTCTGCACCGATGCATGTACCGTCAGAACGGGTGGAACAGATCTTACAGCAGCATGCCGCGAAAATTCTCCAGACCCTGCACCAATACGCCGCTGCCGCAGAAAAGCCGAAACAGTATCCGGTGCACTATACCGCCGGAGAACCAGTACTGTATCTGGGGAAATCCTGTCGGCTGGCGGTGGAACGCGGCAGTCGGGAAAGCGTGCTGGTGCAGGGGGAAACGCTCCGGCTGCTGGTGAAACAGCCGGAAAACGAACAGGTTCGGAAACAGGTATTCGACAGCTGGTGGGAAAACGCCTGCGAAAAGGCAGTGCGGAATCTCTGCCGTGCAGTTTATCCCGTGTTTGAAGCGAAAGGCGTGGCATTTCCTGAGATCCGGTTCCGGCATATGGTTTCCCAGTGGGGCAACTGCCGCCCTACCCGCGGCGTGCTGACGTTTAATCTGCGGCTGCTGGCGGCACCGGTGCGGTGCATGGAGTACGTGGTGATGCACGAGTTTTCCCATTTTCTCTATCCGGATCATTCGCCGGCATTTTATGCGGAGATCGCCGCAGAACTGCCGGACTGGAAACAGTTACAGAAACAGCTGCGTGACGTGGAAACGCGAATCTGACCGATGCAGCACTTTTGGGGCGTGTATGCATTTGCAAAATCAGCATGATTTCGGCAGTAAGTTGACATTATGGCTAAAAAATCCAGATGCCGTTTGGGCAGTTTTCATAGATTTCTCGTATGAAAGGAAAAAACTGTTGATTTTTTTTGTGAGGTATGATAGAATAAATTTCGGGCATGTCTGCACTTTTTGAGAATTGTCCTGAAGTTGGGGCAGAACGGTGCAGAAAAATGCGAACTACGAAAGGAGCTTTTTTATGAAGAAACTTGGGCTCGGTAAGCGGGTACTGGCGTGTGCTGCCAGTGCTGCGACGTTACTGACCGGAACTACAGCATTGTCCGGACTGACAACGCTGGGAAGCATGGCGGCATCTGCTGCGTCTTATGACAACTACGCAAAGCTGCTGCAGTACTCCATGTATTTTTACGACGGCAATATGTGCGGTTCTGATGTGGGAAGTGCCTCCCAGTTTGACTGGAGAGATAACTGCCACGGCAGCGATGAAGTGGACGGCGGCTTCCACGATGCAGGCGACCACGTAAAGTTTGGTCTGCCGGCTGGCTACACCGCTTCTACTCTGGGCTGGGGCTATTATGAATTCAAGGACAGCTATGATGCACTGGGACAGACGGCTCATTTGCAGGCACTGACCGATCGTTTCTGTGACTTCTTCAAGGCAAGCACAAAGCTGAGCGGCGATACCGTAACCAGCTTCTGCTATCAGGTAGGCGTAGGACAGGCTGACCACGATGTCTGGTGCTCTCCGGAGTCCCAGAATGACCAGAGTCTGCGTACTGCTTACTGGACTTCTGATGATGCCAGCGACATTGCCGCAGAATATGCAGCAGCACTGGCTGTCAACTACATCAACTTCGGCAACGCAGAAGACCTGAAGTATGCAAAGGCACTGTACAATTATTCTATCAAGACCAATAAGGCAAATTGTCCGGAGGCTGAAAACTTCTACAGATCTTACGATTACTATGACGATCAGGCATGGGCAGCTGGCTGGCTGTATCTGGCAACCAAGGACAGCACCTACAGCTCGTTCCTGGACAAGTTCATGAACGACTCCAATGCCGGTAAGTCTGGTCAGTCCGGATGCAAGTGGGGCGTATACTCCAACATGTGCTGGAATAATGTCAGCCTGGGTGCTGCGATCCTCCAGAGTGAGATCACCGGCGATGCAATGGACTGGGCAAAGGTCACCACATATCTGAACGGCAAGTGCACCAGCGAAAGCACATATTACTGCGAAAGCGACTGGGGCAGTGCACGTTATAACACTGCACTGCAGATGGCAGCACTGGCTACCACGAAATATTCCGCAAAGAGCGGCATGGATTATTCCAGCTGGTGCAAGGCACAGATGGGCATGATCTTGGGCAACAACCCGAAGAATGTGAATTTCGTTGTCGGCATGGACAGCAATTCTGCAAAGTATCCGCACCACAGAGCTGCATCCGGCTATCAGAGCTTTGACGAAATGAAGGGCAGAACCGACTACAGCAGCAATGGCCACACGCTGGTCGGTGCTCTGGTCGGCGGTCCGGCAGATTCCAACTTCACCTACACCGACTCCGTAAACGACTATCAGGCAAACGAAGTTGCCCTGGACTATAACGCAGGTCTGGTCGGTGCAGCAGCAGGTCTGTATTCTATTTACAAAACCGGTTCTGTAGACTCCAGCATTGAAGGTGTCAGCGGCAGCATTGTTACCACCACCAAGGCAACAACTACCACTACCATCACCAATAAGCCGGTGACTACAACCACAACACAGGCTACTACCAAGCAGAATATCACAACCACTACAATTACCACTGCCGCTCCGTCCGGCGGTAAGACTGCAAACATCACCACCGGCACACAGACTGGTACCGCAGGTGACAAGCAGATGTATGCAGAATTTGCTCCGAACGGTGCAAAGACTGCGACTCTGTACTACAAGGTCAAGACCAGCGATACCAACTCCAGCGGTGCATTCGGCACATGGATCGGCTCCTGGGAGCAGGAAGACTTTGATGTCACCGTTGGTGCAAACGGTGAGTGCAAGGTATCCTACAACATTCCGTCCAACGTTGGTGCAACTGTCAAGGCAATGATCTTCTATCCGGACGCAAGCAGCGTTGAGATCGAAAAGGTCGTTCTGGACGAAAGCAGCACACCGGTCACCACAACTGTTGCTACCAGTGGAAATACTTCCGGCGGCGGCAAGAATGCCAATATCACCACCGGCACACAGACTGGTACCGCAGGCGACAAGCAGCTGTACGCAGAATTTGCTCCCAATGGTGCAAAGACTGCAACTCTGTATTACACCATTTCCACCAAGGACACCAACTCCAGCGGTGCATTCGGCACATGGACCGGCTCCTGGGAACAGACTGACTTTGATGTTACTGTTGGTGCAAATGGTCAGTGCAAGGCAACTTATAACATTCCGTCCAATGTAGGTCAGACTGTCAAGGCAATGGTCTTCTATCCGGATGCAAGCAGTGTCAAGATCGACAAGGTCGTTCTGCACTACGGCAACGTAACACCTGGCACTACTACTGCAAAGCCTTCCAGCGGCGGTAAGTATACCAAGGATATTAATAAGGCAATTGTTTATGATGAGCTGCCGGCAAGCGATAAGATGCTGGGCTGGAAGTGGTCCGATCTGGGCGTTCCGGCAGGCGAAAAGGTCACCAAGGTTGAGATCAACCTCTCCACCAGCAAGAAGCAGATCGGCAAGTGGCAGGGTGCATTCGGTTCTTCCACCAGCGTGGCTCCGGATTACTGGACACAGTCCGAGGATATGGAACAGACCATCAGCGGAAAGACCGGCAGCATCGTATGGGATGTGGATTCTGCAACTTCTGCGATCATTCAGACCCAGTACGGCGGCGAACTGAAGTTCGGCGTATGGTGGATCGACTGCAACAAGTTCACTATCGATTCTATTACAGTTTACACAGACGCTTACAACGGCAGCGGTCAGATCACTACCACTGTATCTACAACCAAGGCAACTACCAACAAGACCACCGCTTCCACCACAACTACCACCAAGCAGACAACCACCGCTACCAACGGTCCGAAGCCGAGCGTAAAGGCAAGCCTGTACGGTGACGTGAATCTGGACGGCCGTGTGGATATCACAGACGCAGTTCTGCTGAACAAGAAGGTTGCCGGCGTGGTAATCCTGAACGACCAGCAGTATGCAAATGCTGACTGCTGCACCGATGACGGTGTTGGTCAGGCAGATTCGACGGTACTGCTCCAGTTCCTCGTTTCGATCGTAAGGACTCTGCCAGCTGAGGGCTAATCTCTGTCAAAAATCGGCAATTTTCACAAAAAGGATACGGGCAATTTTGCCTGTATCCTTTTTCTTTTCTGTTTTTTCCGAAAAATCTGTCGTTACATATGGCAAGTTGCACAAAAAGCATGGAAACTGTTTAGCATGTTTTACTGAAATTTGAAAATCCACTTTACAATGAATTTTTCATGTGCTATAATAAATGAAACGAGAAAGATATGCCCTGTAAGGGATAGTTGCGTCTGAATCCTATCCGGTGCGGCGTATATCTGCCGGCGTGTTCGGCGAAAGCAATCGTTGAAAGTGGAACATGCGTACCCTTGTTCCAACATCAAAAAATCTCTAATTTTCAAGGAGGATATTTATGCTGAAGAAAAAACTCGGCAAGAAGGCACTTGCCTTCGCTTCTGCTGCAGTGATGGCAGTTTCTGCTACCGCTACAGGTCTGACTGCACTGTCTATGACAGCGTTCGCAGGCGAGGAGCTGGGCGAAGGTACCTTCGAAAACGGAAAGGGCTTGCCTTGGCACATTTGTGAAAACGCAACTGCTGTCATGAAGTTCGACATCACCGACGGTATCTATGCGATCAAGCTGGAAAACATCGGTGGTACTGCAAACGGCGGTGAAAGCCGTTGGGACTGCCAGTTCCGTCACAGAAATCTGACCATTGAAAGCGGTCACACCTATCGTATTACCTACAGCGTAAACCCGTCTAACAGCGGTCACATGTACCCAAAACTGGGCAACATGTCCAAAGATGATCAGGAACTGTGGCACAGCAATGGTGACGAACTGTCCCTGTCTTACGAAGAAGGTCTGACACAGGAACAGCTGGAAGAAAAGCTGAAGAGTGCTTCCAAGACCGGTAACAAGGTAGACTACGGTCAGGGCTGGGATGCTTGGTACAACAAGGAATATCCGGCAAACCAGTGGACCACAGTTGCTTATGAATTCCAGGCTACTGAAACCGTTAAGGGTACCGCAGAATGGACCTTCCACATGGGCGGTCAGGGTAACTACGCGAAGATGGACTGCTTCCCGAAGGATACCATCATCCGGTTCGACAACCTGGCACTCATCGATATGACCGATGATGCATCTGACTATCAGGCAGAAGCTGCTTATGAGCCGACCGGCGTTGAAGTAAACCAGGTTGGTTATTATCCGAATGGTAAGAAGGTTGCAACTGTTGTTCTGTCCGAAGGTGATACTACCAAGTATGACTACGAGATCAAGGACGCAAGCGGCAGCGTTGTTTACAGCGGCACTACCGACGGCAACACCAAGTATGATGAACTTGGTGCTTGGGATTACACCCAGCAGATCGACTTCACAGATTTCACTACAGAAGGCAAGGGCTACACCCTGACTGTTGCCGGCAAGACTTCTAAGAGTTTTGACATCGACAAGAACCTGTATGAAAAGCACCACGACAAGAGCATGCTGACCTATGCACTGAACTACTTCTATCAGAACCGTGCAATGGATACTGAAGACAAGTACATTCCGTCTCCGCAGAGCCAGGAAGGCAGCAAGAAGACTCTGGCTCGTAAGGATTCTCAGCACTGGCCGACTGATAACGCTTACATCGCAGACAAGTGGGTTTACATCTACACCTCCAAGCCGTCCTACAGCCAGTCCATTAACGTAGCTGGCGGTTGGTTCGACGCTGGTGACTATGGTAAGTACGTTGTAAACGGCGGTATCTCTCTGTGGACTCTGATGAACATGTATGAGAGATCCCTCATGGTAGGCAAGGCTGACAAGTTCGGCGATAACTCCACCGTTATGTCTATTCCGGAAGCAGGAAACGGTACTCCGGATATTCTGGACGAGTGCAAGGTAGAACTGGACTTCTTCCTCGAAATGATGCGTGACGATGGTATGGTATACCACAAGGCTCACGACTACAAGTGGACCGGTCTGGCTGTTGCTCCGTATGACAAGAACGAAGGCGACAAGGAAAACAAGGCTCCGATGCGAATCGTTAAGCCGGTTACCTATGCAGCAACTCTGAACGCTTCTGCAACATTTGCACAGGCAGCTCGTCTGTTCAAGGATTACGATGCAGCTTATGCAAAGACCATGGAAGATGCAGCAATCAAGACCTATGCAGCAGCACAGAAGAACTTCAAGAAGTTCTCTGGCTGGGGTGGCGACACCAAGGGTGAAGGCGGTATCTCTGCTGACCTCATGTATGCTCCGCTGGATCAGAACAAGGGCGGTGGCCCGTACGGTGACACCGAAGTCAGCGACGAATTCTACTGGGCAGCTTGCGAACTGTACATCACAACAGGCGACAAGACCTATTATGATGAACTGATGAAGTATGGTACCAACGCTTATGGTACTGACAACGCAAAGGCTCTGGAAATCTCCACAACTCTGGTTGGTGGTGAAAACAACGGTTCATTCTCCCTGTTCACATGGGGTACTCTGAACTCCGTTGGTTCTATCTCCCTGTATGTAAATTCTCAGGCTATGCTGGATAAGGGCCTGCTGACTCAGGATGAAGTAAACACCCTGAAGGCAGAAGTTCTGAAGGCAGCTGACTCCATTCTGGAAGTACAGGACAAATCTGCATATGGCATCCCGTATGTAGGTCATGACTATGATACCACTGTATGGACGTACAATGCTGCTTCCGGTACAGGCGATTCTGAAACTAAGACTCTGAGTGGCGGTTACGAATGGGGTTCCAACTCCATGGTAATCAACAACTCTATGGCACTGGCTCTGGCATATGACGCATCTAAGGAAGTAAAGTACATTGACGGTGTTACCACTTCAATGGACTACCTGATGGGTCGCAACCCGCTGGAACAGGGTTATGTAACCGGTTACGGTGAACACTCTACCACTTACCCGCACCACAGATGGTGGTCTGGTCAGCTGAACAGCGACGACTTCCCGTATGCTCCGTACGGCGTTCTGTCCGGTGGTCCGAACTCCAACATGGAAGACCCGATGGTTCAGGGTCAGGGCTACAAGGTAGGTTCTATCGCTCCGATGAAGTGCTATCTGGATAACGTAGAAGCATGGTCTGTAAACGAGTGCACCATCAACTGGAACTCTCCGCTGTGCTGGGTTGCTTCCTTCCTGGATGACGAAGCTCCGTACATCGAACGTGATGCATCTTCTACTACTACAGCTACTTCTTCTACCGACACAAAGGATACAACTACAACAACCGCTGCTACTACCGCAGCTTCCACTGATGCAAGCGATGCTACTACAGATGCAAGCAACGCTTCCACAACTGACAGCAATGCTACCACCACCAGCGTAACTGCTGCATCCATCACTCCGGGTCAGCTGCTGCTTGGTGATACCAATCTGGACGGCGCTGTAGACGTTACAGACGCAGTTCTGCTGAACAAGAAGGCTGCAAATGTTGTAACCTTCAACGCACAGCAGATGCTGAATGGTGACTGCTACGATCAGAACGGTGAAATCGACGGCAACGACGCAACAGCTCTGCTGAAGTTCCTCGTTCACATTCTGAAGGGTCTGCCGGAAAACTCCAGCATGAACGCATAATGAAATCGTTGCTTTAAACGAGTTTCACAAATAAAAAAGGCACTGCGGCTGCATGGCTGCGGTGCCTTTTTTGCTAAGGCAATACCGCACAAAGAGCGTCTGGCGACTTTGCACGCCATCTGCTTGCAAATTTTCCGTCATATTTCACAAAAATGCTCGTGAATACATCAAGTATTCACTCCGCTTTTTGTTTCATCTGACGAAAAATTTGACGACGCATCTGTCGCACAATCTTTGTGCGGTATTGCCCTATCTACAGAAAATGTCGAAATTTCCTATTGACAAATCAACGCGAATCTTGTATAATAAAAACAGAGCAATGCTCTGCAAAATACCTTATACCTTATCAAGAGTGGTGGAGGAACAGGTCCTGTGAAGCCCGGCAACCAATCGCTGATGCGATACGGTGCCAATTCCTGCGGTATAACCGAGAGATGAGGGGTTTGTACAAAAAATTTTGGACACCCTATACGGGTGTCTTTTTTTTGATACTTTTCCCAACGACACAGAAAGGAAGAATTTTATGGCAAGAACTTTATTTACATCAGAATCTGTGACAGAAGGACATCCGGATAAGATCTGCGACCAGATTTCTGACGCAGTGCTGGACGCAATTCTGGAACAGGACAGCAAGGCTCGCGTAGCGTGTGAAACCATTGTGGAAACCGGCATGGTGCTCTGCATGGGCGAAATCTCCACCACTGCCAAGGTGGACATTCAGCAGATCGCACGGGACGTGATCGTAGACATCGGCTACGACAGAGCCAAGTACGGTTTCGACGGCTACACCTGCTCCGTTTTGCAGGCGATCAACAAGCAGTCACCGGATATTGCTATGGGCGTTAACGATGCTATCGAAACCAGAGGCGGCGAATCTACCGAAACGGGTGCCGGAGATCAGGGCATGATGTTTGGCTATGCCTGCGACGAAACACCGGAACTGATGCCGCTGGCAATTTCGCTGTCCCATAAGCTTTGCAAGAAGCTGGCAGAACTGCGGAAGAATAAGACACTGACCTATCTCCGTCCGGACGGCAAGGCACAGGTGACTGTGGAATATGACGGGGACAAGCCGGTTCGTGTGGACACCGTTGTCATTTCCACCCAGCATGCCGCAGATGTATCGCTGGAAACCATTCGCCGCGATATGATGCATTATGTGATTCCGGCAGTGATTCCGGCAGAACTGCTGGACGAAAACACCAAGTATTTCATCAACCCCACCGGTCGTTTTGTTGTCGGCGGTCCGCAGGGTGACAGCGGTCTGACCGGACGGAAGATCATCGTAGACACCTACGGCGGCACGGCTCGTCACGGCGGCGGTGCATTCAGCGGTAAGGATCCGACGAAGGTAGACCGTTCCGGTGCGTATGCTGCACGGTATATCGCCAAGAATATCGTGGCTGCCGGTCTGGCAAAACGCTGTGAAGTACAGCTGGCTTATGCGATCGGCGTGGCACATCCGGTTTCCGTTCTGGTGGATACATTTGGCACTGGCACAGTTTCCGAGGAAGCCCTTTCCAAGGCAGTTCTGGACGTGTTCCAGCTGACACCGGACGGCATTATCCGCATGCTGGATTTGCGGAAGCCGCAGTACCGGAAGCTGGCTGCTTATGGTCACATGGGTCGTGAAGATCTGGGCGTTGCGTGGGAACGCAAGGACAAGGTCGATGCACTGAAGGCTGCTGTAGCAAAGTTTCAGTAAGTAATCCGCAAAGCATTATGCAAAAGGCTTTTCTCCCCAAACAGGAGAAAAGCCTTTTTTGCAAATTTTTTCGAAAAAAGTGTGACCTTTTCGCCGGAACGGTGTCTATATAAGTGAAACACTGCGTCAAGGCAATACCGCACAAAGATTGTGCGACAGATGCGTCGTCAAATTTTTCGTC
>ENA-ORTM01003043-ORTM01003043.1-human-gut-metagenome-genome-assembly--contig:-NODE-3043-length-12144-cov-3.043428_pt1 | contig 12144 bp, 18 predicted proteins | sample MGYA00241909_ERZ509182 | MGnify/ENA primary metagenome ERZ509182 (study PRJEB26280, sample SAMEA2338855) | human gut metagenome | biome: human gut; feature: human-associated habitat; material: faeces...
ACTCTTTTATCGGCTTTACGTCGTACAACTCAACCAATCCCAAAGTAACGCCGCTTTCCATTCCCGGATAAACCGGGGACGCTGCGGAACATATCAGCACGTCGCCACGGTATGACGTGTTTTTGCTCCTAACTTCAATTGTCTTTTTCCCGTAAACAATACCGTTTTCGTCCTTGTACGCCTCCGTTACCAAATCATTTGCGTATGGCTGTTTTACGGTCAACGCACGCCAACGGTCGTGCCTTTCCGGGTTGTAATTCTTATTGCTGTACTGCATATTTACTTTTTATTTTCGGGTTCCTCGGTTTCGTCGTCGGGTTCCGGGTAATGGATAAATCCAATTTGCCGGACGTTTTGGATTGGCTCGTAAATGATAACGACAACATCGCCGTCCGTCCTTACTCCGACCAATCGGCAATCGGCAGAAACCTCAACCCGTATTTCACTTTTCATTATTAAACAAATCCCAATTAACAGGGACACAATACCCCGGCAATTCTCCCCGGTCAATCCCCAACGGATTAACAATACTATCTTTCCAATAGATACGGGGTTGTTCCGGGCGTCCCTCCCAATGTTCCGTAATTGTGTCGTAAATCAATCGTATTTCCCGTTTCGGATATTTGCCGCCGCTCTGCAACCCGATTTTATACAGGTCAACGAACGGATACGACAATCTGATTATCCCAATTGCCCGGTCGTACATTCCCGGCGGGATTGGCTCCACGCTTGCAAAGGTGCGGAACCCGTGGCGTTTTGCCCGTGCCAACACATTAACCCGCATCGTATTTGGGTCGGCGTTCGGCTCCAATTCGTCGCAACCTGTCAACGTTGCGCCCAAAGCGATACGGGACACGTCCCAACCCTCGGACGCCTCGGCAAAATCAATGAAGCGGTTCAACCCCTCGGCGCATTTGCTCAATATCTTAACCGGGACGCCGTGGCGTTGGCATACGCCGACCGCTTGACGGGTCAACCGTTCCGTTTCCGGCAACAACGGGTCGGTCGTGAACGAAAAGAATAACCCCGTTTTCTGCAATTCCTCCTTATGCGCCAACAATTCGTTTTTGAAAATATCCAAAGCGTATGGATATTCCCGCAACGTCTTTTTCAACTCCGGGCGACTGCCTCCCAATACCTTTGCGCCACGACCTTTGCGCAAATAACAGTAAGTACAACCGTTGGAACAACCGACAAAGAAATTGGCGGCGTTCTCGGCGTATTCCCCGGCTTTACCTTTTGGGCTGTAAATAACCCGTCCGTTTATCGCTCCCATATCGTCAACGGCTTAAAATGGTAAATCGTCGTTTCCGTCGGGGGCGGGTGCATCCGGCACGGGCGGCGGCGGTACTTGCGCCCCGGCTCCGGTCGCTTTCGGGGTCAACATTTCCATATCGGTTGCGACTATCTCGGTAACATACCGTTTGACGCCTTGCGCATCGTCATAACTCCGGGTTCTCAATTCGCCCTCAATATACAGTTTGTCGCCCTTTTTGACGTACTGATTGGCGACCTTTGCCAACCCGTTTTGCAATACGACGTTATGCCATTCGGTACGCTCCGGGATTTGCCGCCCGTCCTTTGTGGTATAACCTCGTTTCGTGGTTGCCAACGAAAAGGTCGCCACGCAACCCCCGTTGTCGAACTCCCTAAAATCCGGGGCTTTCCCGGTATGTCCCATCAAAATAACCTTGTTTACACTCATACAAAAAACGCTTTAATTATCCAAACAATGATACTATACAACGCCCACATATAAGACGCAACCGTTAACGTCACGAACGTGTATAACGCAATTTTATATCCGGTTTTTGATTTTATTTTCATGTCACTTGAATTTTACGCAATCCAACAAATATTGTTTCTTATTGTCCGACCATCCGGCGGCATGGTTTATCGCTTTTCGGTCGTCGTCGTGTACGAACTCACAAACCCAACCGCCGACGCTTGATTTTTGAACTAATCGAACCAATTTACCAACAATGAAAGAACGCAATTTGTAATAACCTGAATTTTCGCCAACAAACAAAACCCGTCTTTCTGCATTTATTTCGGGCAGATTTTCGATTTGCGGGCGTTTCTCCCTTTCCGGGTACCTTTGTACCCTTTTAAAATCATTTTGGATTGAACGGCGGGAAATTGCCCCAAAATCGGGCGTTCTCTTTTTTGTTCTCATTCGCCTTTATATTGTGGGTTCAATTGTCCCATTTTAGACAATGCAACCCGTTTGCGGGTTATTGGATTATTGGAATTTTGTTTGCGGGTACTCCAACGTAAATTAGTCGCATCGTTATTGGCTCGGTTGCCGTCGATATGGTCAATTTCCGGTAAATTGTCCGGGTTCGGAATGAAAGCCGCCGCAACTAATCTATGTAATCGAAACGTTTTTCGTTTTTGATTAATACAGAGTACAACGCCCTTATATCCCTCTTTATCCGTATGCGGTTTCAATATTCGCCCTTTTATTTTGTGGCAATTCTGTAACCGTCCATTTACAACCATATCTTTAGAACGAACCCGCCCGTAATTGCTAACCTCGTAACGTTGGTTATAACCGTCTATCTCTTTCCAAACTTCCATACTCATTTTTAATTAGCTCTATTATTTTCACATTTCCGGGATAAATACGCATTTTGGTTTTATTACCGTTTTCCCATTCGTTATGGTGTTCAAAGCAAAGTATATTTATATTTCTTGCATCGTGCGCCGCTTCCGGGAATGCGCCACGGGTTAATATATGCGAACAATAAACGGCGGAATAATTCCGTAACGGCTTTAAACATTCCTCGCATCGGTGCGGCTTATGCTCCCAAATCCACCTAAAAAACCGTTCGTTTGCCTGTGGGATATTCCCACGACCAAAAACGCAATACCCGAACAATTCCCGTTGGATTTCGACACGCAACCGAATATCCATTGTAAACCGCTTGTAATCCAATAGGGGGCAAAACCCCCTATCGGTTACAAATTGGTATTCTTCCCGGTCTGTTAGCAATATCGGCTCCATTGCTTACATATCCGCCGTTTCGTCCTCCGGGTCGTCCTCGTTAGCCGGGTCGCCGACCTCCGGGAACAATCCGTTCTCCTTTTCCGGCTCTGCGACCAAACCCGGTGCGGGTTCGCCGTCAGCCCCGAACAATTCCAATTGCGCCTTTTTGCCTTTGAACAAAAATGCGTAAACCTCGTTTTCAATGTCCGCAACGATTGCTTCCAATTCCTCCTCAAAACCGAACGTTTCGGTATTGAATTTCAGACGGGGCGAATTTATCGCCGTCTTTTGGTTGTTGGATACCGTGAACAATCCCGTAAGGACGACCCCAACGTTATCGTCTTGACCGGAATAGGACACGCCCCGAACCTCAATGTTTTTCAACATTTCGTCGGCGAAATTGCGGGCGACCTCCTTTTGGTTCTTGTTCGCCTTAAAATCGTCGGTTTCGACCATTGACAAAAAGGACGTGATATTGAAAATACGTCCCATGATTGGGCGCAAGCGGTCGAAACATTCCCGCAAATCGGGGTGTATGTCCTTTGCGCTCTCGACGTGGTATTTGTTCGTATAACTTTCGTTGCCGATTGTTTCGGTAACTTCATAATGAACATCTAACCCGCCGTCTTTTAACGTCTTGACTTTCGATAATGCAAACGACTTTTCCGACGGTATCGGCATTACGTTTGCGGTTTCTTTTTTCTCGCTCATTTTTTGATAATTTATTTGTTGCCGGGAACCCGCCCGGCTCGGTTTTACAAATCTTCCTCAACGTATCGTTTTAACTCGGCTTGGAACAATTCCCGTTCCTCGGCTTCCGTTGCAATCAATTCGTCGTACAAATCTTGGTCGAATATCTCGTTAATCGCATCGTCCAACAAAGCAATCAATTTTTCCGGCTTAACGGCGTCTAATTCGACCTGTCCCAATCCGTCCCAATTTGCCGTCCGGCTGTCTGTTTCCTTTGCCGGGGCGGGCGGCAATCCCCATTCGATAACCTGTTGTTCCATTAGGGCAATACGGCGTATTTCAACCCCGTAAACCCCGAATTTCTCCAAATTCTCGCCAATTGACCGGGGTATATCTTCCCCGGACGGGTCGTAATCTCCGAAATACAGGATTATAGGTTGTTTCCCGTTGCTTATGGCGTCCCGCATACGCTCGGACAATTCATATAAGAACGTCAACGACGGATACCCTTTGCAAGCACCAACCGCAATGCCCCATTTGGCGCACGGTTTCGCAAAAACGCCCTCCAATGCTTTCTTTTCAATAAGGATTTCGGGATAATAGGGTTGATTTTCCCAACGGTTTTTCCCATACGAACGCATCCACGCCCGAACCTGTTGTTTTGCTTCGTCCTGTTTGTCCTCCAAATTGGTTGGCTCGGCGTGGGTATAACCACACATTGCCCTATCTCGGTCGCTGAACGCCTCAAAATCAACCCGACCGTCCCACCGGGCGACCTCCATTGCGGCGACGACACGTTTGTAATGTTGCAACGTGTTCGTCATGCCGATACTAACCAATTGATAATGCAACGCACGGATTGTCAAAACTCCGGGTTCGTATCGGCTCAAAATCTCAACGGAATTTTCAATTATCCAATCCCGTGTAAATTCGTCTTTCGTTCGCTTTGCCATATTCTAAAAATCTGTTTCGTCCAACAAATCCTTTGTCGTCTTATTCCGGGCGACCGCCGGGCGTTGAGGTTCCGGGATTGGTTCCGGTTCCGGTACGGGTTCCCGCTTGGGGTTCCCGGTTCCGATTGGCTCCGTTACGGGGTTCGGGTCGTAAAACTCAATGTCCCCGTTTCCGGACTTTTCCGGCTCAAATTTCGCTTTGAGTTGTTCCGCCGGGTATTCCTTTTGCTTCAACTCGATAATCCCCAATTCGACCAATTCCGGGACGCATCGGCGTAATGCCTTAACGTCCTGTAATGCGTCGTGCGCCGGGAATGTTTCGCCGGGGAACAACTTTGCAAATAATTCCTCCAATTTGGGGAATTTTCCCGGTTTGCCATTCTGATACAATGCGCCGACAAATTTAATAGTTTTCATCATTGTATCAATGCGCTTTCCCTTGTGCAATGCGTCCTCGGCTTTGGCGTCGTAATACTCTTTGCCGCAATAACGCAAAATGTTCGCTTTCAACATCGACGTATCGAAATAAATGTTGTGCGCACATACAAGCGGTGCGGCGGCGATAACCTCGGCAAACGGTACACCCTCGGCAATTGCCCGTTCGGTCGTTATCCCGTGTATTGCGGTTGTTTCCGGCGGTATCTCGTAATTGTCCGGCTTAATTATAAAACTGCGTTCTTTGTCGCCGAACGCCCACGCCAATTGTACGACGTGCGGGAATTGGTTAAAATCCGCATCCCATTTCAAACCCTTTGCGGGTACTCCTGTTGTTTCGCAATCGAAAAACAAATGTCTTTTAATTCAAATTTCATACTCTCGTTACTTTTTTATTCGTTAAATAATCGTTTTTGCCCGTCGTCGTTGGGCGTTTGCTCAACATATTTTGCCCGTGTAATCCAAACGCACCCGCAACGCAAACACTTTATCCGGCTGTAATGCTTTGGCGTGTATTCGTGGCGAATAATCCGCCAACCCGCCAACGGGTAATTCTTACGCTTTCCGTTACACTTGCAAAACATACCTTACAACGTTCGGGGGTCGTCAATATACGTGTTGTATTCCTCGGCGGCAATCTGTTTGAGTGTTTCGATATGCTCGATTAACTCGGCGTTCGACAATTCCGCCACGGTGCGCAATTCGTGGGAATATTTCCCGGTTTCCTCGTTGACCCGCTCGACGTACATAATTGGGGAAAACTCCCGCAACCTCCGTTCCGTTTGTTCCTCCGTAAGACGTTCGCCCGCCTCCCAAATAGCGTGTCGGAACGTGGGTACAACATAGTTGAAATAATAGCCTTTCAAAGCTTCGGACGAACCGGGCGACGCAACAATAAACCGGGCAATTATCCGGGAACCTTTCCAACCCTTGAAAAATTGGTTTAATTCGCCCATGTACATTGCCAACCCGCCGTTATTATTTATCGTCCCCGTTGCCGTTATTTCTCGCTTTCTCATCGTCGATTAACTTTTGCATTGTGATATTAAACGCTGTCATTCCAACCGCACGGATAAACGCCCGTTCGCTCGACGAATACCCGGTTGCGACCTTATCCAAAACTTTTGCGAAAAGAATAACGAAATTTCCCGGTTCCCAATGCCCGGTATTGTGCATACGGTCGATAACGTGCGCCCGCAACCTCGTATTATTCCGGGTCGCATCCTCACGGGCTTTCTCCCGGTCATTCCAAAGGCTCGTTAATTGGCGTTTCACGTTCTCAAAAAACAACGGCATTTTCAACACGTCGGAAATACTTAAATCGGCAACCGGGGTCGGAACGGCGGCGGCGATTGCTTCGTTGGCTTTGGTTGCCCTTTTCGTCGCCTCGGTCAATTTCTTTGTTGCATCGGCAATCTCATTTATCCCGGCGGCGGTTCCTTTGTTGACCCCATACCCGAACAACGAAAAATCGCCTTTTGCCGGGTCGTCCGGGAACACCTCGGCGAAACGGTCGGTTATCTCAATGGCGGTGCGCAAATCCGGCGCCCGGCGTTTCGTCAATCCCAACCGGATTGCCTGTTTATGTACGTGGGTATCCAACGGGATAATCAAATTACGGGGGTCGCATACGTCCCACAATCCAAAGTCAACCGGGGAACCCTTGCGGCACATCCAACGCAAAAACAGACACAACCGTTTACAAGCGGATTGCGTTTCAAAATCCGGGATACCATTCACGAAACCGAACAAAGATTGCAGCGTTGTCAATGCGGTTTCCCCGTTCGTTTCGCGTACTTTCTTTATTGCCGCCTCCATGTTTTCCGCCGACGTGTAAACATCATATAAACGGGCGCAAAGGTCGTGAAAATCGCCAAACGTAAACGTCCGGTACAAACAATCGGTACTCCCTTTGTATTGCTCCCATTCGGGGCGGTTCCCCCGCTCAACCGTATTGCCGACAATGTAATGATACGGTTCGCCCTTGAAAATTTCCCGGTCGATAAAATCCGCCTTTTTGATTATCTGTTTACGGTTTCCCCACGCAATCCACGCCGTAACAAAGGCGGATATTTCGATATTTACCCGGCTATCGTAACGGTGCGGGATTTGCACCGGGTCGGCGTTGATAAAATCGGCGGTTTCGTATTGTTCCGCCCAACGTTTCAAATTTTCGTTCAATGTATATGCCATTGTTTTTGCTATTAAGGGGGAACGGGAACCCGTCCCCCCGGTTAATTACTCCGTTTCGCTGTATTCCTCAATAATTAAATCGTCCTGTCCTCGCTTGACTTCCTCTATAAATCCTTGATACCCTTCTTTCCGGGCTAATTCGATAAGGGATTGCAGACGTTTTGCGCCCAAACTTTCGCCCCTCGCAATGCGGAATACCTTAACGGTCGGATTGCTTGCGATAATCAATTTTGCGGCAACCTCCATTATCTGACTATCCGACACTTTCCCGGCGACAAACGGCACTCCGTTTAACTCCAACCCGTCGTCCGTGAACGTCAACCCGGCAATCGGCAATTCTGATTTCGCAATAAGGGTTTCCCGTTCTTTGAGCAAATCCGACAACTTTTTTTCGTGGGTTTGGGCGACCTTTTCGGCGGCGTCCTTTTGCTTTTTCTTCGTCAGATAGTCCACAACCAACGCATTGATTTTGTTGTGTTCCTCGGCTTGTTTGAGGCGTTCGGCTGTATCCAAATTCTCCGGGTTGTTTTCCTCGTACTTTGCCAACCATGCGGCGGCGTTGTTCTTGCGGGTTTCGTAATCGGCTTTATCCGTTTGGATTTGCGCCAATGTTTCGTCGTATTTGTCGGCGGCGGCTTTCGCATCGGCTTTGCTCTTTTTCTTTGCCGCTTCCAATGCCTTTTTTGCCTCGGCAACAATCCGGTCGTATTCGGCTTGGGCTTCCGCCTCATACTTTATTGCGGCGTCAATCTCTGTATTCTTGGTTTCCTCGGCGGCTTTGATACGACCGGGGATTGCCTCCAATTGTTCCGTCCGGGTTTGCAATGCGGTACGCACGGTTTTCGCTTTCTCAATCAACCGGGCGTTCTCGTTTTGTTCCTCCATTAAATCGGCAATGTCGATTTTCTCGGCATACGTTTTGACGTCGCCCGGTTTCAACTGCTTTTCGGCGGCGGCGCAAATGGTCGTGTATGTCTTGACCTCGGCGTTGGCGTCCTTTCTTTTCTCCTTAACGGTCATAACCTCGGCGTCAATCTCGGCAATACGTTTTTGCACATTCTCCGGCAACAATGCCCGGACGTATTGCACTTGCTTTCGGCGACCCTCGGCGGTTTCAGACCACCGGGAAAACTCCACGGCGTCAAAATCCGTATATCCGAAAACCTTTTGCAACATACTTACGTTATCCGACCGCATCCCGGTTGTTTTCTGTTTGATTGATAACGTACCATGGGGGTTGGCTTTGGTAAACCGCAATTCAACGTCGTATTCCTCGCCGTCGTCGCCGACAACCATTTTGGCAAACCCTTTGTCCTCGCCATTACGCAACACGGCGTCCCGGTTCCCGGTCAACAACGCCCCGATTGCCTTTAATAGCGTGGATTTTCCTAACTCATTGTCCCCGGTAATGAAATATACATTACCCTCAAAATCTGCGTTGAACTCCTTAATTACTTGGAAATTCGACAACTCTAATTTTTTGATAATCATTTTATCGCTCTTTTTATGCCGGGGTTGCCCCCGGCGGTTACTACTTATTTGTTTGTTAATATCATTCTTTGGTGTATCATGCTTTGCACCTTGTTAAGCGCATCCCGGTTGGCGTCAACCTCCGACCGGGTGCAATCGGCAATAAAGTTTTCCAAACGCTTATACAGGTCGTTCAACTCTTTTGCCGTCATTGCATGGCGAACGGCTCCCAATTCGTCCTTATCCATTTTTGCAAATTCGTTTAAGGGTTTCCAAATCGCAACGTTTGGGGTCGTCGGCGTTCTTTGTCGCATCAATTAACGGCATATCATTTGTTTTTGCCGTCCAACTTTTACCCGTAACGGGCGACGTGTAAGTTACTTTGTAATGTCCGTACCCGGCAAACTCAAACCGGAAATCGCTGATTGTTGTTTTCGCTCTCATTGCTTTTATTTTTTTAGCATTACCGGGAAAACGCCCGGTCGTTGTTATTTCATGCCACAAAAATACGGGGAATATTTTAATTACCCAAATTTTTTCTTTTTATTTTCGTGTTAGGGCAAAAAATCCCGATACGGCGCAAGTCGTACCGGGATAAAATCAAAATAATTTCATTTGCGTATCTGTTAAGACGGCAATAACGCCGTCAACTTTTTGTTCCCATGCCGTCCGGGTTGCAATCTTTTCCGGCGTTGGGTTCCGTTCGCACCTCCGTTGGTTGTGGCGCATCTGTTTAACCATGTACGCCTATTCTTCCAACGTTATTTTCGCCGTATTTTCGATTTGCGGGCTTTTGTTTTCGTCTGCCATACTTTTACCCATTCAAACAAAATAATCGAAATACGGGGCTTAAAATAAACGGTCGTGCATCGGGGCGGGCAAATTCTCCAAAACCCAACGGGGGTTGTTGTGCAAAATGTACCGTCCAAAGTGCATTATCATAAGGGCGTCGGCGTTCCACAACGTCGCCTTAACATCGGGGTAATAATCGGCGGCGGCTCGTTGGTATCGCTTTTTGCGCTCCGGCTTTTCCTCTCCCTTAACCCGCAATTTCAATTCATTTTGCCATTTTTGGGGGTGTACCAAAACAAACGGTACGTCGCACATGGCAATTATCGTTTTCAGTTTCTCGAACTTGGATAACAGTTTTTGAACCCGGAACGCCTTACCGGGGTTGTCGTTCACGTCGTCCGGGCGCAATTGAACCTTTTCGACGAATACCAACGGGCGGCAAATACTTTTCATATAATCAAACCATTGCCGCAACTCCATAAGGTCGCCCGGCATTTTTATTACCTCGGTTTTATGGTTCGGACGCCAAACAGCAATCCCCCCGTTTTTTCCGGGGTCAATCCCAATAATACAATCAATCGTTATTTTGTTCATTTCCAAAAATCTAAATAGTTATCAATCTGTAATTCGTCGGCAATCATTCGGTCAAACGTCCGGGCAATCTCTTTGTCCCTCGCTATCTCATACGCCGTAAAATCCAACTCCGGGGCGTCGGTTCCCTTACGTTGGACGTGGTACGCCTCGTACTTGTTGACGAACCCACGGGCGACACGTTGCATATATCGGGCAAATGCTTGTTTGCGGTCGTCTTCGGTTCCGACAACCTCATTGGCAAAACCCAACTTTCGCAACCAATCATAAATTAACATTCCGTCAGTAATCCCCAACACAAACCGCCCGGTATATTTGTATTGCAAAAATACCTCCCTACATCGGGCGACGGTTTGGTTGTGATAATACCGTTTTTCCTCCGGCGTCAATTCCTTTTTCGGCTCCGGCAATGCCTTATACGCTTTATGTATAACCCCGTTTTGTTTCCGGCGGTATGCGTTCAATATCTTTGCGAAATAATCGGCGTTAAACTGTTGGTAATGCTTTTTGTCCGGGTTGCCTTGACTGTCTTTCGGCAAATAGTCGTCCAATTCCCCGGTTGTCGCCAACTCAAATGCCAACTTAATATCCGCCAATGTCATTTGCGAATAGTATTTTTTGAGTATATCCAACAACCGGGTACAAATGTACGCCCAATCTTCCGGATTGGTCGGGATTATATACCCGACGTCCATTGCAATAAACCGGAATATTTGCCCGGTTTTCGCAATCAACGTGCCGTCGTCAATATCGGCAATTTGCATTTTCGTTGAGGCGGCGAAAATGTACTTTTCGACCCCGGATAACGATTTGGCAACCTCCGGTAATTGCAACATTTGTCGGCGTATGTCGATTGCTTTTGTACCGGGCGTTGGGTTGTATATCGCCAACGCCACGGATTGCGTATTTACTGTTTCCGGCAAATTTTCCATAATCAATAATCGTTGTTAAGAAATTCCATTGCGCCCGCCAGGTTCAACTGTTTTTGCGGGGCTTGGTATTCCGGTTTCAAATGCAATTTCTTTTTCTCAATGTCGCCCCGGATAAAATTGCGTACCGTCGCAATCCAACCCATGCGGGTTCGCTTAACTTCCTGTTTGGTTTCCGACCAATCGGCGACCGTGTGGAAATAATAAATCAAATCGACCTTTTCAAATTCCGGCGTCGCAAACAGTTTTTCAAACTCGGAATAATCATTTACGCCGTCCGCCCCGAACTTAACCAATTTGTAAACATCGGAATTGCGAAATATGGACGTTCTTTTTTTATCCTTTTCCAAATCCTGTTGTTGTTCCGGGAACAAATCCCCGACAACAGGGTTGGCGGGTTTATCCTTATCAATACCAAAAGAGTTATCTATATCAGTATTTAATATAGGGTTGGATTTTCCAACCGGGGTGGTTGGATTTTCCAACCGGGGGGGTGGTGGGATTTTCCAACCACTCCAAAACCGCCCAATAATTCGTCGTATATTCGCAATAACGAACCTTATTTTTTTCGTACTCAAATTTGTTAATATACTGTTTTTCAACTAACGATTTGAGTATTTTAATAACGGTCGTTTTATCTAACCCGTCCACTCAATTAGGTATTTCAACGAACCCTTAAAACGGCTTTCCCCGTCTTGACTAAACCCATGAATTAAAGCGAAAACCAATAATTCGTTCCCTTTTAATTTCAACCGGGTAATCATCGGGGCTAAAATCGTTATAAAATTGCTATCTCTTATTGTCATTTCTCACAAATTTAATGTTTATACCGTCTTTCCTTTCCCCTGCATTACAGGGGAAACGCATACATGAACCGTTGGATTTGCAAAAAAAACAACATTCGCAACCCTGCCAACCCGTCCGTTTTTCGGCTCTAATTTCCACATGATTAACAACAATTACGTCGCCAACCGAAATTTCAATTTTCTTTTCCATTGTCGCCGCCCTCCAATTGTTTAACAGGTTCCCACGCTTTGCGCACTCTTAAAACATTGTCCGGGCTTTCGTTCGGAACCAATGAAACAACAGGGAACCGGGATTT
>ENA-ORTM01003045-ORTM01003045.1-human-gut-metagenome-genome-assembly--contig:-NODE-3045-length-12142-cov-9.768843_pt1 | contig 12142 bp, 8 predicted proteins | sample MGYA00241909_ERZ509182 | MGnify/ENA primary metagenome ERZ509182 (study PRJEB26280, sample SAMEA2338855) | human gut metagenome | biome: human gut; feature: human-associated habitat; material: faeces...
CCCATCCCGGCAAAGCAGAACAGAAAGAATTTTCTCTGCCGCTTTCCCATACACAAAGCGGCGATCAGCAGGGGCGAGGCCATGCAGAGAAATACGTTTTCAATATATGTCATGTCTGCACCGCCTTTCCTGTGGCTGGCAGCAGTGCAAACAGGCAGCCTGTAAGCAGAAGATCAAGCCAGCAATAGGGAGCGGAAATGGAATAACCCGGCCACAGACAGCCAGAGATCCAAAGAGCATACTCCACCGCCACATAGCACAGCACCTCAATGTGAAAATACCGCATCTTACACGCTGTTCCTGTCTGTATCTGCGCATAAGCAAGACCCCGGATAGAATGATAAGAAACAACGATCATCATGCCACACCAGAGTAGATTGGAGAGAACATCCCCAAAAGTACAATAAAATACACAAAGCGGAACGCCGATCAGAGGAGCTATCAGAGATTTCCGTGTCGAAAAGTCTCTTTCCTCTGCAGAGGAAAGGGTGTATTGCAGAAGATAAAGGAAAATCACGCTGGCTATCCAGCCAAACTCTGACACATAAAAGACCTGCGGTGTTTCAGAAAACAAAAGCAGATACAGCGTCCAGTAAAGAGAGCCAAGGGCAAAGCAGCCGTAAAAGCAGGTCAGCAGGAAATATGTCTGTTTTCGACCTTTCAGATACCGAATACCACTCATACAAAAGCCCAACAGGGTAACAGCGAATTGAAAAAGGTTACTGATCAGCTCCATCCCCATTGTCCTCCTTTTGTTTCTCCGTCTGCTCCTCTTTGTTCAGCTGATGGATGCGAAAACACAGAATAGTCACGCACGCGCCGAGGATAAAAGCCAGCAGTCCGATCACCATATATCCCAATGCGGTGCTGCCGCCCAAAATTGTTGCCGCAGTTTCAAAGCCTGAAGAAGTACCGGGTTCGACCCGCCCGATAATACCGGGCATGGCAAAGGAAACCCCAACAATCACTGCAAAGCATGCCGCTATGCAAACAGCGGAAACAATCCGTCTGCGCCGCAGTCTCTGCTGTTGTTCTTTTTTTGCAATACGCCGTTTTACTTCCGCAATCCGTTCCTCATCTTTCAGCATTTGTAATACCCTCCCGTTTCAATAATCCGCGTAAACGCTCTTTCCCCCGGTACACCATATTTGTAATCTGCTTTACACTTTTCCCCATAACCTCAGCGGCCTGTTGATAGCTCATGCCCTCAAAATAGGTCAGATAAAGAGCCTCCCTATAATCTGGATTTAACTCGTCCATGCAGAGATGCAGGATCTGGTTTCGCTCTTTTGTGCGGACGACCTCCTCCACCAGCGTTTGTGCCTCCGGTTCTCTGGCCAGGTCGTCAAGACTGAAGAAAATCCGCCGTCTGCTTTTGTGGCGCAAAGCCATGTGCCGCGCTGCTTTATAGAGGTAAGCCTTAAAACATCCATCCCGGATGCGGGGCTTTTTCATAAACAGCCAGGAAAAGGTTTCCATCATTAAATCCTCCGCTTCGTGGACGTCATGCAGATAACCATCAATGTATAAGGTCAGCGGATCACCGTATTTTTTTATCAACAGTTCAAGTCCTGTCTCATCACCGCCCAGATATTGCCCATAAAGTTCTTCATCAGTGACCATATCGTTCTTCCTTTCCAAGTATTACTCCTCTATTGTCAGATGAAAGCTCCAGGTTCGTGAATCATTTTTGTCTGCGAAGACATACAACATGTCAGGAGAAATCCCTGACAAAAAAATAACCAGAGCCTAAGCTCTGGTTAAATTCTCACTATTTTGTAGCAGCCAGTACGGGAATCGAACCCGTGTTTTCGCCGTGAGAGGGCGACGTCTTAACCCCTTGACCAACTGGCCATTTGTTTATCTGTCGTTCGCTCTTCGCTGTCGACTCGTTTAATATACACCATCTTTTTCTAAAATGCAAGTACTTTTTTAAAAAAATTTCAATTTTTTTATTTTTCTCGAATTTTTCGTTCAAAAAGCCCTGTATTTATGCGGTTTTTGCCACAAAAAAAATTTTTATTTTTTTGTCCCAGAGAAGAAATGCCATGACAGTTCTACCGCTTTCCATGGCATTTCCCAGTTATTTATTTCTGTTTCTGACTGTTTTTTATTCCTCTATATCCTCCGCAGGCTCTGCCGGAATGAATACGCGGGATTTCTTTTCTTCGTGTTTATGAAGTGCTGCTTTCTCAGTTGCCTCAATACAGAATTCCATCTGAGAGTTAATCTGTGCTTTGCCTCGTTTATCCGGTTTCACATAAGTTCCATCCGGCTGCAGGATATGAGCTTTTACATTATCCTTAAACTCCAGATCAAGTACGTGCTCCAGCTCTTTCTTAATCTTCTCATCTTCCACAGGGAAAACAATCTCTACCCTGCGGTCAAGGTTACGCGGCATCCAGTCCGCACTTCCCATATAGATTTCCGGGTTTCCGCCGTTTTCAAAATAGAAAATACGGCTATGCTCCAGAAATTCCCCTACAATAGAACGGACATGAATATTCTCACTGATTCCCGGCACTCCTACTTTCAGACAGCAGATACCCCTTACCAGAAGCTCCACCTGAACTCCGCAGGAAGATGCATAATACAATCCTGCAATAATCTTCGGATCACAGAGGGAATTCATCTTTGCACGGATCAACGCCGGAAGTCCTTTCTTCGCATTCTCTGCCTCACGTTCAATCAGGCTTAAGAACCTGTCCTTCATCCAGATTGGTGCTACGATCAGCTTATTCCAGCTTTTCGGTTCAGAATATCCGGAGAGCATGTTAAATACTGCTGTTGCATCTTCACCAAAACGTTCATCGCAGGTAAAGATACCGCAGTCTGTATAGAGTTTGGCAGTGGAATCATTGTAGTTTCCGGTTGCCAGATGCACATAACGGCGGATTCCTGTCTCTTCCCTGCGCACAACCAGTGTGATCTTGCTGTGTGTCTTAAGGCCTACCAGACCATAAATTACATGACATCCTGCCTTCTCCAGCTTCTTCGCCCATACAATATTATTTTCTTCATCAAAACGTGCTTTCAGCTCTACCAGCACGGAAACCTGTTTGCCGTTTTCTGCTGCCTGCGCAAGGGCAGCAATGATCGGTGAATTGCCGCTGACACGATACAGAGTCTGTTTAATAGCCAGAACATCCGGATCTTTTGCTGCCTGACGTACGAAATTTACAACAGGATCGAAGCTCATATAAGGATGATGCAGGAATACATCGCCCTCACGTATCACCTGGAAAATATCCTTCTCATTCTGAAATTCCGGTACAGGTGCCGGCTGATATCTCGGTGTCTTGTAAGCATCAAAGCCCTCCGCACCATATACTTTCATCAGCATGGTAAGATCCAGAGGTCCGTTTATCTCAAAAATATCTGCCTCTTTGATATCAAATTCCGTCTTCAGGATCTTCAGCAGACGTTCATCCATCTTATCCTCTACTTCCAGACGGATAACCTCACCCCACTGACGTTTCTTTAACTGACGCTGGATCTCCACCAGCAGATCCTCTGCCTCATCTTCATCAATGGTAAGATCCGCATTACGCATAATACGGTAAGGATGGGCACATATCACATCATAACTCAGGAAAAGTTTGTCAATATTTCTTTCAATAATCTCTTCCAGCAGGATCACTGTGGTATCTCCATCCTTCTTTGACGGAATCTGCACCACCCTTGGAAGCACAGACGGAACCTGCACTGTAGCAAACAGAAGTTCTCCTGTTTTATCCTTTTTGTTGAGTTTATCACTCTTCTCCTTCTTGGAGATCAGAGCACCGATATTTAATGTCTTGTTTCTGATCAGCGGAAACGGTCTGGAAGAATCCATCGCCATCGGTGTAAGTACCGGATATACATTATCCTCAAAGTATCTGTCTACAAATATACTCTGTGCTTCTGTAAGATTCTCATGGGCTGCCACCAGGTGCATTCCGGCTTTCTCAAGCGCAGGGATCAGAGAACGGTTCAGTGTATTATACTGTACATGAACCAGTTCATGGGTACGGACACTGATTTCTTTTAACTGCTCCTTGGCTGTCATTCCTGCAATGTCTGTTTTATGATATCCTGCATGTACCTGATCCTTAAGAGACGCCACACGCACCATAAAGAATTCATCCAGATTGGATGCGGTAATGCTTAAGAACTTCAGTCTGTCAAACAAAGGAAGATTTTTATCTCTTGCTTCACTCAGAACACGCTCATCAAATTTGAGCCAGCTCAGCTCGCGATTCACGAAATATTCTTTCTTTTCAAATTTTTCAAAGTCCATAAGTTCATCCTCCTTTACGCTCTGCCCTTGCGTCTGAGAACCAGACGAATGCCAAATACTTCTTCAAAAAATGCCACTTTATCTTTCAGCAGTCCCAGTTCCAGGGAAATGTCCTGTGCAGAATCCACGATCATCTGCAGTTCTCTGTCTTTGAGCACTGCTTTGATTCCTTTTACTTTCTGATAATGACTTCTGTCCATGGCATTTGCCAGGCGAAGGATTGCAGTCATCTTTGCCACCTTGATATAGCTCTCTCTGTCAATAGCGATTCCCATACTGTAAAGTTCATCGTAATAAACAAACGCAGAATTATTGAATCTGACCGCGCATGCGATCATCTGACGTTCCAGAGAAGACAAACCAATAATATCTGTAGACATAATGATCTGATAGGAACACTCGGAAACCTTTTCCATGCTGATATATTTGCCACAGTCATGAAGCAGTGCCGCGATCTGCAGCAACAGACGTTCTCTTGTTCCCATACCATGAACCTTCTTCATACTGTCAAAGATATTCAGGCAAAGATTCATAGTTCCCTGGATATGGCTCTTACTGCTGGAATAGCGTTTCGCAATGTTCTTTGATGTAACCAGAATGTCATTCTCAAAATTGTGGACACTTTTGAGAAATTTTTTCTTCTCCGCAAAATCATAGGCAATTCCATCCAGCAGGGAAACACCTGGTGCCCAAAGAGACTCTGCATTGAAAATATCAATAAAATTTCTGCACACTACCATGGTCGGCACAACAAGGGATGCATATTCCGGATCAATCTCCATCTCCTGTGCCAATAAGTCAACAGATTTTCCAACTGTATCCTCATAGCGTTTCATAAATTCTTCCCTTGTAATGATCCTGTCTTCCATTTCCTCCTGGAAGATCATATCTGTAATAAAATCTCCCATCAGGATCACATTCCTGATATCCTTATCCTTCAGATACAGACGCTGAAAGCTCATCAGATCATTTCGGATAAATTCCTCAACCAGCTTGTCATAATGAATGGTTGTTTTCTCCAGTTCCTGCAGACGCTGGCGGATTCTTAAACTTCCCATTTTAAGTCCCTGGGTAGTGACCAGAGCATCCTTGTCAAAGAGGGAAACCTGAAGGCTTCCGCCGCCCACATCCAGGATTGCGGTGCCTTTCTGGATCATCTTTTTGAATCCCTTTTCTATAGCAGCAATTGATTTGTACCCAAGGAAATGCTGTTCTGCACTGCTTAATATTTCAATTTTCATTCCTGTACGCTGATAGATCTGTTCAATGATCAGCAGCGGATTCACAAGTTCTCTGAATGCACTGGTGCCGCAGGCACGATACTCTTCCACCCCAAAGTCCTGCATCAGCCTCTTAAAGTCGTTCAGCACCTCACATAAAACATTCAGCATTTCTGAATCGATCTTTCCGTCAGAATAGACACCCTTTCCGATTTCCAGACTGTATCTGACATCATTCAGTTCACGAAAACCAATTCTTTTTGACATCTCAAAGATCTTCATGCTGACTTCATAAGATCCGATATCAATGGCTGCAAATGTCATGACTGCCATATGCGTTCCCCCTTTACCATTCATCTATTTGCTTTTTTATTCCTTCTCCACACCCAGCAGATGGTCGATAAACTGCTGTGCAGTTCGTCCTGTAAGTCCTCCATGGGAAAGCTCCCACTTATTTGCTTCCAGAAGCAATTCGTCCTCCGGCATGGTAATTCCGTTTCTCTCTGCGAGAGCTTTCACAATTGTCTGGAATTCTTTTTTGCTCGGTGCACCATAATAAATACGGACACCAAAACGATAAACCAGTGAAAGCTTCTCCTGCACTGTATCGGAGGAATGCAGATCGTCATCATCCATGATCTCCAGCTTGTCACTGGATTTCTCTCTTACCAGATGTCTTCTGTTACTTGTTGCATAGATCAGGATATTGTCCGGCTTCTTCTCCAGACCACCCTCGATCACTGCCTTCAGATATTTATATTCGATTTCAAATTCCTCGAATGACAGATCATCCATATAGATAATGAATTTATAGTTTCTGTTCTTGATCTGGGCGATCACATCATTCAGATCCTGAAACTGATGCTTATACACCTCGATAATACGAAGTCCCTCATCATAATAACGGTTCAGGATTCCCTTGATACTTGAGGATTTACCTGTACCCGCATCACCAAAAAGCAGACAGTTGTTTGCCTTTCTGCCTCTTACGAAAGCTTCTGTATTCTCGATCAGTTTCTGCTTCGGGATTTCATATCCGACCAGGTCTTCCAGTTTCACATGAGCGATCCTTGTGATCGGCTGGATCTCCACATTATCATTCTCATCATGGCCTACACGAAAAGCCTTATGTAATCCCAGCTTACCCACACCAAAATCCTTATAAAACTGTACCATATCCTTCATGAATTCCTCTGTGGACTCCGCTGCTGCCAGCGTTTTGCTCAGATCACAGATACGGTCTCTGATACGGGAATTAAACATCTTGCTGTTACTTCCGGTGTTGGTATAATCACCGAGAACCTTACAGCAGGAAATTCCAAATGCCTCATCCAGTACAGTCAGGTCAAAATCATACAGTTCTTTAAACACACCGAAATCATTCAGTGCCAGTTCATTAATACTTCCGTTGACAGCCCCTCTGATCTCACAGGCTGTACTGAATGCATTTTCATTATTTACCAGAAGAAATGTCAGATAACAGTGCCATAAATTTCCGGAAAAGCCATAAGCGCCGGCAGTTTCCACCAGTCCGTTGGCACACTCAAAAAACAGTCCTTCCTTTTCTTTCAGATCAGGTGCTTTCTGTTCCCAGGCATTCATCAGTTCTGCCATTTTATCAAGGATTTCTCCATGTTCAAAGTTACGGTATAAGATGCATTCATTTAATCTAGCCATTTTTATTACTTCCTTCTTACCTTGTTGTTTTATCTTATTGTTCTGCTGTGAGTGGTATAATTATTTCGAAAACGATGTACCAGAGTGTGTTTGAAAAATGCTTTACGCAAAATATGCCGCAAAGTGGGACTGCAGATTGTGGAAATGATTTTTCAAACACACTCTGGCATTATGGAAATGATTTTTAATAATTTCCCAAAATTCTCATTCTGTCAGCTTCTGCCTCAATTCCTCTCAGGGCATTCTTCACTGCACTGTCCTTTAAATTCCCCTCGAAGTCAACAAAAAAACGGTACTGCCAGTTCTTCCCTGTGATCGGGCGGGATTCTATCTTCGTCATATTCAGTCCATTATAAATAATGTGAGACAGCATATTGTAAAGAGTTCCGCTCTCATGATGCAGTTCAAAGAAAATACTGATCTTATGTGCATCCTTCACATAGATTGGTTTCTTACTCACGATTACAAAACGTGTGGCATTCTGTCCGTTATAGCAGATATTCTCAGCCAGGATCTTCAGTCCGTAAAGCTCTCCTGCCTGTCTGCTGGCAATAGCTGCCTGCGTCTTGTCATTGTCTTCTTTTATCTTCTTGGCAGAACCGGCAGTATTTTCCATCTCTTTCTTCTTCCAGTCCGGATGAGATTCCAGATATTTTCCACACTGGGAAAGCGCCTGAGGATGAGAACATACCTGTCTGATATCCTCCAGTTCAGCATCCGGCAGTCCCAGAAGTACATGCTCCGGACGGATGATCTGTTCTCCTACAATACTCAGCTCATACTCTGTAAGAAGATCATAAATATCAGCCACAATACCGGCAGTTGTATTCTCAATGGGAAGTACCGCATAGTCTGCTCTTCCCTCCACAACTGCTTCCATTGCATCGCGCCAGGTTTTTACATGAAAACTCTCAATATCGTCCTGGAAATATTCCCTCATTGCAGCATAGCTGTATGCACCTTCCACACCCTGAAAGACAACTCTTACATCTTTCAGCGGAAGTGCATCTACCATTTCCAGTTTCTCATCGTCCTCGATTCCATGCTCTGTGAGAAGCTGATACTGTCTCTTACGGCTGATCGCCATGATCTGCTGAAAAAGCTCCTGCGCACCAAGCTGATTAAATTCTCCATGCGCCTTACCTCTCAGGACCTCCAGCTTCTGTCTCTCTCTTTCCGGATCCAGAACCTTCTTTCCTGTTCGTATCTTATATTCTGCAACATCCTCACACACCTTCATTCTCTGTTCAAAAAGACGTATGATATCGCTGTCGATCTTATCTATTTCATTTCTGCATTCCTGTAAATCTATCATTTATGTTGTACCTTTTTACTTTCACAAATTCTCTACAATATCAGTCATCTCTCCGATAAAGGAAAGAGAACCAAAAGCAATGATCACATCCTGTTCCCCGGCAAGTGAAAAAGCCTCCTCCACTGCATCTTTAATCGTATCCATTGCCTGTACATTGGGATTGTATTCACTGACAGTCTTCGCCAGCTCTCCGGCAGGCAGCGCCCTTATATTATCCGGAGTCTGGATCGTAAGTATCCGGTCTGCAAAGTGCGCAGTTTTCTGAATCACACTTCTGTAATCCTTATCTGCAAACACTCCCATAATATAGATGATCCGTTTTCCCTTAAAATAATGCTCTATTGAAGCTGCCATCATATCCGCAGCAGCAGGATTATGAGCCCCGTCTACCACAAACAGCGGTTTTTTACAGATAACTGTAAACCGTCCGTTCCAGTTTACTGTGCGAAGCCCTTCTTTTTTCTGCTCCGCAGCAGTGGGAAAGCCCAGCTCATCCAATACTTTTAAAGCATTCAGCGCAACTACTGCATTTTCCTTCTGATAAACACCTGCCAGCGGAATCTCATACTCTTCACCCCTGTACCGGATTGTCTGTCCAAGGCAGCTTTCCTTTAGCACCTCTGCCTCAGAAGCATCTGCTATGGTACATTTTGCACCATGTTCTCTGCTGATCCTCTCGATCACGTGCATTGCTTCCGGCTTCTGTCTGGCAGTCACCACTCTGCAGCCGTCTTTGATGATCCCGGCTTTCTTCTCTGCAATCTGTGCCAGAGTATTTCCAAGAAAAGACATATGATCCATACTGATCGATACCAGCACTGCCAGCAGCGTATTCTTAATAATATTTGTGGCGTCCAGATTTCCGCCCATTCCCACTTCCAGCAAAACGAGATCACAATTCTCTTTTTTAAAAAACAGAAATGCCACCGCAGTCTCTATTTCAAATGCAGTGGGATGGGGATAACCATCCTTTGTCATAGCAGCAATAACATCAGACACCTGTGTAATATAAGCAGCAAAGTCCTCTCTGCTGATCCTGCTTCCCGAAACTTCCATCCTGCCTCTGTAAGAATACAGGGTAGGTGAAACATATCTTCCAATGCGATATCTCGCACCTGATAAAGCAGAATACAAAAAAGCAATGACAGAACCCTTGCCATTGGTACCGGCTACATGCACATATTTCAGATCATCCTGTGGATTTCCAAGACGTTTCATCAGCTCACGCATATGCTCCAGTCCCAGGACACTGGGAATTTCCCGGGTGATTTTGTCTATGTACTCCCGGCTTTCCTGATAATTCATAATAAACTCCTCTTATTTCCATGAGATCCCCTCCACACGTTCCTTTTGCGCATAAGGCACCTCATTGCTATAGTGTAATAACGTGTTCTCATTATATCCTACGTGTATGTTTTTTTCAAGGCAGGCAATACTAGAATCATAGAAATTTATACAGGAGCGTTACCTATGAAAAAAGCTTTCATTCTCTGCGGTCTGACGGGCTGGTGCATGGAAATCCTCTGGACCGGACTGCATTCCATCCTTTCAGGAGAACTTACCATGACAGGAAAAACTTCCCTTTTAATGTTTCCCATTTACGGATGCGGTGCCATCATCCGCCCGCTCTCCGGTAAACTTTCTGCTGTCCCGCTTTTTGTCCGCGGCTGCATTTATACTGTCGGATTTTTCTTCGTGGAATTTATCAGCGGTGCTCTTTTGCGCTGTTTTCATATGTGTCCCTGGGACTACAGCAACACTCCCCTGAATTACCGGGGACTGATAAGACCGGACTACGCTCCCCTTTGGTTCGGAGCCGGACTTTTTTTTGAGAAAATACTTGGAAAACTCTCTTGAAAAAAGCACCTGATTATTATATGATGTTATGAAGGATTAAATAAAAATTCCTGAACCAGTAAAATATGGAGGTATGAAATGAGACACTTAATGAGTCCGCTGGATCTGTCTGTTGATGAGTTAAATACTCTTCTTGACCTGGCCAGCGATATTGAGAAACACCCTGATAAATACGCACATGTCTGTGACGACAAGAGACTTGCAACTTTATTCTATGAGCCAAGCACCCGTACCCGTCTCAGCTTTGAAGCTGCTATGATGAACCTTGGCGGTAAAGTTCTTGGTTTTTCATCAGCTGATTCCAGTTCCGCTTCAAAGGGTGAAAGTGTTGCCGATACAATCCGCGTTGTATCCTGTTACGCTGACATCTGTGCTATGCGCCACCCGAAAGAAGGTGCTCCGTTAGTAGCTTCTATGGCTTCTTCTATTCCTGTTATCAACGCCGGCGACGGTGGTCATCAACATCCTACCCAGACATTAACCGACTTACTTACCATCCGTTCCCTGAAAGGACGTCTGGACAATCTGACCATTGGTCTGTGCGGCGACCTGAAATTCGGACGTACAGTTCACTCCCTGATCGAAGCACTTGTACGTTACACAAATGTAAAATTCATTCTGATCTCACCGGAAGAGCTTCGCATCCCAAGCTATATCCGCGAGGATGTTCTGAAAAAGAACAATATCGAATTTCAGGAAGTAGAGAGACTGGAAGATGCCTTACCGGATCTTGATATCCTCTACATGACACGTGTACAGAAAGAACGTTTCTTCAACGAAGAAGACTATGTCCGCATGAAGGATTTCTACATTCTGGACAAACAGAAAATGGAACTTGCAAAAAAAGACATGTACGTTCTTCATCCGCTTCCACGTGTAAATGAAATCTCAACAGAGGTGGATGCAGACCCGAGAGCAGCTTATTTCAAACAGGTACAGTACGGTGTATATGTACGTATGGCCCTGATTCTCACATTACTGGAGGTAAAATTACCATGTTAAATGTTGGAGCACTTCGCGAAGGTTATGTATTAGACCATATCAAAGCAGGCAAGGCCATGACTATCTATCATGATCTGAAGCTTGATAAACTTGACTGCACCGTTGCCATCATCAAGAACGCGCGCAGCAACAAAATGGGTAAGAAAGATATCATCAAGGTTGAATGCCCGGTTGAGAATCTCGATCTTGACATTCTCGGCTTTATCGATCATAACATTACTGTAAACGTAATCAAGGACGAGAAGATCGTTGCCAAAAAAGAACTGAAACTTCCGAATCAGGTTGTCAACGTGATCAAATGCAAGAATCCACGCTGCATCACTTCCATTGAACAGGGACTCGACCAGATCTTTGTTCTTGCAGATAAAGAGAAAGAAGTTTACAGATGTAAATACTGCGAAGAGAAATACACAGGTAAACGCAATAAATAATAAAACAAATATCAAAAAAACAGAACGGAAGAAATCCGTTCTGTTTTTTTGTACGCAATCAGACCGATAAGCCGGGTTATGTCATTGGGTAATCATCTGTCTAGGCCTTACGTTGCCATAAGGCTCAAGCGACCCACCTGAAAGCACGACGGGCAGCCGTATCGCTTTCTATTCGGTCTTGCTTCGAATGGAGTTTACATGTGCCCGGCCTGTTACCAAGACGGCGGTAGTCTCTTACACTGCCTTTCCACCCTTACCTCAGCAAGTGAGGCGGTTTATTTCTGTTGCACTGGTCTGGGAGTCACCTCCACCGGACGTTATCCGGCATCCTGCCCTGTGAAGCCCGGACTTTCCTCGTCTG
>ENA-ORTM01003052-ORTM01003052.1-human-gut-metagenome-genome-assembly--contig:-NODE-3052-length-12126-cov-2.473532_pt1 | contig 12126 bp, 16 predicted proteins | sample MGYA00241909_ERZ509182 | MGnify/ENA primary metagenome ERZ509182 (study PRJEB26280, sample SAMEA2338855) | human gut metagenome | biome: human gut; feature: human-associated habitat; material: faeces...
GCCTCGGACGAAGGCGACGCGGTTCTGATTGGCGGGCATGGACGCCAGCGTACAGCCAAAGCCCTTGACCAAGGATTCCACGCTGGTCTCGAGATGCGGCACATACACCCCCACATGCTCGTAGCCGACCTGGCCGGATTGCAGCTCCTTGGCCTGCGGGATTTCCTTGAAATAGATTTCCAGTCCTCCGAAGCGCATGATCGCACCCGGATCGTCCCCGAAAGTACGGTATTCGACGAATTCCGCACCGAGCGCCTCGCGCCAGAAGCGGATCATTTTTTCCATATCCCGGCATATGACATGCAAATGTGCCAACGTATACATGGCTTCTCCTTGGTGTTGGGGGAGGGCGACGGGTTCCCTGCCGGAAAAGGTGGGAAGGCAGAATTCCATCCCATGAAATTCCGAGGCGTCGCGTGTTGTTGAGGCAGGTCCTGTGGGATCCGGCAGCCTCTGATGCGCGTTGGGCATCCGCCTGATGCCGCAGGCGGGCCGTTCGTATGCCTTGTTTATGGATGGTGGTCAATGGTCTGTCCAATAAACTATCTTACCTTTAACCTTCATGCAAGGCCTTCTTTGCTGGCTGTGGGCGGATAAAGCCGCCCGTGCGGGGAAAAGAGAGGCTGTGACGGCAAAAAAGCCTTGAAGGATATATGGATGGGATGGAGGGTAGGGAGAACGGAAAGATTTCCGTTCGTGTGGGAGGACAGGGCAAAATCGTGAAAGCTGCGGAAAACGGAGCTTGCACATGCCGTGCCCGATAGTGGGGCAGGGTAGCGTTCGGCCCGGGAAGTGCTGACGGCTGCGAGTTCCATTCCGAAGGGGATCCGCTCCAGCAGATGCGGAGTTGATTTGTATTATAGTAAAAATATCAAGTATATAATATTGATATCCCCCCAAAGCCCCTCTACATTTCACAGAATGGATTCTCACACTGTCGGCTTCAGTGTGATATCCGGCGAAAAAGCACGTCCCCTTTTTATCCGAAGCCCGCTCACTGAAAAAACGGAACAGGATTGGGCATCAGGCGGATTGCTCCGAATCGGGACATGGCTTGACGTGACAAATAGGTGGCGTCTCTTGGTCTCAGATATCCTCTCCGAACCCATTTACATTATTATGTGGAATAACAAGTATTATTCTTTAAGAAAATGCGAATAGCAAGTTGAAATACAAATATTGCAAAAAATACGTATCTCATTATAATGAAAAAATTTTTGCTGCTTCTTGAAGATCCTTGGGAGAGAGGTGTGTATAGCGCATTGTGGTCTTGATGTTGCTATGCCCCATCCATTCCTTAATGACCATCATGCTGACGCCTCGTTGGGCCAGCCGGGAGGCGCAGGTGTGGCGTAGTGCATGTGGAACAAGTTGTACATCCTTCTCAAGCCCCAACAGCCTTTTGATGCGATTCCATGCGCTCTCGAACCAGCGATTATCAGCGGTGGGGAAGAGTTTTCCGTTTTCACCCGCCTCGAAGATTTTTCGTTCGAGAATGGGACGGATCTTGTCAACAATGGGTATTGTTCGGGGATGTCCGTTCTTGGTTTTCCAAGCCGTGATTGTTCCAAGTTCAAGGTTGATATCTCTGCATTCGATGCGCCAGCATTCTCCAAGGCGGAACCCCGTATAGAGAAGGATGAGAAAGACTTCCGCATGGGTGTTATATCCGTTCTGGATGAATGCTTTGACAAAGGCATTTTCTTCTTCCTGCGTCAGGAAGCGTACCCGATGGTGAGCCTCTTTTCTGAGGGGGATTTTAGGCACCACTTCTAGTTTGCCCCTCTCTACGGCGGTTCTGAATATACGGGATAATATTGCGAGTTTGCGGTTGATCGTACCGTTGCTGTTCCCTTTGGTGAGCAGAGTGTTGACGTAATCATCTATGTCATCAAGGGTGATCTTCGCTATGGGCATTGTTTCGCCAAAATATGTGGAAATGCTCTTGAAGTTTGAGGCAACCTTATAAGACCACGCCGAGTCTTCCCAATAAAGGCTTTTGGTACGGTCATACGCCTGTTTTAATGTCCAGCCGCTGGTGTCATCGGGAGCTTTGGTAAAGGATGTTGGTACATCATTATTCAACATCTTCTGACGTTCAATAATAGCCTCTTCCAGTGTATCAACCGTTTTTGTTTTACGCTTTCCATTAATGCAGACATCAGCAATAAACTTATCCGATGCAAGATGGCGAATGCCTTTGGGGAGAGACTTCTTTTTCTTATTATCAATATCCTTCTTCATAATAATTACCTTCTATGAGTTTTGCTGAGGCTTCAATAATTTCTGATACTGTCCCATCGGGGAACGGTACGGAATAATCGTTATCTTCATCGTACATGCGTTTTATCCTTTGATGATGTGTTCAAAGGGTAAAAGAAAAGCCGGGTTGGAATAATCCTTCCCGGCTTTGGCTGTTGCTGGTTTGTTATCCATTTGCTACATACAGAAAATCGGCCTCTCTTTGGAATAAAGATGTTGTACCTTGTAGACGCAAGGTGCGATATGAAAGGCAAAACGTAACACCTTGTAAAGAAAGAAAAGCCTTGCTTTATTCCCCTCATTTCTCTACGCAGCAAAAGGAGAGGAGGAGACGGAAGGTACGTATCAAAGTTTCGAGGGTACCATATGAGGCTTAAAAAGTTACACAACTGCTTCCGTAAGCTCATATTTTCTTGCCTGTTTGGGGATTGTTCTCTATTCACATTGAATACGTCAGCTACCCGATACCTACAAAGCCTGTAGAAGAGCTGACATCTTAGCGCGTAGAGAAATCAGGCACGCCCTCGTTTAAGAACAGTACGCATCCTTTCCCCTCCCCCTCTCCTTCTTATCCTCGCAACAACCTCCTCAGTGCCTCAATCCCTTTCGGTGTGAAATACCCTTGTGTGCAGGGCATCCCGTTGAGGGAACTGGTACGGTGCTTCACCTTCATCAGTCCTCGGTCAATAATGGGCTGGTAGGGGATGTTTGCACCGTCAAAGCCCTTGAACAGCCATTTGTGCGGCTTCTCGCGCAGGAACGCCGTGAGCTTGCGGGCGGGCATGTCGAACAGCTTGGCGGCTTCGGTAGGCGTGAGAAGATCGCGGCTGTCAACAAGGGCATCGTAATAATCGGCCTTGGGTTTGGCTTCGGCCAATTCCGCCTTGAGGGTTTCGGTTCTGGACAATAATACCTGCATGGCCTCAAGGATGAGCTGGTCTTCGGTTTGGGGTTTGGTGGCGGGTGCGGGTGAACCGCCGTAGCCGCCCGTTTTGCGGATAGTGGGCAAGACCTCCTCGCACACCCACGTTTGGAACTGTTCGGCGGCGGGAAGTTTGGAGCGCATGACAAGGCGGTAGACGTCGGATTCAGGGATGATGTTGATGCCGCGAGGGGAGGAGGTCAAAAGTGGCGTTTCGCCACCTTTTAACACTTTCGCATGGTTGCAATGATCAATAATTGCAGATTGCGGGTGAGTGAATCCCAAACACTCGGCAACATCCTTTGCCACAAACCAGACGTTCCCCTCATGCCATACCGTCCGAACCTTTTGTCTCGTGACCGGGAAAACAAACGTGCCGGGAGCGGAAGCCCGCGCGGAGGACATAGAGGCGGCGGGAATCGCGGGCAAGGTGGCGGCGGTTTGTTGTTCCTGCTGGCGCTGCTGCTGTGTTTCCGGCTGTTTTACGGCCTTTGACGATACGGTAACGTCATGTACAAGGATGATCTTTCCGGTCTTTTTGTCTACTGTGTAACCCATGTGATAGTCTCCATTCTTTATATAGTATTAAAGGCGGGTGAACATGGAAAACGTATTACTCTCTGCGGGTGTCTCATTTGTGGCGGCAATAATAGCTTCCTATATAGGAAGCAGAGCCGCTTTAAAATCAACAAAGATGAATGTAGAAGTCAGTACCAGGACGATGCTCTTGAACAATGCTGTCAAGTGTGCTGAGATAGAATACGGGGCTGTTGTTAAGGCTAGTATGGAATCCAAGACGGATCTCAAACCTTCCCCCTTCAATCGCTACGTTTTTTATTACCTTGCGCTCCTTTATGAGCTTAATGGGAATAAGGCACCCAAAAAGGAAGAGTTTCAAAAGATACTTGAACATGCGACCGTCCTTTCAAATGATTTGTCTTATAAAGCTAAATAGAATCGACCATTGCCACAATGAAAAGGCGGAACCCTTGTTGATGAGGTTCCGCCTTTTGATGTTTCAATGGTGTTGATATGTTCAGGTCAACGTATCAAGCGACCTGAAAAGCTATGAAGCCAATTTCCATTACGGGAACGGCGTGTAAGGAAGCAATCCGCAACGCCGTGTGTTTGAATTTCATATTCCATTATATTATAAGCCTCCTTAGAAACGCGCTTCCCGTCAATAAAATAGGCGCAAGGCTTCCATTCACCATCACGAATAACAAGCATAAATTCCATAGTTCACCTAAGCAAAATCTATACAAGTTCAATATATTCATCATCAGTGATGATTGGATCACAATTTCCGAAACAATGGGACATAATTGAAAGGATGCGGGCATTTTCTTCCCCGTAGATTTCCGGTCTGTCCCAAAAGCCCGTGCCGTGACCGTTGCGTGTCAACCAGAAATCATGCCCCGCTTGTGCTTCAAGGCCGGAAAGGTCTATGTCACTAGCAGAGGCGACAAGCATAAAATAATGACAGTCCCTCACAATGCGGCTGCGGCTTTCAGCGGACAAATTATAGATGTTGTAATGAGTGTCTAACGGCTCCCCGTTATCGTCTGTTCCAGCCCACAAAAGGCATCCGATATAGGCATTAATGAAAAGGCTATGTTGTACGCTCATATCTAGACCTCCCCGTTCACAATGCGGCTTATTTCAGAATCAAGGGCAAGGGCATATTCAAGGCCGTCTGTGTAGGTGTATTCAGCGGTCCGCTGCAAACGCCTGATTGCTCTTTCGGTAGCGTTGAACCGCCCACAAATAGGCCATAACGCACTGTCATCATGTTGACGAAAGAGCTTGTTGATCTGGTGTATGGTCATATCGGAAACGTCAATATTGTAGAATGTGCACATAGACACCTCATACTTTATGCGACACGCAAAAAAGGATTTCCAACCTGTTCCGCCGTCAGTCCCGGTAACAGCTTCCAGTTCTTTGCCCATGCGGGTATTGGTCGCCTATAGTTTTCGGCTGCTTCTCTTGCTTCTTCAAGGGCATGTTCATCATTATCGTCATCATAAAAGCCCCAACAGGAATCTATTTCTTCCCCTGTTTCATCATCAGTTACTATGTAGCCTGTAACGCCGCCATTCAACCAGTTTTCATAGATGGCGCGTTCCGACATGAGGCAATCAAATGCCTTTGCTAATGTCTTATTTGTAAGACGCTTGACGTTATACGCTGTCCTGATAGAGGCACGGGAAGCGTAAATGACATATTCGGTTCTCAGCGTTGACCCCTCAACAAAGATAGACCGTTCCTTATCAAATTGTTCAATTCGTTCCCTATACTCTGTCGCACTGGTAAAGGTTTCGAGCGTCCCGAGTGTGTCGAATTCATCGAATGGATTTGGAGCGTCGATATCTTGATACAGGTTGATAGTCATGTTGTAGCCGTACTTTTCCGTTACAATGTTTTCAGTGTAAAAGGCGTCCATTTTATCACTCCATTGTTGTTGATATTTGTTCCATCAATGAAAAAGGCGACTCGCTATAATCAAGTCGCCTCTTTGATGATTGAACAATGAATAATCAATACATGGTTAGAAATTTTGAATCACTATATGCCCATTGTCACATTCGAGAACAAAAGTGCGATCATTGAGCCATTCTAAAGCATCGTCTTCATCAATATCACCATATTCGTCTATGTTGGTATAATCCCCCATAGCTTCAAGAGCTGAATTATATTCCGAAAACTCACAGCAGATAGCTATTACATCTAGTTCGGTCTGTTCCCCCGTGTCCACTTCTATTTGTTCAAAGTGATTGAAAAGAGCATCCAAGCCAGAATCAGAAAAGTTATCGCGACGTCCATAAACTGAAAAGGTTTGGCGAAAGTCAAATAAAGAAATAGTCTTGTACATACTGTTGCCTCTTATCTTTTGGATATGATGAAGTTACAAAAAAAGGACTCCAAAGAGTCCTAAGAAGATGAAAAAGCCGAGTATGAGGATATTTCCTAGTATATAAAGAAAGTCCTTAATTATAGTTCATCCGTCAGTCTATATTCACCATTCCAGAACGTAAGCCACCATGCGCGACCATTAGGATCTGTTGTCAGATATGTTTCACTTTCCGGCTCGGGTAATGTCGTCCAGAAAGAACGCGCCAGCATATCCGCTTCCCGTTGTGTGAGATTCATATTGTGTTTCCTATCTTGTTTGTGGTGGTGAAATGGGTGAAGGGTAAAAGAAAAGGCCGTTAGGTTTGCACCACAACGGCCTCTTGAAATCGTGTTCTTTTTAGAGATTGCCTTACTTTAACCAGCCCTTGCGATAGGCGATATAAGCGGCGATACCCGCGCAAGTCATAACAACACCTATAATGATATAAAGGATAGTAGCCGTCATTTCTTATCACCTCCAATCAACATATGGAGTACAAAACCAAAAACAATCAGCCAAAGGCCTATCAACGTTCCCACACCGGAAACATCAGGAAGGCGCAGGGTAGCCGTTGCTACCAACGCGATTCCTAAGCCTTGAAAGGTTGTTATGATGTATCTCATGATTAAAATGTAACTCCTTTTGCAGAGGTTGGCAATTATCGCTCTTTTCGTTCGTTTCTGACTCCATAGCTTGCCGGATGGTTCCTTATGCTATGCGCCACTATGACCGGAAGAGGCGGAACCCGTTCCCCCGCTGTCTGGTGTATGCAGTTGGGCAAGTGTGATCCGTGCCCGGCAAGGTGTTGGAAGCAAAAACTTTTGTATCTGTGTTATTGTTCGTTTCCGTTCACTTTCTCTATTCTTGGCTGTTGCCTGCCGTGCAGGGTTCCAAGGAAGCCAAGGGCGGGATTGTCAAAGATATTCTACTCTGTAACAGAGTAGATAGGATAAAAAGAAAAGGAATCAGGCTTAGGGCTTGTTCCCTTGCGTGATTCCTTTCTACTCTGTTGCAGAGTAGATGTCAATACGTCCGTATCATTTTTTCGATTCTCGCGCTAACCCTCTGTTTCCTTTTGGATCTATAGGTTCATTTTCCTTTCTTTCTACCCATTCAACAGGTATAAACCACATACGCCCTATGTTCTGTGCACCGGGAATTTTACCTTGTGCACAATATTGGCGCAGACTATCAGGTGTTTTGTAACCTAGCTTTTCCGCCGCTTCTTTTGTTGTGTAGTATCCCGGTAGTGCTGGCATATTTTATCCCTGTGCTAGTCTTATTTTTTCTTTAATTAAAGCAAGTTCATTTAAATTTAAACCTAATTCAATATCAGTTATTGCTTTTTTATATTGTTGATCTAGGAATTGTTTTTTTAAAGATTCATTTTTTGAAAGTAATAGCTTTAATTCCCATAATGAAGGGTATTTATCTTTTAATCCGTATGATATTTGATAAATAGTTGCTAGTTTGAATGGTTGATTTTCTTTTTGCATGGCCTCTTGAATGTAGTAAATTGCCTTCATTCCTTCTGTTGGTATTTCTATAGGTTCTAGATTGTCTACATCTATATTAAGCATAGCTATTCTACAAAAACTTATATGTATAATATTTATAAAAAGTTCATATCTTTTTTCTATGGGGGTATTGTTAAAAGCTACGCTAAAGTTATTACAAAATGAATCAATCTGTTCTTCTTTTGTGTTTCCTGATACTTTTATTTCATCAGCTAGATATAAGTGTTTTTCTTGAACTTGTGTCTTGTACTCGTTTGAGTAGGCTACAATATTTTTACTTTCTGTTTTGTTTTTTATATAGTGATAGACTTTTAAACAAAAAATAACCGCAAGAGCTACAGTGACTTGAATTCCAATATTCTTTATTTTTTCTTTATTCATTGCATTATGTTAGTAGAATTTAATCGATTTTTATCAAAATGAGAATAAAGTTGGCAGTCAATCCTTACAACTGCAAACAAAGTTGACAGTCCTGCCAGCACCACCCCCTCAATGAGATTATCAATCCGACATGCTATCGTATGATTACGGTATGTTAGGTGCATTTGATTGCAAATGAATTGCAAAACGGCCCATAGATAGAGGTTTCAGCGGCTCGCCCCCCTCCCTGTGACCATCCCCCACCACCATGAGAGCGGCGGGGAGGGCATGGGGGGAATCGGGGATCAATCAGATAGCGGTAGGACCTTCACATTTTTCAGCAAATTTTGGTCTGTCTATATGATAACGGAAAGGAAACGGTAAGACAATATACGAGCCTATAAGGTAACGTATAGATCCTGATCATTAAGGTGATCTTGATCTAAATTAGATCTCTTTGTTTAAGTCCCACGTTCGGTTCTTTAGGGTAACGTAAGATTTTTTAAGATACTGAAAGTAGCTTCTTGTCAAAATTCCTTTTCGCTCTCTCCGAAGGTGGAACCTAATTCCAACTATCTTTCGATATTGAATAAATAGAATATTCTATCAATATCATCAATCATAATGATTTCAACTAGTTAGAAAGTCAGCATGATCATGGATCACAGATCATCCATCTTAATAAAATCAGCATGTTAGAAAATGACCCTAGAATGGAGGTCTTCCCCGAAGGGGTAGAGGGAGGTCTACATGCTCCCCCTCCCCTCACGTTCTACCGGAGGATCTTCCTCGTACCCCTCCCCCCACCAGTCCAGTTTCTTAATCTTTTATAGTGCTGATGCCCACCTGTATCATCATTTCCTTTGACGACCGTGCCGTGGAAAGTGAACAGCATCTCCGAGAGTGCGGGGTTGTTCGTAATTCCGATCTTCACGTTCACCCCCTTAGCATTCCCTTCCCATGCCTTCATCTCCTCCAGCATGAGGTGGTCTTGGCGGAGGAGCATCCTCTTGTCCACATCCTGTCCCATCTGTTCGACCCAATACCCGACCGCCATAGCGAGGCTGTCGAGGCGGTCGTCATGAGCGAGGCTTCCCCTGTCTCTGGTAATCCGGCTCATCTGGTACATGAGCTGGTACTTGAGGGCCGTCTCAGGGGGGAGGTTCTTAGTGGAGAGGTTGTAGTCCCAAAGGATGAGGTTCTTGTCGATGACGAGCTTGTGCTGGTTCATGACGGGTTCGAGGGTGTCGATGATCCGTGCTTCCTTCTGCTTGCTGTGCTTGACCTCTTCGATGCGGCAGGGGTGTGCCTTGGTGAAGTATGGGCTGATGAGCTTGGTGAACATGCCGTCCCCGAAGTTGGCCTCGATGATGACATGGTTGACCGCCTGCTGCTTGGCAAGCTGGACGATGGAGGAAAGGGTGGCCTCGCTGTAGCCTTCCTGATAGGCCCGCATTGCCGTGACGTACAGGTAGCCGTTCAGCATCTTCACGACGCACACGGCGGTTTCGTCCTTGCCTCGTCCAGCCGGGTCAATCGCCATGACGGAACCTGTGTACGGGAGCCATGTGCCGTGGAGGAAAGCGGGGCCATAGTACCTGCTGTCCCCGTTCAGGCCGACGCAGGGGACGTCGTTCAGGATGTTTGTGGTGCCCGCAGCCCATACCGAGGCCGACCTTGATCTCGCGGTGACGCAACTCCTGAAGCCTACGACGCCCTCGACGGGGAAACCGCCGTCGCCGCGAAGGACAAGGCGGAGAAGATCCTCAAGGAAGTCGAAGAGGTATTCGCCAAGACACAGATCGAGATCAACTACTTCCGCAAGATGTGGATCGACGTGCAGGAGTCCCCCACCGCGCCCGGTCGCGGCGAATATGATTTCACGTCCGGAAAGATGACCTTGTATGTCCCCGCTGTCCCCGTTGGGCCACAAGGTCCGATGGGACAGGAAGGGCCACAAGGTCTTCCCGGCGCACAGGGAGAGCAAGGGCCACGCGGCATACAGGGGCCGCAGGGCAAGCGTGGAGCCGTCGCGGAAGTCCACGGCGGGCGTCCCCTTGTCCGTGATGCGTTGGATGCGGATGCGGCCCGTCCGTATGCCTTCCTCCACGGCGGCCAATCCGTCCGTGCCCGTGATGATGCCGTATTTGAGCCTGCCGAGATCGATCTGGTTCTCCGGCTTGAGATAACGCCCCTGCGCGGCGGCCCGTGCATTCCTGACAAACTCGGGATAGGTTTCATCGGTGCAGAGATGCAGCTTGTCCACGACCGTTTCCCGCGTGAGGTCATCGTTTTGGGAACCATAGGCCGTCCCCGCTGACATGGCATTGCGGACCGCCCGTTGGCGCGCCCATTCTTCTCTGGTGTGCGACCGTGATTCGGCCTGCCAAGCCCTTTTGATTTCCTTGTCTTTGAGGGCTTCGATGCCTTTGGCGATGCCCGGCTGCGAAAGGAGGCTCACGGGTTTTCCATTAATGTTGACGGTGAGGCTTTTGGCGAGTCCTTCGGCTACGGCTGCGGAGTGGTTGCCCATCAGCACGGCCTTGCCGAGCATCCCAAGAACGCGGTCCTGCGAGTAGCCGAGCTTCTTCATTTCCTCGGCCTTGCCCATGATGACCTGAGCGGCATCCGTCACATAGCTTTGGCGTTCAGCCGGGATGTGTACGTTGTAACCGCTCGTGAGGGGGTTCATCTTTCCGGCGAGGGTGTCGGAGATGGAACATCTGCTGTTCGAGCAGGTTGGCGTTCTGGCTTTCCACGTCCCGGTTGTGCTTGCCGAGGAGGTTGTCGAGGGAAGTGGTGGTGTAGGCCGTGTAGTGCTCGGCAATGTCGAGCTGGTCCATGTCCTTGCCTTCACCTTTGATGCCCGCCTGTTCGGTGTACTGCTTTCGGAAATCCTGTCCCCATTTGAGGATCTTTTCAGGGTCCCTTTCGTTGACCATGCCGCTGGTGACATAAGGGAGCACCATCACCTGCCGTTTGGTGGTTTTGCGGTTGATGCCCATATCGAGCAGGATCGCCGCGCTTTTTGCGGGGCTGTAGAACGCCTTGCCTTTCTTGGTTGTCACGATGCTGTCTTTGTCGGGATCCGCTGCGTCGGTTTTGAGCTTGCCGATCACCTTGTCGGCTACGATCTGGTAGATGTCCTGCGGCTTGGCGGCGGGCAGGAGGTTCACGGCGGAACCGCCCACTTTGTCCCGCAGGATGAGCGAGAAGATTTGCAGCCCGTTGCAGGTGCCGTCCATCGCCACGGGGATGTGGCTTACGAAATCCAGCCCTTCCCGGACGTAGCCCGCCCATTCGAGGCAGAAGGCGAGGAAGCAGAACGGCTCGTCGGCCTCATGCCACCACGCATGGCTGAACGGGTCTTCCGCGCATTCGAGGATTTCCTGCTGGTGCTGGAGCACCCACGAGTGGCGGTCGTCGAGGCTCACCTTGTCGTTGCCGAAGCAGTTTGAGCCGTGGATCGCCAGCCAGCGCACGGCCTGCATGGTGCCGAGCGGTTTGCCCTCCGCGAACCGGAGCAGCCCTTTGGCGAGATCCGTACCCTGCGGCGTGAGGTAGGAGGGGACGGCGTAGATGCGGCCCCGGAAGTCGAGCTGGTAGGGAAAGAAAAAGCGCGGCTCGTCTTTGAACCGCGCTGCCATCGTGAGCGTTTTGGCGACGCCTACAGCCCGTATGGATGCGTTACGCGCTGACGACCATCTTGATGTCGGCGGGCTTGCCGAAATAGGCCCATGTCGTCACCAGCACGTCCACCCCGGTCGCTGCGACAGCCTCCGCGTTTTCACCGGTCACGCCTCCGGCGGCGAGCACCTGAACGGCGGCGTTGACGGCCTTGACCCCGCGTACCGTTTCTTCAAGATCCGCACAGGTAAAACGTTCGCATTGGATGGAATCGATGCCCGCGCGTGCCAGCAGGAGGGCTTCCTCCGGGGTGGCGACTTCCGCGCCCAGCTTCTGTTCCGGAAACGCCTTGCGGCACTCGGACACCCGGGCGGCGAATCCGTCGAGCCCGCCCGTGAAGACACGATGCTGATCAAAAACCAGCAGGGAGTCCGAAAGCCCGAGCCGATGCGCGATGGCTCCACCAGCTTGCGCCGCCGCAAGCGAAAGCCGTTTGGTCCCAGGGAAATGCTTGCGGGTAACGGCCAGCTGCACATGGGGAT
>ENA-ORTM01003053-ORTM01003053.1-human-gut-metagenome-genome-assembly--contig:-NODE-3053-length-12109-cov-6.794010_pt1 | contig 12109 bp, 9 predicted proteins | sample MGYA00241909_ERZ509182 | MGnify/ENA primary metagenome ERZ509182 (study PRJEB26280, sample SAMEA2338855) | human gut metagenome | biome: human gut; feature: human-associated habitat; material: faeces...
TGAGGTTAGAGAGAAGATAATCCAACTTTTGGCGGTAGGTTCCTTCCGTCTGCTCAAATACGGACCTTCCCATGATAATTCTGCCCATATCTGTTAAATATCTCTGCTATCTAATCACTCTCGGCTATCTGATAATAGCTAAGAGAGGTAACTTCCTTACGTTATCTCACCTTGTGCGGGGGCGGTTTTTATGTTTTTATAGCAGGTGGAAGTTGACGATCAGGCCGGAGAACACGATGGACACGGTAGATACCAACTTGATCAGGATGTTCAGGGAGGGACCGGAGGTGTCCTTGAAGGGATCGCCCACGGTGTCTCCCACCACGGCGGCCTTGTGACAGTCAGAGCCCTTACCACCGTGGTGTCCAGCCTCGATGTACTTTTTGGCGTTGTCCCAAGCCCCGCCGGCGTTCGACATAAACACTGCCATTGCGAACCCAGTAACGGATACGCCGCCCAGAAGGCCAACTACACCCTCTGGACCCAGAAGCAGACCGGTAAGGATGGGAACGATAATCGCCAGCAGAGCGGGGGCTACCATTTCCCGCAGGGCACCCTTGGTGCACAGAGCCACGCAGGAGGCGTAGTCCGGATCCGTCTCATACTCCATGATGCCGACAATCTCCCGGAACTGGCGGCGGACCTCAACCACAATAGACTGGGCCGCTGTCTGGACTGCATTCATAGTCAGTGCGGAGAACACAAAGGTTAGCATGGCCCCTAGGAACAGGCCCACCAGCATCAGGGGATTGGTGAGGGACAAGTCCAGAGCCAACTCTGACTTCTCCGCCACAATATTCACATAGGATACCAGCAAGGCCAGAGCAGTGAGGGACGCCGAACCGATGGCGAAGCCCTTTCCGGTAGCCGCAGTGGTGTTGCCCAGGGAGTCCAGGGCATCGGTGCGCTCACGGACCTCATCACCCAGGCCGGACATCTCGGCAATACCGCCGGCGTTGTCAGCCACAGGGCCGTAGGCGTCGGTCGCCAGGGTGATGCCCAGGGTGGACAGCATCCCAACGGCGGCAATGCCAATGCCGTAGAGGCCCTTGGAGAACAGCTCGGTATAGTTTTCAGCAGAGGTAGTGAGAGAGCCTCCGGCAGCCAGGAAGGAGATGATGACTGCCGCGCCCACGATGAGGATGGGGGCGATGGTGGACAGCATTCCCAGGGACAGGCCGCCGATGATGGTGGTGGCGGCGCCGGTTTCTGTGGAGTCGGCCAGCCCCTGGGTGGGCTTATAGGTGTCGGAGGTGTAGTACTCGGTAAAATAGCCGATGGCGCAGCCGGCCACCAGACCCGCCAGAATGGCGATGTAAGGGCCCCAGGAGCCCATGATGTAATAGGTGACGGGGGCGGCGATGACGGCGGCCAGCACGGCGGCGGTGTAGGTGCCTTTGCGCAGAGTAGCCAGCAGGGACTTCTGGGTGGCGTTCTCCTTGGTGCGGATCAGGAAGGTGCCGATGACGGAGCACACCACGCCCACCACGGCGATGATGAGGGGCAGAAGCATGGCGTTCCAGGTCAGGCCATCGGCGGCGTAGGCGGAGGCGCCCAAGGCGAAGGTAGCCAGAATGGAGCCCACGTAGGACTCATACAGGTCAGCGCCCATGCCGGCCACGTCGCCCACGTTGTCGCCCACGTTGTCGGCGATGGTGGCGGGGTTACGGGGGTCGTCCTCGGGGATGCCGGCCTCCACCTTGCCCACCAGATCGGCGCCCACGTCGGCGGCCTTGGTGAAGATGCCGCCGCCCACGCGGCCGAACAGGGCCATGAAGGAGGCGCCCATGCCGAACATGACCATGGTCTGGGCGATCTGGGCGGCCTCAAACCCTGCGATGTACTTGAGAATGTGGAACCAGATGGACACGTCCAGCAGACCCAGGCCCACCACGGTGAAGCCCATGACCGCGCCGGAGGAGAAAGCCACGTTCAGGCCCCGGTTGAGGCTCTCATGGGCGGCGTTGGCAGTGCGGGCGTTGGCGGAGGTGGCAATCTTCATGCCCACAAAGCCCGCCAGGCCGGACCAGATGCCGCCGGTCAGGAAGGCGAAGGGGATAAACCAGTTGTCCAGCATCCCGACTCCTGCCAAAATTAACAAAATGACGAAGACAATGATAAAGATCTTTGCAACGGTAGTATACTGGCGCTTAAGGTAGGCATTTGCGCCCTTACGGATGGATGCGGCCAGCTTTTGCATCAGTTCGGTGCCCTCTGAGAACTTGAGCACCTTCTTGGCTTGGGTTAAGGCGAAGATTAATGCAATTAATGCACCTACTAAGCCGACCCAAAACAGGTTTTCCAACAACTTTCCCCACTCCTTTTTTTCTTTGGAAGCCTTGTAACACAAGGCTTCCAGCGTTAAGAGACAATATAATATTAACGCAAAAAGGGGTGATTTGGCAAGTATATCTTAAGATAAGAAAGCGTCAAATCCTAGGATTTGACGCTTTCGACAAAAACGAATGATTGGTTTAAGAACGCTTCCATGCATTTCTGCTAAAGAGAACGAGAACAGGCAGAACCTCCAGGCGCCCGATCAGCATACACAGGGAGAGCACCAGCTTGGAGAAGCCGGAAAAGGCGGAGTAGTTGCCCATGGGGCCCACCAGCTCCAGTCCGGGGCCCACATTGCCGATGCAGGAGACTACGGCGGTGAAGGTGGTGCCAAAGGAGAAGTTGTCCACCGACACCAGCAGCGTGGCCCCCAGGGCGATGAAAAGATAGGCTGCAAAAAAGAGCTGGACGGAGCGCAGGCTGTCCTCATCTACCACCCGGCCGTCCAGCTTGACCACGTTGACGGAGCGGGGGTGCACCACCTGCCGGATCTCCCGGCGGATGCACTTGAGCAGGAGCAGAACGCGGGAGCACTTGATGGCGCCGCCGGTGGAGCCGGCGCAGGCGCCGATGAACATGAGCAGCACCAGCAGAATCCGCGAAAACTCCGGCCACAGGTTGAAGTCAGTGCTGGCGAAGCCGGTGGTGGAGATAATCGAGCCCACCTGAAATGCGGCGTGGCGCACGGCGGAGCCGTCCGCCGGATACATGGGCCAGATGTTGATGGAGATCAGGAGGGTGCTGAAAGCCACCACGGCCAGAAAGAAGCGCAGCTCGTCGCTGCGGAGCGCCTGGCGGACCTTGCCGCAGAGCAGCAGGAAGTAGAGGGCAAAGTTGATGGAGAAGACCAGCATGAAGAGCGTGATGATGACCTCAATGGCAGGGCTTTCATAGGCCGCAATAGACAGGTTTCTGGTGGAGAAGCCGCCGGTGCCCGCGGTGGCGAAGGAGTGAACCAGGCTGTCATACCACGGCATGCCGGCGATTCGCAGGCAGAAGACCTCCAGCAGAGTGAGGGCGCAGTAGATGCCGTAGAGGATTTTGGAGGACTGGCTGGTCTTGGGTACCAGCTTGCTCACAATGGGCCCGGGGCTCTCGGCGCGCATCACATGCAGGGTCCGTCCGCCCAGGCTGGGCAGCAGGGCGATGGTGAGGATCAGCACCCCCATGCCGCCCATCCAGTGCATGAAGGAGCGCCAGAAAAGGATTCCTCTGGGCAGGGGCTCCACTGCGGTCAGGACGGAGGCGCCGGTAGTGGTGAAGCCGGAGACCGACTCGAAGAAGCAGTCCACATAGGAGGGGAAAAAGCCGCTGAAAAAGAAGGGGAGGGCGCCGAAGGCGCTCATCAGCAGCCAGATGAGGGCCACGGCGAAAAAGCCCTCCCGGGGGAAAAAGTGGTCGTTGCTGCGTATGAGGGAAAGGGCGAGCCCCACTGCTCCCGTCATGGCAATGGACAGGAGGAAGGGAAGGGGATTTTCGCGGTAGAACAGGCAGACCAGCAGGGGGAGGAGCAGCGCGCCTGCCTCTACCAGCAGGGTCTTGCCCGTCAACTTGAAGACCAGGCGGAAGTTCATGCGTCGCCTCCCAGCTCCAGAAGGGAGTCCTCAAAGATGTCGTTGAGATCCAGAATCCCGTGGTTGCGGGATATGACGATCACGGTGTCACCAGCGGCGATGGAAGAGGAGCCGTCAGGGATTACGATACGGCCCTGGTGCACCAGGACGGCGACCAGGATGCCAGGCTTCAGGCGCAGCTCTCGCAGGGGGGTGTCCCGGTTTCGGGTGGTTGCATTGGCCACAAATTCCATAGCCTCGGCGTGGCCGTCGGCGATCTTGTAGAGGGCGTTCATGACGCTGCCCTTGGAGTTCTGCATACCGCGTACCACCTGAAGAATCTGCCCGGCGGTCAGCAGCTTGGGGGAGATCACGCTGTCCAGCCCAGCGGCGTGGGCGATGCCGGCATAATTCTGGCGGTTGGACTTGGCCACCACCTTGGGTATGCCCTGCTGCATGGCGTAGAGGGAGATAATGAGGTTGTCTTCATCCCGGTCGGTGAGGGCTACGAAGGCGTCGGAGGCGGTCACATCCTCCTCCTCCAGAAGTTCCTGGTCGGTGCCGTCGCCGCAGATGACCGTGGCCTTGGGCAGTACCTCGCTGAGATGGCGGCAGCGGTCCAGACTGCGCTCAATGATCTTTACGTGTATGCCAAGCCGCTCCAGAATGGCGGTGAGGTAGTGTGCGATTCGTCCGCCGCCCACCAGAAATACGTTGCGGCACCTGGGATTGTGCCGCCCCAGCAGGCGAAAGAAGGCGGTCAGGCCGGTAGGCTGGCCGATCAGATAGAGCCGGTCCCCCACCTGGGGCACAAAGGAACCGTCGGGGATGACCACATCTCCCTCCGCCCGCTCGGCGGCACAGAACAGCATAGGGAGGGACTGGAGCTGGCCGCTCTGGGCGGACAGGGGATGTCCCACCAGAAAGTCCTCCTCCCGCACCCGGAAGCCAATCAGCTCCACCCGACCCCGGCAAAAGGTCTCCAGATTGGCGGCAGGGGGAAAGCGAAGCAGACGGGCGATCTCCGCCGCCGCGGCGTTTTCCGGGTTGATGACCAGGTCGATGCCCAGGGCCTCCTTCAGCAGGGAGAGCTCCATAGCATATTCTACATTGCGTACCCGGGCGATCGTATACTTGGCGCCCAGCCGCTTGGCGGTCAGGCAGCAGACCATGTTGACCTCATCCATACTGGTGGCGGCGATCAGCACATCCGCAGCATCCACACCCGACTCTCTCAGGGCGGAAATGGACGCGCCGTTGCCTTTGACACACATGACATCCAGGGCCTCAGAGGCGTGGCGGAGAGCGGCGTCGTTGGTGTCAATTACGGTGATATCGTGCTCCTCCTGAGAGAGGTGCTCGGCGAGGGTAAAGCCCACCTTGCCGTCGCCCACGATGATGATTTTCAAGCTCCATACATCCTTTCAGAGCGCCCGGAGGTGCCCCACAACACATTGCATGCTAATCTTAACGCAATCTTAACACGCATGCAAGGACATTATGCGTAATTTGCCGAAAAAGAGCCCCTCTCCACAGGGAGAGGGGCTCTTTTTCGGCTTTTATACCGTCCATTCACTGTGCACCAGGCCGACCAGATACCAGTCACCCTGATAGCATTCAAACACCAGTTTGAGAGAACACCAGTCGTATCCGGCCATCTGTTCGTCCAGACCGGGAAAGTGATACTCCACAAAACGTCCCTCCGGATAGGCGGAGGCCACATTTTCCAGCGCGTTTCCCTGCATCAGAACGGTGTCTACCGCCGTCTCAGGGGCGGCAGTATAGTCGGCATTGAAGACGTAGCGCTCAAAATACTCCCGTCCGGTCAGTTCAATGGGGGCGCCGGTGCCGTCCTCAATACCCCACACATAAGGGATGTCGTCCTCGGGCAAGAGGACGAGCTGGGCGGGGAGGAGATTGCGGTCACAACTGGGCTCCACCGTGGAGTAAGGCGTCAGGGTAACCCCTTTCTCCGGGTGCACCAGCGCGGCCAGGGCCTCATAATCGCTCTCCTTCAGCGCGGCGAGAACCTGTCCGGCACGGTCGGACAGGCAGGAGGTGCCGGCGTCGGCCGGCGCGGCCTGGTAGAGGGTAGATCTACCCTCTACCTCAATAGCGTCCAGCGCGGAAACTGCGGGATACTCCGCTGCGGTGGCACGGACCGAGTTCAGGCTGGCAGAGGAGATCCCGCTGCCGAACAGGGTGCCCAGTGCAAGCCCGCCCAAAAGGGCGATCAGGGCAAATAGCACGGCCTTCTTCATCCGGTACACACCTTTCCTGTCAGGGGAAATTCACAATTCTTTATTTTAAAAGCAGCACACAAAAAAAGCAACAACAAAAGGTTACAAAAGCTAGGATGCTTTTGTATATCTTGCAATGATGGAAAAAAGGAGGTATAATAAAAAATAGTTTTTTGTCAGAACAAGGAGGATTATCATGCACGAACACGAGCTGCAATTTCATATCAAATGTAAGGCCGGCGACGTGGGCCGCTACTGTTTCCTGCCCGGTGATCCCGGCCGCTGCGAGAAGATCGCAGCCTACTTTGATAACCCGGTGAAGGTACAGAGCAACCGGGAGTACACCACCTATACCGGAACCCTTCTGGGGGAGAAGGTGAGCGTCTGCTCCACCGGCATCGGCGGCCCCTCTGCGGTGATCGCCATGGAGGAGCTGCACAACATCGGCGCGGACACCTTCATCCGGGTGGGCACCTGCGGCGGCATCGCCCTGCCCGTTAAGAGCGACGATGTGGTGATCGCCACCGGCGCGGTCCGCCACGAGGGGGCCAGCCGGGAGTACGCCCCCATCGAGTTCCCCGCCGTGTCCGACTATGAGGTGCAGAGTGCCCTGGTGCAGGCTGCCAAAAACCTGGGCAAGCCCTGGCACGCCGGCGTGGTGCAGTGCAAGGATTCCTTCTATGGACAGCACGACCCCAAGCGGATGCCAGTGAGCCAGGAGCTGCTCTACAAGTGGGAGGCGTGGAAGCGCCTGGGTGTCCTGGCCTCCGAGATGGAGTCCGCCGCCCTGTTCTGCTGTGCCGCCGCCCTGGGGGTGCGCTGCGGCTCCTGCTTCCACGTCATCTGGAACCAGGAGCGGGAGGCTGCCGGGCTGGATCAGGAGGAGAGCCACGATCTGTCCGCCGCCCTGGAGGTAGGCATCGAGGCCGTCAGGCTGCTGATCGAAGCCGACCGGGCCGCGAAGGGGTGAGCCGCAGAACCGCTCCGCCCTGCCTTTGCATAGTGAAAAATGCCTGGAACCATGTGGTTCCAGGCATTTCTTATTGCTTATTTTACCGTTTTCAGCGCCCGCATGGCGTTGAGAATGGCGATGACGGACACGCCCACATCGGCGAACACCGCCTCCCACATATTGGCAACACCGGCGGCGCTGAGCGCCAGCACCAGGAACTTGACGGCCAGGGCGAAGACGATGTTCTGACGGACGATGGCCAGGGTGCGCCGGGCGATTCGAATGGCGTCGGCAAGCTTGGAGGGCTTGTCATCCATCAGCACGATGTCGGCGGCCTCGATGGCGGCATCGGAGCCCAGGCCGCCCATGGCGATGCCGATGTCGGCCCGGGAGAGCACCGGGGCGTCGTTGATGCCGTCGCCCACGAAGGCCAGGGCCCCCTTGGGGGAGACCTCACCCAGCAGAGCCTCCACACGGGTCACCTTGTCGGCGGGGAGGAGCTGGGTGTGTACCTCGTCCAGGCCCAGCTCCTGTGCCACTGACTCACCCACGGCTTTGGCGTCGCCGGTGAGCATGACGGTTCTGCGCACACCACAGGCCTTCAGCGCGGTGATGGCCTCCTTCGCGTCGGGCTTCACCTCGTCGGAGATGACGATGTGGCCCAGGTAGACCCCATCGGAGGCCACGTGGACGGTGGTGCCTACCCGGTGACAGGGGTGCCAGCTCACGCCGATGTCCTCCATCAGCTTGTCGTTGCCGGCGCAGATCTGGCGGCCGTCCACTGTGGCCCGCACGCCCCGGCCGGACAGCTCCTCCACATTGGATACCCGGGAGGCATCCAATTCCTTGCCGTAGGCCTCCTTGAGAGAGCGGGAGATGGGGTGGTCGGAGTAGCTCTCCGCCAGGGCGGCCAGCTCCAGAAGCTGCGCCTCGCCGCAGTGGTCGGGATGGATGGCGGTGACGTTAAACACGCCGCGGGTCAGAGTGCCGGTCTTGTCAAAGACCACGAGTTCCGTTTTGGCCAGTACCTCCAGATAGTTGCCGCCCTTTACCAGAATACCGTTTTTAGAGGCCCCGCCGATGCCGCCGAAGAAGGACAAGGGGACGGAGATGACCAGGGCGCAGGGGCAGGAGACCACCAGGAAGTTCAAAGCCCGCTGGATGGAGTCCACCCATTGGATGGAGGTAAACAGGGGGGGCAGGAGGGCCAGAGCCACTGCGGCCAGCACCACGGCGGGGGTGTAGTACCGGGCGAACTTGGTGATGAAGTTTTCTGCCTTGGCCTTCTTGCTGGAGGAGTTCTCCACCAGATCCAGAATTTTAGCCACAGTGGACTCCTCAAAGGCCTTGGTGACCCGAACCCGCAGCAGGCCGGACAGGTTGACACAGCCGGAGATCACATCGTCGCCGGGCTGGGCCTCCCGGGGGAGGGACTCGCCGGTGAGGGCCGCAGTGTCCACATTAGAGGTGCCCTCCAGCACCACGCCGTCCAGGGGGATGCGCTCGCCGGCCTTGATGACGATGGTGTCACCCACCGCCACATCCTCGGGGTCTACCTGCCGGAGCTGACCGTCCACCTCAATGTTGGCGTAGTCGGGCCGGATATCCATCAGGGAGGTGATGGACTTGCGGGACTGGTCTACGGCATAGCTCTGGAAGAGCTCGCCCACCTGGTAGAACAGCATGACGAATACGGCCTCGGGGTATTCGCCGGTGGCCAGGGCGCCCACAGTGGCCAAGGACATCAGAAAGTTTTCATCAAAGACCTGGCCGTGGGCGATGTTGCGCACGGCCCGCCACAGGACATCCCAGGCAATGACGGCATAGGGGATCAGAAAGGTGAACAGCCGCAGCCATCCCTCCGTGGGCAGGAGAAGTGCGACCGCAAAGAGCACTGCGCTGGCGAGGACGCGGAAGAGCATTCGCTTCTGCTTCTTGGACATAGGACATCGCTCCTTTGAAAAAATCCGGGACGGCCGCCGTAGGCCGTCCCTGGTGTGGTCAGCGGACGATGGTACAGTCTGGCTCCACCTTTTTGCACACCTTGACGACCTCGTTCAGAATTTCATCGAACCGGGTGTCGTCGGCGTCCAGAGTCAGCTTCTGGGTCATGAAGCTGACGGTGGCGTCGTGGACGCCGTCCAGCTTCTTGATAGCGGCCTCCATCTTGGCGGCGCAGTTGGCACAGTCCAGATCAATGAGCTTAAAGTGCTTTTTCATGGTAAAGTCTCCATTTCTTTATAGAATATGCAGAGGCAGCAGCTCCGCCACGTGCTCCATCCCCTGGTCCAATATGGTGCGCACGTGCCCGTCGGCCAGAGAATAGAATACGGTCTTGCCCTCCCTGCGGGCCTTGACCAGCCTGCTCTGCTTGAGAGAGCGGAGCTGGTGGGAGATGGCGGACTGGGTCATGCCCAGGAGCTGGGCGATGTCGCAGACGCACATCTCTGATTCAAAGAGGACGTACAGGATTTTAATGCGGGTGGAGTCGCCGAAGATTTTGAACAGCTCCGCCAGGTCGTAGAGAACCTCCTCATCCGGCATGTTCTGGTTGACCTGGTTCACGATGGCCTCATGCACATGCATGTACTCGCAGCGTTCCACATCCTTGGGTTCCGGCATCCGATCACATCCTTTCTAAAACATATGAGCTATTGTTCATGTGTTATTATATGCTTAGTTGTTCAAATGTCAATAGGTTTTGCAAAAATATTTTTATTGCCCACCAGGTGATCTGGCGGTATGATTAGAAAAAAGGAGGGAAACACGATGAAGCGAGACGCAAATCCGGAGAAGGGGCTGGAGGCTCTGGATCAGTGTGAATACATGGTTCTGGCCATGACTGATGGAGAGGGAAAGCCCTACTGCATCCCCCTCAACGGGGTACGGGCGGGGGAGAAGATCTATTTCCACTGCGCAAAGGCAGGGGAGAAGGTGGACTGTCTGCGGACCCATCCGCAGGTCTGCCTGACCGCGGTGGGACACCAGCGGGTGATCCAGGCCATCTATGAGACGGAGTACCAGTGCGCAGTGGTACGCGGCACCGCCGGAGAGGTCACAGACGAGACGGAGATGCGGGAGGCCCTCTGGGCTCTCTGCCGCAAGTACAGCCCGGACTGCCTGGAGCGGGTGGAACAGGTGATTGACGACAGCTTTGCCCGGGTGGCCATCTGGAAAATCTGTATTGAGTCCGTCAGCGGCCGCTGGAGGGACTACAGCGGCCAGGGCTGACCAGAGGCGCGTATGTGGATTCTATATGCCTTTGCCTCCGCGTTCTTTGCGGGAGTGACCGCCGTCTTGGCCAAGCTGGGCATGGAGGGGGTCAATTCCCATCTGGCCACGGCCCTGCGCACCATTGTGGTGGCGCTCTTCGGCTGGGCAATGGTTTGGGTGGCGGGCTCCAGCGGCGCAGTCGGGGCACTTGAACCGCGGAGCTGGCTGTTTCTCATCCTGTCCGGTCTGGCCACCGGAGGGAGCTGGCTGTGCTATTTTCGGGCGCTCCAGCTTGGAGAGGTCAACCAGGTGGCCCCCGTGGATAAATCCAGCACTGTGCTGACCATGCTGCTCTCCATCCTGTTACTGGGAGAGGCGGCCCACTGGAATACTTTATTGGGGATGGGGCTGATCCTGGCCGGCACCCTGGGGATGCTCCAGCGGAAGCCCCGGGAACGGGCCTCCTCCGGCTGGGGGTGGCTGCCCTGGGCGGTGCTCTCCGCCGTGTGCGCCAGCCTGACTTCCATCCTGGGCAAGGTCGGCATGACCGGCGTGGACTCCTATGTCGGCACCGCCATCCGCAACATGGTGGTGCTGGCAATGGCCTGGGCTCTGGTGCTCGGGCTGGGGCTCCAGCGGGAGATTCCGGCGCTGAGCCGGAAAAACTGGGGGTTTCTGGCTGTGTCCGGCGTGTCTACCGGGCTGTCCTGGATGTTTTACTACCGGGCGCTCCAGGAGGGGCCGGCCAGCGTTGTGGCCCCCATCGACAAGCTGAGCATTCTGGTGACGGTTGGCTTTTCCTGCCTGGTGCTCCGTGAGCGGCTGAGCCGCCGGGCTGCCGCCGGGCTGCTCGTGCTCACCTGCGGCACCCTTCTTTTGCTGCTGTAGCATGAAACAGCGCCCCATGGCTTTTGCCACGGGGCGCTGTTTTGGCCTAAACAGAGGCAGCTGCGTTTGTTTTTTTCCGTCTGCGGCGGAGGAACAGCAGGGCGAGAAGTACCGCCGCAGCCGCGGCGGCCAGTACCCAGGGGAGAAGGGTTCCGCTTCCGGAGGCGCTGAGCAGCAGAGTACCGGCGGTGGGGGCGGTGAGCACCAGATAGCTGCCATCCCGCTCCGCCTCGATAGGGACGGCGGAGCCGTCCTGAAGCAGGGCAGCGCGCACAGAGCCCCTAAGACCGTCGGCGCATACCCGCAGCGTCACGGTGTCAGGGAGCTCCGCCCCGTCCGTGATCTGGTAGTCATAGGCGGCAGCGCCGTCTACCGGCTCCGGCCGCTGTGCCAGCTCCAGCCGTGCGTCGGGAGAGAATGCTCCCTCGGCGAGAAGCAGGGGGCGTTCTCCGCCGGAGGAGATAGTGGTCACCCAGTCCTCGTAGACTGCCTCCACCGTCAGGCTCCGGGTGATGTGGTTGTGGTCAAAGGGAGCCCAGGCGCCATAGCGCCCGCCGTCGCTGGGTACTTCCGGGAAGGCGGCGGGGTCCAGGCTGCCGCCGTAGGGCACCTCCACTGTGTCCACCACCTGCTCCCCGGCCTGGAAGGTGACGCGGAAGGTGAGAAAGTCCGCCGGAATGCCCTCCAGGGCGGAGAAGGCGCCAAAGGAGAGGGGGGCGGTCTGCCCGGCGTAGTCGATGCCGTCAATTCCGACTGCCTTCTCCTGAAGGTAATAGTTGCCGGAAACTGTGCCGCTTTTGAAATATGCCTCAGTACCCTTGCCATTCACAACAACTGCGATATTGTTGTTGCCGGAACCTGTATTTGTAACCTTGCCGTTCCCCTTGCTGTCCTGAACGGTCACACGGCTGGCTTCCAGCCACAGC
>ENA-ORTM01003071-ORTM01003071.1-human-gut-metagenome-genome-assembly--contig:-NODE-3071-length-12026-cov-6.138919_pt1 | contig 12026 bp, 11 predicted proteins | sample MGYA00241909_ERZ509182 | MGnify/ENA primary metagenome ERZ509182 (study PRJEB26280, sample SAMEA2338855) | human gut metagenome | biome: human gut; feature: human-associated habitat; material: faeces...
TCGTCGAACGCCGAGACGAGGGACGACCGATGGAAGCCGTATGCATAGTTGCTGATGGGGAACCCCCGCTCTCCCGTGAGCGCATCCGATGCGGGGTCCATGCGCCGGCGGGCGGAGTCGATGAGTTTCTGCAAAAAACGCTCTCGTTGTTCGCGTTCGGCTCGGTCGCGCGTGGAGAGGGCCCGCGCCGCGCCACCGGGCGATGGCGGGATATACGTGCCGGTGAGTGCAAGCTGTGTTTCTTTGGACATGAGGTCGGTCGAACAGATGACCACGAGTTCGTCTTTGGCTCGCGAGACCGCCACGTTGATGATCGACCGCCCTTGCGACCAGGGCCAATCCCAGTCTCCGTCCTCCACGGGGAGAAGATACACGGCGTTGTATTCCTGTCCTTGCGTCTTGTGGATCGTCAGGCCGGTCTTTTCCCATGAATCAACGGCCTCGGCCTCGTCGGCGTGGAAGAGGCGCTCGATTGCGGCCGCTCCCTCCGTGTCGACGAGGCGGTCGTAGAGAGCTTCGAGCTGGCCGCGGAACGGGGACACGATGCGCACGGAGAAGCTCGGGTCCGTCTCGAGTCGGGCGCGCAGGCCCGGCCACTCTTCGTGCATGAAGATCTCTATCTGCTTGCGGTTCTCCTTGCTCGATTGCGGGGCGCCGCGCTGGGCCTTCCGTTCCGAAGCTTCTTTTGCATTTCGGCGGTCGTGTCGATGCGGCTCCCAATAATCGCCCTCGAACCAGCGGATGCGGATGGGTGTTTGCACGGACCTGTCATAGGCCGGGGTGCGTACGACGAGACCCTCCCCACGGGGCGCGTAAATCTCCTCGCTGCAAAAGCCGATGATGCCGGGATGGCACCTGAAATGCTCGTTGAGAAAGGTATGCGGTGCGCCGATCGGTTCGAAGACGGCCTGCGCGGACGCCAAGATGCTCATTCCGTCGCCGGTCGTCACATCCTGCAGGGCATAGGGCGATTTGCGGCCCGGAACGGGAATGCCGGTTTCCTCGGCGCTGCGCGCGGCGGCTTCTGCGGCGTTCGCGTGGTAGACGGGTGGAAGCTGCTCGATATCGCCGACGAGCACCACGCGCCGGGCACTGCTCATCGCGAGCAGGGCAAGCGCGGGCGCACACTGAGACGCTTCATCCATGATCAGATAGTCATAGCGGAACACGTCGCCGTCGTTGAAGCATTTCTTGAGGGGGTGGATGGTGCTTGTGATGAATGGACGTTCGCGAAGGAATTCAGAAGCGGTGAGGGAGGGTTCCCAGCCCCCGGTGTCGTAGTGCTCGTTACGGCGAGCCTCCGAATCGTCTTTGACGTCGAACTGCGGTCCCTGTGGATGATCCTCGTTCCAGGACCGGCGATTCTCGAGCTTGCCCAAGGCGGCGTAGGAGTTGAAGATGCGACGGCGGTTGGGCTCCCGGCCCTCGTCCGCCGTCGCATATCCGGCGACTTTCTTGGAGATGTTTGCGATGGCCTCGCCGTTGGTGGACACGACGGCTACGGTCGCGCCGCGTGCGATCATGCAGGAGACCATGTTGAGGATGGTCTCGGTCTTGCCGGTTCCAGGAGGACCCTGGACGAGCGAGATGTCGGATTCGAGTGCGCGACGGACGGCGAATCTTTGGCGATCGTTCATCCCATAGGGGCCCTCGATAAGCGCCGCGTCGATCTCGGCGTCGGTCGCCTCGCCGAAGATCAGCCGGTCTTGTGCCGTTCGGTCCCCCAGATACGCACGGCAGACGGTGTTCAGGTTTTCCGCGGATGCGGGACCCGGCGATCCGTCAGCCGCCGGGTCGCGATAGAACCAATCGATCTCCCATGGAGGGGTCTTTCCTCCCTCGCCGTTGGGGAAGCTCGACGCGTGCGCGGCAACGCGGAGGTAGGAGAGGTTGTTCGAGAAATCGGACATGGTCGCCCCCATGTGAATTTGGGTGCCGTGGCAGGCTCGGGTCGATCAGAACTCAATTGTAGTGTCTTGCAGGGACGAACTCGGCGTGTAGTCGAACGGCGCGGCGTCGATTTCCAATGCGTTCGCGCCGTGCTCCAGCGTGACGGCCGTGTCGTGCAGGGGATGGTCGGCCACCTCGTAGCGGCGGACGAGCTCACCGGGCTTGCCGCGCAAAAACAGCCAGGAACGGTCGAGTGGGGTGGCGAGCAGCGCGCTGACCGGCTTGTTCGCGCGATCGGAGAAGTATCGTGCGCTGGCGGTGTCCTGGAACGCCAGGACGAGCTGCGTGTCGCAGTTGCCGATGATCGTGTTGGCGCCCTCCTCGCCATATCGGGCTGCGAGCTGGCTTGTGGTCTGGCACAACATGGTGCACCAGATGTTCTTGCTGCGCACCACCGAGATCGCCTGCTCGAAGTTGGGGATGCGGAAGTTGCCAAAGTCGTCGAGGAACATGCGGACGGGAACGGGCAGCGAGCCGCTGGGCATGGCATCGGCCTCCCTACCGAGCGAGATGAGCGCTTGGGTCAGGAAGAGGTTGGTGAGCGGGTCGAGCGAACGGTCCATGTCGCTGAGGGTCACGAAGAGCGCCGTAGGCTCGTGGCCCATGCGGGCGAAATCGACCTGGGGGTTATGCGTGTACAGGGCGCGAGCGGTATCGAAACTGAGACACATGACCTTCTCCGCGATGATGCCGATGATGCTGGCGTTCATCTTTTCCGCGCCCATCGTGGCGCGGTAGCGCAGGTACGCCGAGGCGCAGAAGCTCGTTGGGTCGCAGGCGATTACCTCGTCGAGCAGGGCGAAGGTGCCGCCGTCTCCCAGGGAATCCACCAGCCGAACAACCGATTCGAAGGTCTGCTCGGCGGCGGGCAGCTGTTCGACGGCGTAGGCGACAAGGCAAGACAGCAGGTTGGCCGCCGCTCGGTCCCAGAAGGGCTGGGTAAGGTCCTCCGCGGGGCAGATCGCCGTTGCGACCGAGAGGATGTCCTGCTGTGACGGCCTGCCGTTCGCGGGGTCGCGGCGGATGAAGGCGAGTGGGTCGTAGCCGACGGGCGAGGCACATCGAGGACAGGCCGCATCCATGTTCGAGAAGTTGATGTTCTGCACGGCGTAACCGTGGGCGCGCAGCAGGGGGCCCATCTCGCGGCAAAGCTGCCCCTTGGTGTCGAGCACGATGAAGCTCGCGTTCATCTGCATCAGGTTGGGCTTGAGCACGTGGCGCGTCTTGCCTGCACCGGATGGACCGATGACGAGCATGTTGTTGTTGATGCGGGTGGTCCAGGTGTCGGTGTCCAGGGTGCGGCCCGAGGCGAGGATCGTGGGATTGGAGGTGGGGAGTGCGGTTCGGCTCATGGTTAGAGCTCCTTTCGGGATTCGATGATGCGGGTGACGAAGCCGAGGTCGAGTGCGCGCTCGGCTTCCAGGTAGGTGTCCTTGCAGGTGAGGGATTGAATGCGCTTGAGCGTGAGCCCCGAGCGCTCGGCGAGGATGGTGTTGAGCGTCCGGCGCCGTTCCATGAGACGTTTGCTCGTCTCCTGAAGGGCGAGCGCGGAGCCACCGGCGCCCTGCGGGATGAGGGGGTCGTGGATCATGAGGGATGCGTGCGGGTACATCTCGCGCTCGTCTCCTGCCATGAAGATGATCGAGCCCATGGATGCAGCGAGGTCGCTGCAGACCGTGCGGATGGGGCAGGACACCGAGCGCAGCACGTCGTAGATGGCGAGTCCCGGACCCACCTGCCCGCCGGGGCTGCTGACGAAGAGGGTGATGGGGGAGGAGGGGTCCTCTCGTTCGAGGAACAGCACGTGTTGGCACAGAGCGCTCGCCATCAGGGGTTCGATCTCGCCGGAGATGACGAGGGTGCGTTCGCGCAGTAGCTCATCGTAGATACTCGTGCGCTCGAGTCCGCGGCTCGTCTCGCGGAGGATGGAGGGGGTGGTGTCGAAGAGAGTCATGGGTTTTCCTTTCGATGGGGGGAATCGGTTCGTGTGGCGGTGCTCGAGACCGCCATCTAGCTGGACGTGGTCCTCGGCTTGTCGCGCAGCCGCTGTTCGAGGACGCTCGGCGCCCGTCGTGGCGCTTCTTCGATGCCGAGCGCCCCGCATTCGAAGAGCGCTGCGAGGGGCCTGACGAAGAGGCTCCGAATGGCCTGGGCGCGATGTGCGGGGTTTCGGGCCCCGCGGTCATACGATGCCGTGTCCACAAGCTCAGGAAGGCATTCGTAGATGAACAGAAAGGCGTCGCCGCATCGCCTGTTGTAGGCGGCCGCATAGGCGTCTTGCATCGCCGCCGCCTTTCCGCCGTTTTCCATGATCAGCGCTGCGCAGACGGTGTAGAAATCGTCGGCGTCGAGCGTGGCGAATCGGAAGAGCGCGTCCACGGCTGCTCTCGGACCCGAATAGCGCAGGCTGCTGGCATTGAGCCGCGCGGAGTCGAAGTGCTTGAATGCGCAGGCGTTCGTCGAGTAGCGGGGGATCCACGAGAAGGGGAATTGTCCCTCCGCACTTCGACGTGCGGACTCCCCGATTTGCTCGATCGGGGCGTACAACTGCTCGGTCGTTTGCCTGAGCGCACGGTGGAGCTCCGCACAGTCGTCTTCATCCGTCTCTATCAGCCGCCAGGCCCGTTCGAGCCTCCAGCAGACCGACGCGATACCGGGTCCGCGCACTCCCTCTGTGCCAGGGGAGCTGGGGGTCCGGCCGTTGTCGAGAGTCGCGACGCGCCGCATCGCCTCTGCAGCGAGCGGATCGTTTTGGAGGAAAAAGCCGATTTCGAGGCGGCAGAAATCGAGGACGGCGCGCTTGGCGAGGGTGGGGCTGCATCGATGGTCGGCGATGGCGGCGAGGCGCCCATCGAGGGGCAGTTCGCAATTCTCTTGCAGGAAATCTGCGAGCGTCCACTCGTGGAACTCGTGATCGGTCGGGCTGAACATGCTGCTTCCTTTCCAGCGCCGGGCAGGCGCCAGGTCAACGTTGCGCACGGCGGTGGGCCGTCGTGCGGCGAGCGACAGGTAGGCAAAATCGACATGGCAATGCCGATGGCCTATAGCAGATCTCCCAATTTGATTGTGATGGTGTTAGTGAAACGACTCATACGCTCAAACTGCTCTCGTGCTACTCGTGACTGTCAGGCTCAAACATCTCTTACGCTAAAATACGCGAATTCCGCGTCGGGTTCCTTTACTCTATGCGCCTCGTTGGCCGATTGCAAGAAGGCAATTTCAGAACAATTCTCTGTGTGAGCGGAAGGGTGCATGCGGAAAGTGCCGATTTGCACCCATCGCGAGCTGGGGGAGCGGGTATCATGGGCGTCGTAAGACGCCTCATGGAAAGGGTCGTGCATATGGCAATCAAGGCGATCGCACTGGATATCGACGGTACGCTCACGAACGATGAAAAAATAATCACGCCGCGTACGAAGCGCGCCCTACTCGACGCGCAAGACGACGGCGTCAAGTTGATTCTCTCATCGGGCCGGCCGGTCCAGGGCCTTCGCGCCATCGCTTCGGAGCTCGGGTTGGAGGCGCATAGCGGCCTGCTCGTCTCCTTCAACGGGGCGCACGTGGTGGATGCGGGGACCGACGAGGTCCTCTATGATCAGCCCATCGAGGTGGATGTCATGCGCTCCCTCGTGGAGCATGTTCGCTCTTTCGATGTCATCCCGTGGATCACGCAGGGTGCGCGCCTGTACGTCGAGCGCGGATCGAGGCATGTCATCACGTATCGCGGCGAGCCGTTCGACATCGTCGAATACGAGCGTCGTATGTGCGACCTCGAGCTTCACGAGGTCGACGACCTGCTCGAGGTGTGCGGGACGCCCCAGGACAAGCTGCTGTGCGCGTCGGAGCCCGAGTATCTGCAGCAACATTGGCGCGCCATGTACGGACCGTTCACGGATGAGCTGTCTGGCATGTTCACCGCTGATTTCTATTTCGAGTTCATGGCGCCCGGTATCGACAAGGGGCGGGCGCTTGCCGGCGCGCTGCCCAAGCTTGGCATCGATGCATCCGAGGTCATCGCATTCGGCGATGGTCAAAATGACGTGTCCATGCTTCGCTGGGCGGGCACGGGGGTCGCGATGGGCAACGCCGTGGACGAGGCCAAGGCGGCTGCCGATATGGTGACCGCGTCCAACAACGAGGATGGCATCGCCCTCGCACTCGCCGAGTTTTTAGGTTGAGGTGCCCCGTACGTGGGGATGAGAAAGGGGTCCGCATGGCTCAGAGCTGTTTTCCGTATCAGGCCGTTATCTTCGACATGGACGGCGTAATTGTGGATACTGAGCACTTTTACTTCGATCAACTTGACGAAATGTTTGCGGCGGCGGGAATACCCGTTTCGCATGAGGAACTATGCTGCAACGTTGGAAAATCGCTCAAGGACTTTCAGAAGAACCTTGTCCGCTGGTTTGCCATGGGCGGTGTCGACCTGAGCATCGAGGAGGCCGAGGCCCGTTACGACGAGTGGGCGAAGGAGCATCCCGCCGACTACGCCTCCCTGCTCAACCCCGGCGTCCGCGAGACGGTTGCCGAGCTTAAAAACCGCGGGGTCCGCGTGGCGCTCGCCTCGTCCTCGCCGATGGACAATATCCTGCACGTGCTCGACGTGTGCGGCCTCTCCGGTGCGTTCGAGCTCGTGACCAGCGGCGAGCAGTTCCACGAAAGTAAGCCGAATCCCGAGATCTACCTCCACACACTCGAGAACCTGGGTCTTCCGGCTTCCGCCTGCTGCTGCATCGAGGACTCCGTGCCCGGCATCACTGCGGGTAAGGCCGCCGGTCTCACGGTGATCGCCAAGCGAGAGGAACGCTTCGGGTTCTCCCAAGATGTCGCGGATATGGTCATCGATGCTATCCCCGATGTCTTGAGTCTGTAATTGCGCGTATCTGTCGAAGATTGAGAGGTGGGTTGCGTGTCTGTCACGAGTTCTGGTGTGCCTCCCAAGGACCGTGCACAAGAGGGAATCTTGTGGTACATCAAGAGCGAGGGCCTTCGGGGCGGTGATCGCTTGATGTCCGAGCGTGAGCTCGCGGAGATGATTGGCGTGTCCCGCACCGCGCTGCGGGCGGCCATCACGCAGCTCATATCCACCCATGTGCTGGAGAGCAGACAGGGCTCGGGCACGTACGTGCTTCCGTCCAAACCCATCAATATCTTCCAGGAGACCTATAACTACTCCGATGCCGTGCGCCGTGCCGGTCGCGAGCCGGGCTCCCGCCTAGAGTACGCGCGTCTGATCGAGGCAGACGAGGAGCTCGCTGGGCGAACGTGCCTTGCCGTGGGCGCCCCGTTGTTCGAGATGCGCCGCATCCGCTTCGCCGATGACGAGCCGGTCTCGATCGAGACCGCATACGTGAACTATGCGATCTGCGCGGGCATCGAGTCGCATGATTTCGCGACCGAAAGCCTCTACGACGTCCTTGCCGCGGAGTACGGGGTCCACGTCGGTCACGGGCGGGAGCGTATCAGCATCGCTCGCGCCACAGCAGAGGAGGCCCTCCTTCTACAGGTGGAAGAGGGGTCACCCGTCTATTTCGAGCGTGCCCTCGAGTGTCAGTCGGACGGCCTTCCCGTGGAGTACCTGAAGGCGGTTATCCTTCCGAGCCGTTACCGGTTCGCCAGCAACGGCTGCGAGAACGGTTCGAGGCCCAAGGGGGTGAAGAGCACATGGCTCACCTGGTAGACAATCACGCCGTCAGCGGCTTCGGACCCCGCTATCTTTCGATTCGCAAGATCATACAGGAGCGTATCGCTGACGGCACATATGCCGCAGGCACCGCGATCCCTTCTGAGCATGAGCTGTCTGCCGAGTTTGACACGACGCGCCTGACGGTCCGCAACGCCATCGATGGGCTCGTGGCTCAGGGGCTCATCCGCCGCGTGCAGGGCAAAGGAGCGTATGTGTCCGGCATTGGCCAGGGCCAGCGCGCACATGCCGCGGGGTTTCGTGCCTGGGTCAAGGCGGATGAGGGCATGCCCTCCGTTCGTCAGCTCGCAAAGACCAAACGCTCCGCGGGCCCATGGTACGCCGACCTGTTCGATATAGACGAAGACGACGAGCTCTACTCCATCCGTCGCCTGAACAGCATTGACGGCGTGCCCGTTTCGCTCGAGCAGACACTCATTCCCGTGAAATTCTTCCCGGGTATCGAGGATATTGACGTATCGGTGTTCAGCCTATATGAGACGTATGCGATGTGCGGCCGCAAAGTCGCCTTCGCGCAGGAGAAGCTCGACGTCGTTGCCCTCTCCGCGCGCGATGCGGGTTTGCTGCAGGTCGAACCGGGAAGTCTCGCCCTCTCTCTCGAATGCCTGAGCTTCGACGACGGGGGCAGGCCAGTGGAGCACGCCTACGCGCTCAACACGGGCCAAAAGAGCGGCTATATCTACGAGTATTGAATAATCGGGGACGGGTGCGAATTGCTTGCCGCAGCTGACGATGAAAAATGGGTATTATTTAATACGTATTAATACGAAGCTGAAATGCGGTGAATTTCAATGCCTTCCGAACTCATTCAATCCTCGTCTGATCCTCTGTATAAGCAGGTTATGGACGATATCATCCGCGATATCGATTCAGGCTTTTACGGTGCAGAGGAGAGGATACCTTCGGAAGAGGACTTGCGCGATATCTACAAGGTGAGCCGAGTAACCGTGAGAAGTTCGCTCGCGGAGCTTGTGAAACGTGGCTATCTGGTCAAGCAACAAGGCAAAGGCACGTTTGTGCAGAAGAAGTCCTCTGGAGAAGTTGTTTTTCGCGATGTGGATTGCATCGACAGTTTTACCAGCACGTGCGATGGCAATGGATGCAGGCCCGGAGCCATTCCCATTTGCTGCGAATTTGTTGACATTCCTGATGAGGCTGTGGATTTTTTCGGCGATGGCAGCGGTGGTACCGCGCTCCGTATCGCTCGCGTGCGAACCGCAGACGGCACGCCGATTATGTTCGAGGACAACTTATTCCAGGCTGAACGCTACGCCTTTCTTGCAGAATTGGACTTACGGGATGTCTCTATCTTCGACGCCATAAAGCAGCGAATTGGTCTCGTGCCATCCAAGTCTCTTAACGGATTCGACCTAAATATCGACCGAGCTGATTCGGACCTCGCCTCGCTGCTTGATGTCTCTAAGAACGAGCCCTTGTTCTATGTCCACGGTCGATATGTCGATCAGAATGGTCGTCCGATGTTTTTTGGTAAGCAGTACATGGTGGGCAAGAGATACAGCTTTCGACTGTAGACGTACCTCTTCTAAATTTGCATACGATTGACAAGTAGGCGCATATCGCAGAGTCCGGCTTCAGCTGGTGGGAGAGTGCTGACCATGCTTGCTTTGACGGATGGTCCGATACTGCTCTTGGTTTGTTGCGATTTGGCTGCCGTTGGTTGCGGAACCCACAACCGGTTAATTCAATTGCGAATTGTACGAAAAAGAAAAACCCATTTAAATGGCAGTTTTATTCTGACGATGCCGAAAATGAGTTTAGAATCGCTCACCATAAAAAACTGACCGTTCGCAGAAAGACGTATTCAGTCGTATTACCCCCTATGCGATATCCTCAAACCACTCGGAGGCGATGTGGGATCGCCTCGAAATCAGGTTCGCCTGAATGGACTGGCCGAACTTCTGAGAGAAGGAGAGAGGGGGGAAGAAGATGATCAAGCTTTTGAGGGTTGATCACCGTCTGCTTCATGGACAGGTCGCTGTCTCCTGGACCAACGGCCTTGGTGCCGATTGCATCTTGGTGGCGAGCGACACGGTCGTGAACGATCCGGTGTGGAAGACCACGCTGAAGCTGGGAAAGCCTGAAGGTGTCAAGCTCGTTATGAAGAATATGGATGACGCTATCAAGGCGATCAACAGCGGTGTGACCGACAAGTATAAGCTCATCATTGTGGTTCAGACCATCGAGGAGGCAAAGCGTCTCGCTGATGGTTGCGAGCAGGTGAAGAGCATTAATTTGGGAAACACCAAGCAGAGCGCGACCACCAAGCAAGTGAGCAAGCAGGTTTTCTTGGAGCCTGAAGAGGTCACCATGCTGCGCGATCTCATGGGTCGCGGCGTTGAGTGCGAGATCCGCGCTCTAGTCGACGATAAAAAGGTCGACGTCGCTACAGTTCTATAATTAAGGAGGGAAACACATGCTTGTGCAAGCAATCCTCATCGGTTTGGTTTCCGCCTGGGGATCGTTGGATTACGCATGCGGTACGCTGTACACCATGCGCCCGATTGTCCTGAGCCCGCTCGTCGGCCTCATCCTCGGCGATCTTCAGGCTGGTCTCGCCATCGGCGTATCCCTTGAGCTGCTATTCATGGGTGCCATTTCCGTCGGCGCTTATGTTCCGCCTGACACCAACGTCGGTTCTGTCCTAGCAACTGCCTTTGCGATTTCCCTGGGTCAGAGCACCGACGCCGCCGTCGCGCTCGCTATGCCCATCGCGACCCTGTCCTTGGGCTTGGGCAACATCCTCAACTCCGTGATGCCGTTCTTCCTCCAGTACGCTGACCGTGCCGCCGAAAAGGGCAACGACAAGGGTGTTATGCTGATCCAATGGTGGATGGGTATTCCCAACACTCTGTTGAAGTTCACTCTGAGCTTCGCGGGCTTCTACCTGGGCGCCGAGCAGGTTCAGGGCCTTCTCAACGTTATCCCGCAATTCGTGTTCGACGGAATGGGCGTTGCTGCTGGCATTCTTCCCGCTATGGGCTTTGCGATGCTGCTCCGCATGGTTCTCACCAAGCGCCTGATGCCGTTCTTCGCCCTCGGCTTCACTCTCTCCGCCTTCTTCCATCTCCCCGTGCTCGGCGTCGCGATCCTTGCGGTCGTTATCGCCATCGAGAAGGTCGGTGCCCTCGATGAGCAGCCCCAGGCCGCTCTTGCCTCTGAAAGCGCAGGTGACGATGATGACTTCTAAGACTGAGAACAGCGCCGCTTACAGCGGACCCATCACCAAGCAGGACCTTCTTCAGTCCGCTTGCAACATCGGTGCCCTCGGCATGGAGTACTCTTGGAACTACCCGCGTCAGATGCACATCGCATTCGCGCTGATGATCAACAAGATGCTCAAGAAGGTCTACAAGGACGATCCTGAGGGCTACGCTGCCGCCCTCGCCCGTCACCTCGAGTTCTTCAACATCACGCCCTGCCTGGCGCCCTTCGTCGGCGGTATCGTGATCTCCATGGAGGAACGCGTCGCGGCTGGAGAGCTCGATCCCTCCTCGGTTTCCTCCATCAAGGCTGCCCTAATGGGCCCCCTGTCCGGCATCGGCGACTCCGTGACTCTGTCGTGCATCCGCGTGCTCGCCGTGTCCGTCGCCGTGGCCCTCATGTCCGCCGGCAACCCGCTCGGCGTCCTGGCTTACATCCTGATTTACAACATCCCGGTGTTCGCCTGCCGCTTCTTCGGTGCAGTCAAGGGTTATGAGCTCGGTTTCGACTTCCTGGCCAAGGCCGAGGAGACCGGTCTCATGCAGAAAGTCCTGTTTGCTTCCGGCATTATCGGCGTCATGGTCATCGGCGCGATGGCGACCGATATGTTCTCGGCGTCGATTCCCATCCAGATCGGTGCCGGTGAGTCCGCCCAGACCGTCCAAGAGATTCTCGATGGCATCCTGCCCGGCACCCTCTCCCTTGCCGCCTTGGGAATCTACTACTGGCTGCTCTCCAAGAAAGTCAGCCCTATGGTCATGATCTTCGGCACCATGCTCCTCGGCATTGCCGGCGTGTACTTCGGCTTCCTCGCTTAAGCCGCGCGTATCAGATCGTGAGCCTACGGGGCGCCGAGCGCTAGCGCCCGCGCCCCGTTCTTATCAGCAACTATTTACGTTCGTGTTGTCCCATCGCGCCCTGGGGTACCCAAGGTGTGCCCCGCATGGGGGCGACGGGGGAAGAGGAAGGAAGACTTCGATGGCAGAGACCGAGAAGATCGAGATCATGAACTTCGACCAGGAGGGTTACCTCGAGGACGGCAAGGCCCTGTATGAGACGGGCAAGCTCATGACGGCCATGGCCGACCGCGTGGCAGACGAGGGCTACGACGCCGTGTTCCTGATGGGCGTCGGCGGCACCTGGGACGAGC
>ENA-ORTM01003079-ORTM01003079.1-human-gut-metagenome-genome-assembly--contig:-NODE-3079-length-11984-cov-3.211669_pt1 | contig 11984 bp, 18 predicted proteins | sample MGYA00241909_ERZ509182 | MGnify/ENA primary metagenome ERZ509182 (study PRJEB26280, sample SAMEA2338855) | human gut metagenome | biome: human gut; feature: human-associated habitat; material: faeces...
TGACGTCTGGTATTTTTCAAGATCGATTCGACCATACAGTGAAGGCGATATCTCGCCGCCGGCAAGCGACGGCTGCACCAGTGAATAGGCCATCAGCAGATCCTCGCACTGGCAAGGTCAGACATCGCCTGCTGCGGTTCATGCGCCTCATCAAGAGAGCGTTGCATGGCCGCCGTAAGCACCTGCTGATAATTGGCCATTGCCTGCTGACCGAGACTGGCATTTGCCGCGATCGGCATGGCTATCTCTGCCGCCATACGCCACGAAAGCGCATCAGCGAACAGGGCATCAAACATCGTCGGGTCAGTGATGCTTTTCACGTATAGCAGTACCGCCTGAGACTCATTGGTATGAATGACGCGGCCAGTGCCATCTTCATTGCTGCCAACTTCAAAAACAGGCTTATCCTGCAGAACGATATGAGACCCAGTGAACCACTTCGGTAATATGGCAGCTATGCGCGCGCAGTCGGTCGGGTACTGATACCGGAACAACCATCCCGGCGCAGGGTCACCAAGGTCGGCCAGGACAACGCGCGACATGGCAAAGTTCCAGTCGTTGTCTGCCAGAACTGCGTCGCGCATGGACTCGTAAAACAGGTTGCAGGTATATGCCTCTTTGGTCTTTTCGGTGAGGCTATTAATCGTCCGGCTGTTGCCTATACGTGCCAGCGCGATATTGCAGATATTGATCACTGATGCCATATCATCCACCAACTAAAAAGGGGCTTTCGCCCCTTTGGTTATGAGGGCTTACACCCCGAGTTCTTTCCGCCTTTCGGCGATCTTCGCCTTCAGAGTTTCCGCTTTGGTATTGAAATGCGGCGCTTCGCCGAACATTTCTTCATACTGTTTGCGCAAATCGTCGAGCTCGGTTAACTCTTCTGCACTGGCCGGGACAATCTTTTCGCTCAGGCTGGCATCAACGGAAACCAGATTACTTCCCGGCTCACCGTCGTAGGTAACGATGTCGCCCGGCTCATGCAGGCGGCCATTGATAAATGACCGCTTAGCGACTTTGTACTCAGGCATTGGTTTGCACGCCTCCGGTGATACCCGCAGTGACTTTGCCAGTGGTCGGCGCAGTACCAGTCACCGTATAGTTCAGACGGATGTAGCGTTCCATCTTCATCGGCAACGTGATAACCGGAGACTTATAGCCCAGCACCAGAGACGCCAGAGGGATCGTCATGGACAGCACGTCCGCAGCTGAACTGAATGCAGAGTTGTCATCGGTTTGCACCGTCACAGTCAGGCTGGTCAGGTTGTTGAAACCTTCAACTACCTGGATAAGCAGCGGGATATCGCCATATTTACCGACATCTTTATTGCTGCCGGTATCAATGACGTTGGTCGAAGCAGCCGTGGCCGTAATGGCCTGAGCTGCGGAAAAAAGCGCTTGCTGGTCGAGCAGCATGATCCCCCCTTACGCCGTTACGGCTGATTCAGTATTCAGGATGGCGTCAGCGCGACGGATCGGAATACCCAGGAAAGAAACGATTTTCTTACCGGCATATTCGTCGATCGTCAGGTTAACGTTTTTCGCATTCATAGCCTGCTTGTGCAGCCAGGCATGGATGGTCTTGTTGCAGTAGATGACCTCTTTACCATCGCCCAGCATTGCTACATCACGCGCGTAGTACGCATCAACCATCATGCTGATGAGGTCGGCGCCGGTTGCAGCATCTTTGGTCAACGTGGTGACATCGATGTTGCAGATGCGCGAGATCGAACGCCAGTCACGGACTGACAGGCCGAGATGCCATTTGAACTCATCACGGTAAGCCAGGAACTGACCGCCGTTCGCATCGCTGACCAGGTCATTACCCAGATCCTGATGCTGGAACCCGGCGACCATACCTTCCGGGTAGATCATGTGTGCGGTGTTCTCACCCCAGGACATGAACCAGATGGAGGTATTGGTAGAACCACTACCACCGGCGTTGAATACGTTCTCCGCGCTGGCCGCTTTGGAAGTGCTCAGAGTGTTGAAGCGCGGAGCCAGGCCCATGAACGCTTCCGGCTCAGCATCGGTATTGCCGTAGAAGGTGTAGCGGGAAACCTTGTTGTTGAAGCCCTGCAGCTTGCCCATGTTCTCGGACACGCGGAACGAGTCCGCATTACCGGAGCGATCGGCCAGGTCTTTGTCTACAAAGCCAAGGTCGTACAGCATACCGGTAGTGTCAGTCACCGGAACGGTCTGGGTTTTGGTAGGCTGCACGCCCTGGTTGTAACGGCGCCACACCGGCTCGGGAATACCGGCACGAATGGTGGTTTTGTGCTTGGAACCGTCATTACACGGCACGTAAATCGCATCGGTAATGACATCGTTGCTTTTCGCCAGCTGCTCGACGATTTTAGCGATCCGCCCGTTCTTGTCGGTACGGCTGTACACGTCAAGAAGAGAAGGCAGCGTCTGACCAATTAAAGCCATGATTACACCTCACTATTTTTTGCTTGGATAAAACGCTTCGACCAGATCGTTTTTCGGCGATCCGTTACCCTGGCCAGTGACGAAACTGTCTTCACTCATCAACTTGCCTACCTTTGCGAACGCCCGAACCATTTCCGGGTGGTTACCCAGGCCGGTCGAGTCAAGGAATTCGCGGAACTCTTTCGATGCGAAGGTATCCAGCGCCTTCTGCGCGTGTCCGACGGATACCGTTAATTTGTCGCCACCGATTTCTTTGTCAGCCTTCGTGTCAGCTGCCCACTGTTCAACCTGCTGCCCCCACGACTCAGCCTGGCGGTTCTGGATTTGCTCCTGCAGTTGTGGCCACAGTCCAGCCAACTTCTGCGCCTGGTCATTAGAAAGACCAAGCTCGCGCGCCACGGGCTCAAACAACTCAACAGCTTTTGAGTCCAGCTCAGTGCCTTCAGGTGCCGTTAGTTCATATTTTTCTGGAACCGATGGTTCAGCAGAAGGAGCTGGCTTATCGCCAGTCGGCTCAGGTTTATCACCATCAGCTGGCGAAGGTTCTGGATCTGCTGCTGGTTGTTGCGCTGCTTCAGATTGCTCAGCCGCAGGAGTCGGGGATGGTTCGGATGCTGCTGGAGCTGCTCCACCATCTGCAGGCTGCTCATTGCACAAACGCCGATACATCAGACGCTCAAATAAATTCATCGCTATTCCTCGCTGGCCTCTTTGGCCATTACCAGATACTGATCGGGACACGCCTCCATCACGTCGGAAAAGACTTTCAGTCCCGTGTTACGTTTTCCTTCGGCGAAGGCTGCCGAGAGCGCCTCACCGGTATAAGTCGTACGCCACACCCCAGCCTGCTCAATCAGGCGCCAGATGAAACGGCGGCCGTGTTCTGTCTCGCAGATGAGGCGCAGGTCATTAAGTTCGTTCTCGCGCCGTAACTGCTGCCTTTTGAGCTCATCTGCTGCCAGTTCTTCACGCTCTTCTTCGCTCAGGTAATCAGTCATTGCGTCACCGCCGGCTGCTGAGCAGCATCAGAGAGGGTTTTTAACAGGCTAGGGTCAGCGGTGTTGGTATCGCTCAGGGTCTTAGCAGTTGCACCAGCTTGCTGGGCCATAGCCATCATCTGCTGCTGTTGTTCCATTTGAGCGCGCTGCTCGCGCGTAGCTTGCACCTCATCATCAGAGTTAACGATCGTGGCCGGGACGCCGAGCATATTTCCGTACTCGTCAATCGTCTGGTCGATATTGAGTTTGTCGAGCGCCGCAGGATTGGCTTTTGCAAGATTCCCAACAAAGCCAACAAAGCGCTCAACGCTGCTGATGCCTATGGATTTTTGGGCCTGTGCCAAAATGGAGACATATTCAACTTTCAGAGGAGTGCCCTGCAGTTCTTCCGGAGGCTCAGGAAATAGGTTGCGGCGCGCCATGATGTTGAATGTGCGATCAACGAAAGGATCAAGGAATTCATCATTAAGTCGCTCAAGGACTGGGCCAAGTTGCAGGAGTTTCTCATCCTGCATTGCGGCCACAGCCTCCACTGGCATGCTCCTGGTGTTGATGGTGCTGAACAGGTTAAACAGGTCAGAGAAGAAGCAGGCTTCAATCATTTGGCGGTCATCAGCAATGCTGCCGAGCATGTCATTAAGCTGAGGGCTGACGGCGTAAGCCGGACGCACTAGCTTGGTAGCATCAACCTCATCAACATAAGTAACGCCGCCAGGGGCAAGGTTGATCAGCTTATTTTTAAGACCTGTCGGGGCCACCATTGGCGGGTTAACAAGCTTATCGATCGCGTTAGCTTTGCGAATTTGCTCTAGCTGCAGCGCCTTACCAGTACCGAGCGCCATCATTCCCGGGCAGTTACTCCCGTAAACGTCTTCCCCGTTAATCTCCCAGCGCGGTGAAAGGATCGGCGGCTCATCAAAACCAGCCTCCCGAAGAAGCTTGTCACCGTCTCCGGACAACTCGAAATACACCGATTTGAATGCCTTGTTACGGGAATTCAGCTTGCCGTTCACACGATCGATATTGGGCTCTGTCAGATGGACCACATCGAACCATGCTTCATAGTTCGCGTTATCCCAGGCGCCGCGCACGGCGTTACTGACGTTGTCCAGGCCAAACTGCATAACAATCTGGCGGGCAGTCATGGAGAAAACGCGATACGTGGTATCGACTGACAAACGATGCGAGTTTGACAGGTAGTAACTTCCGATCGGCAGAGGATGAGTACGAATCACATCTTCGTCGTCTTCGAGAACCGCCATAGCCGCGGTACCAAAAACACCAAGGTGCCGGTAGATAATCGGCAGGGACTGGTAGACGTTAGAGCGGTTCATGACGTCGTTCATCCTGGTCATGACCACATCAAGCCAGCGTTTTACCGGTCCATATTGCATCATCTCCGGATCCGGCGTTGCCAGCTTAAACCATGGGCGGGTTGGGCTGGTGATACCTGACAGCATGCCTGATTGCAGAGTGCGGGCAGCTTTAGAGGCGGTAGGGTCAACGATGCGGGTATTACGCTTGCTGCCGTTGTTTCTCTCCGTCGCAAGAAAGCGCGTGCTACGCGGATCGATAAATTCCGCCAGTTCGCGCCAGTGCTCCTCAAAGCTGGTGCGCTCATTTTTGAGCTGCCCCAGGTGTTTGAGGTAATGCTGTTTCGGAGAGAGTTCGGCCATGGATTACGCCCCGAGCAGGGTCTTACCCTGAGTACCGCCAGAAGGCTGCGTTACACCCTGGCTCGACGTCAGGATTGTTGATTTCTGCCCGCCCGCTGCGGCACGGCGGCGGCGATCACTATCAGCGGCGTTCTGTACAGCAGAATCGGAAACCTGCGGCGCCGCCTGAACCTGCGGAGAACTCACTTTCGGCTTGCTGATGCACATTTTGCTGCGCTCCATACGCGTTTAAATTATTACCAATTTAACCACATATGATTTATTTGTCGTAGTGTATTGACCTTTTGACGATAAATTATTACCTTTTTGGTAAACACAACATGAAAGCGCACCCCATTCCCTTCCATTGGTGGCTTTGTCGTTACTCAGATGGCGGAGTGCGCTTCCAGGTGTGAAAGCATCCGGCGTATGGCACATGCGTCGATAGCGGTCCGGGGGCTCCTTGGTACATGGCCCAGCGGGTAGCCGGAATGTGCAAGCCATGCCCTGCATGCACGACAGCGACTCACCATCGTGGCGGTACGGTGTGACACCTCGGAAGAGACGAGGGCACAACAGGTAAGAGCATTGGGCATTTGAGGGTTGTTCCACCCTATCTGATGTCGAGCCAAACCAGTGCTCTTTCCGTTGTGGTGAAGCTCAATGGCGAGCTAGGGAATAGTTTTGCGGTGAATATTCTAGATAACTAACCGCAAAATGCGCGTAACCCAATCGGCAGCGCACCGATGGAAGCCGGTTCGATTCCGGCCACCACAACCCAATCACGCCTCAGGGCCGTGATACCCGTAGTTCCAGTGCAAGTTTGGCGGTGGCAGTTATTCCCTTTCTGACCACCGCCCTTTTTACAGCAGGACGCCATTGCGATGACTTCATGCTGTAAACCCTGTGACACCCAGCCAAGGACGGCACTTTCCATCATCCCTGTTTCGCCCGGTTCGTCCGGGCATTTTTTTGCCTGGTGACTGAGCGCTACCATATCGGTATACTCCCATAAAAAAACATATGGGCTTATCATGTTAGAATCACTTAAAGAATTCACGACATCGACATTCAACACAGCAATGAATCGCGTTAAGAACCCTGCATTCGGTGCTTTCGCAATTTCATGGTGCGCATTTAACTGGAAGCAAATACTTTATTTACTTTTTGCTGATAACGGAATTTACTACAAAATAGAATACATTTCACAAAATAGCAGTTGGTGGAATGTAATTGTTTTACCTGCATTCTCGTCACTCGTTTTATGTGGTGGTTTACCGTGGGTTAATAATGCTATAACGAAATGGCAAAGCAAGCCGCTTGATAATGCAGATTCAATTGAGAACTATAAACAGGCTAGAATGATACAGCGCTCCACGCGATTGCAGCGCCTGAAGGCCAAACATGACGTGACTTATGACAGAGTTAAAACTGGTGCTGAAAAAGACATTCAGTCAATGAAAGAACAAATAACTGAATCTCAGGCAAGAATGGGAGAACTTACCAATGAACGAGACGAGCTACGTAAAACAATAAATTATTTAAATAAAGAAGTTAAAAATCTCAAATCAAATATTGAGAACGCAAATTCAATTATCACTGAGAAGAATGAGCGCATTAGCCAGCTTGAAAATTCAAGAGAATCTTTATTGGCACAATTTAATCTTAATAATGCATCACAACGATCCCCGCTTGGAAAAGTTCAAATATCCCCAACAATTAGTAATATTGACACCTTAACTAGACAAATTGACTCATTATCAAGAAATGGCTACGACTTAAACAAAGAGCTTGCGCTAAAAAATCCGAAAAATAAATAAAATTAAGCCCACGGGTCGTACTCGCTGATCACGTTGGGCTGCTTGCCGCCGGCAGCAGGGAAATCTGAACGCTTCGTCACCGGGTATGCGAATGTCAGAAGCAGCGCATCGCCCTTGCCCGGAGACCGGCCCAAACGCTCTTTGATATCTTCCTTCGGCTCCATGACGATCTTACCGTCCACCCTCACCTTGTACTCTGCCGCGGACAGGTCGTCCGCCGTCTCCTGGTCGTCCAGCGCGCCGCCGAGCTTGAGCCACGTCTTACAGGCGTTGAACATCTCTCCGCGCTTATTCAGCATCTGTGGATCTGCCGATGCGCCGCCGAACGGCACAAGCTGCCAGGTACGGCCCCATCCGTCACCGATGGACTTCAGACCGGTACCGTAGCCGAAGTCGATAAACACCGCATCAGCCTGGTACTGGTCCTCAAAATCAGCGATACGCTTCGCCATAATCAGATCGTCGGTGGTCTTGTTGCCGGTCCACAGCACTTTGCTGTGCAGTCCCTGGCGGAAATAAATCACAGCATCATCCACGCCGGAATAAGCCGGGTCGACACCGATTATCCGCGGGGCGTGCGCCACCTGCGCAGCGGTCACAACGCGCTTCATTGCCTCGTCAGTCAGCCCGGTAGGGATGAACTGCAGCTCTGACGCATCAGGGAAGATCCCGCGCACACGGACCTTCACAAAGTCGCTGTCCTCGCCGTAGTCATCTACCCATTTCTGCAACTGCTGCTTGTTGGTGCCTTCGACGGTGCGGCTGTCGATCTGCGCGCACTTCCAGCGGTGTTTATATTTGCGGAAGCACTCCCGGAATCGCCCGGTGTTGCGCGTCGGGTTACCGAACGCCACCCAGATAATTTCGGTGTCCTCGTCCGTCAGCGCGCCCTCGGCAACCTCCCAGACCAGATCCGCGATGTTGGATGCTTCGTCGAACACCACAACTATGCGCTTACGCTCGTTGTGCAGCCCGGCGAACGCCTCTGTATTGTGCTCAGACCATGGGATTGCGTCAGCGCGCCAGCGTTTATCGTGGCCCGGATCGTTGCTGTACATCGCCGTAGCGGTGCAGGTGAACCACTCTTTCGTGATAGCCAGGTTCGACCATTTGATGATTTCCGGCCAGGTCTTCGTGCGTAGCTGGTTGTCGGTGTTAGCGGTCACCACCACCTTGCAATCTTCACAGGTGGACATAGCCCAGTTAATCAGCATCGAGATGAACGCAGATTTGCCGATGCCGTGGCCGGATGCGCGGGAAATCATCAGCGGCTGGTGACGTGTCGCGGGATTCTGCAGGTGCTCGCCTATCTCGCGGAATGCGTCAGCCTGCCACTGTCTCGGCCCGGAGGCGTGCGCCAGTTCTGTGCCATCCTCGCCCCACGGGAACGCATACAGCGCATAGCCCAGCGGGTCATGGGTGAAGCTGGCGATATCGTCGATCAGCTGTTCTTCCTGGGATAAAGCGGCGTCTGTCACTGGTCACCACCCTGACGATCTTTCAGGCGGCGCCGGGCGGCAGCCATGCGGTCGGCAATGGTAACGTTCACGTTAACTTCCATGCGCTCTTTGAAGGCGTTAACGTCGACATGCTTACCGATGAGCTCGAGGTTTTTCACCTTGTCGGGCCATTTTATTTTTTGCAGCGTGGACTCGATATCTTCCTCGTCATCCTTCATCGCCATCCTGATGCGGTTTATATCCACTGCGCTGATCGACGTTCGCCAGACTTTAGGCCACTGGCTAATCGGCTTCAGTCCGCCTTCATCGTCGAGGATGTCGATCACATCCATCTGGTCGATTTCCACCAGGCGCAGCAGCACGTAATCGGCACTGACGCGCAGGCGCTTGTTGCGCTCCTCCATGAGCTCAGCGATTCGTTTCTGGATACGCTCATCACGCATCATCGTGCTGGCTTTGACGTGGGCAGACTTTGGGGAGAACCCGGCATTGATGGCCGCCTGCGTCTGATTTTCAGGGCATTTCACATACTCCTGGGCGTAGGCTTCCTGCATCACCGTCAACGGTTTGTACTGAGTTGATTTGCGCTTCGGATCCTTTGGCATGGTAAACACCCCGAAAATAATTACCTTTTAGGTAATAATACCATGCCACCAGCGATGTTACATGATCGGAATATCATCATCACTCACCCACCCGGCCCGGTTTATCAGGTAGGTAACGACTCCCCGCACTTCAACATCGTCCAGGGCGTCCCCTTCCAGCGCCTCACCATCATCAGTGATCAGCGCCTGCCCACGGACAACAGCGAATTCAGTTTTCCCGGCATATGCGATAAGGACATGATCACCCTGCTTTGGCCGGCGGCAGACATCGACGATGGCATAACCGGCGGCAGTCTCCAGGGCGCGACAGTTGGCGTCATACTGACAAAGGCGGGAAACGGTTAGCGTTTGCTCAACGTAGTCTGCGGCAGGTGATGGAAACCCCATGATGACCTCACATAAAAAATACTGTATATTTAAACAGTATAATCATGCGAGGACTTAGTCAATATGACGTGACATGTCACGTTAATAATGCATTCTAATTAATCGCCAGAATGCTTTACCCCGTGGTGCCATTTTGTTTCTCAGGCGGTAATAAGCTTGATGCAGAATGACAACCTGATATGGGTCTCGCTTCGTGGCCACTACTCGCGCTGTTTTTGAGTGAATACTTTGGACTTGTTTTTTAATCCTGCATTGCAGGCTGTGAAGATCTGTTACGGACATATAACCTCCAGTTTTGTTTCGTGCCAGCCGTACATCACCCAGCATGCGGCTTCTCCTGAGTGCGGGCATGATGCCACCGGCAGTTGATCGCCGCACTTGCCGCAGCGCCGTTTGCTAATGGCGTTAATCCGGCCGCGCACCCGGGCATCATCCTGGCGGATCAGCAGCGCGATGTACTCGGCCATTTCATAGGGATCTCGACCAGGGCGCCGGGCGGCGCAGTTCCGCTCCAGCATTTCAATTTCCTGAGCATCAAGCACAATCTCCAGCTTACGTACACCGGATTCAGCTTGTCTGGCTCTCTGAGCGGCTTTGCGCTCTGCTGCTGATTTAGCCATCAATATTCACCTTTATCGCGAACACCTTTACCGGTTTATCGCCGAAGTGCGGATGTGTGATTGTCTTGATCTCATATCCGTCATACGGAACATCAATTCTACGGCTGGAATCGTCGCGCTTCGGATATCCCCTTGTGATAATCAGGCGGTCATACTCCCGGAACATAATTCGCTTATTCCAGTAGTCATTACACAGGCGATACTCTTCCGTTTTCTCGCCCCGCTTCATCTGGTCGAAGTATTCGCCGTTCACTGCCAGTTGCAGATTAGCCATTGTCAGCCTCCTGCTGCGGTGCTGCTGGTGCGGCGGCGAGCATTTTCGAGTAGCAATGCACTGTATTCAGCCAGAACCCAACCACCGATTGTCCAGCACGCAACATATCTTTTGTTGGGTCAATCGGAACAAGTTTCCATCCATTAGGAATTGGTTGGGTATTAACGCTTTCCTCCTGAAGCGCGGCAGCAGCTCGTTCCAAAAGCTCAGGTGATTTGATCTCTCCTTTTTCTCGAAGATATTTAGCCCTGCCGGTAAGCATGCAAATAAAATCATCTGGAGACTTGTAAGTCGCTCGTCACCCTGAAGTATGGCGGCGCGGCAGGCATCACTGTGAACTTCAATCCCCGCCTTATCCAACGCAAGCAACAAACCTCGTTCGCTGTCTCCGCAGTCGTCCAGTGTGTCATTGAGCACCGAAAGCGCTTTTTCGAAATCTTCATCGTGAATAGCGAGCTGCACAGCCACCGCTGGCTGCGGTAACTGTGGTGCTGTGTAGAGTGGCGTAACACTGATTTCGTATTCGTTAATATCTTCATCGCTGATAGATGCATCAAAGCTTAAAAAGCCAGGTCTACCGAGACCACGGGCCTGTGCGTCCTGGATGATGTACGCCACAGCCTCAGCTTCGAGCGATGCCAGTGCGATACGCGCCAGCTCCCTTTCTTCTGACGCGGTTGGCTCAGGACCGTTGCCGAGGAAAATTTCTTGTGCGCGCTTTTTGGTAATTGTGCTCATGATGTCTCTCCTTTACCGGCTGCGGCGCGGTCTATGCGTTCAATTTCGGCCAGAATAAGTGCGCCAGCTTTCACCAGGTCACGACGCGGCCCAGATTGCTTCCACCAATCAGGAGCCCACGGCCAATGCGCTGGCGTTGAGAGGCCTTGATTGTGTGCGTTAATCGCATAGCAAGCTGCAGCATCTGCCAGCTCACTGTTTTGATAGGCGTCGTCATGCTCCGATGTCCAACCCTCAACAGCCCTCTGCCGCTGACGTTCTGATATCACATCCAGAAGTGCAGGATTGAACGCCAGCACCTCCAGTTCAGCAATCCGCTTCTCTGCGGCTTCCAGCTCAACACGCAGCTTCCCTACCGTTAACGCAATCTCCTCGTTCTCCTGGTCGCGGCGTTTGATGTATTGCTGGTTTCTTTCCCGTTCATCCAGCAGTGCCAGCACAACCTGAGGTGTGACCTTCATACGAAATGCCAGCAATTTTTGTGGTGTGGCTGCTATTTTTATTGCTTCTGCCGCCTCACGCAGAGCCTGATAGTTAATCTCGCTCACTGGTTGCCTCCTTTGCGAAGCTGTTCGGCGATATCTTCGAGAACGCCATCAGAGAATGAACGGTCAAAATCGCCTTCCGGCGCATTAGCCATAAACTCAGTAGAGGTAAGAATCATCCGGGCAATATCAGCGGCGTTCTTCGCAGTATCATCAATAAAACCAGCTTCCCAGGCAGCCAGCATTCTGTTCGCCACAAAGTAAGCGCCCTCCTTGCGTGCTTCAGTCTTCACTTCAGCCAAGAAAGCGTCGGTGGCTGGGGTTTTGGCATTCTCCAACAATGCTATTGAATCCTGAGCGTCACAAAGCCGTAATAGTGCGTCCATTTGCTCGCCATCAGCGTCATAGCTGAATAGGCCATGGTCATCATGATGTGCTTCCATATTTTCTGAGGCCTGCAGTATTCCAGCCTTCAGCCCCGCATTCTCCGCCGCCAGCGCCGAAAACTT
>ENA-ORTM01003089-ORTM01003089.1-human-gut-metagenome-genome-assembly--contig:-NODE-3089-length-11956-cov-8.569784_pt1 | contig 11956 bp, 9 predicted proteins | sample MGYA00241909_ERZ509182 | MGnify/ENA primary metagenome ERZ509182 (study PRJEB26280, sample SAMEA2338855) | human gut metagenome | biome: human gut; feature: human-associated habitat; material: faeces...
GGAGGGGGCCCCCGCCGTGGACTACCCGGAGGAGCTGATCCGCTACCAGCAGGGCATGGGCCGCCTGTCGGGGGGCGGGCTGTACCGGTTGAGCGTGGACGGCGGGGAGGGCTGCGCCGCCGCCGAGTACACCGACGGGGAGAGTGTGCTGTTCAAGGAGCTGCTGCTGTCCCCGGACAAGATGGGCCGCGGGCTGGCGGCGCTGGAACGGGTGCTCCCCGGGGCGCGCTGCTATGTGCGCACCCCTGCCCTGTGGGATGGCATGAAGGGTAGCTACCTCCAGCCCTTCGGCATGATTAAGTGGTACAGCGCCGAAAAGCGGGCGCTCTGGGGGGAGGGCACCCACGGCTATATGGGCCTGGGCTTCGACTGAGCGGGGCCCATGGCGGGCGCGGACATCGGTCCGTGCCCGCCTTTTTGCAATTTATGCAGAAAAGCGATTCAAGCGGTGGGAATTGCATGCCCGGCCGAAATTGCATAAAAAGGGCGAATAGGTGAATAATATACGGAATATTTAAATTCCACACTATGAAAAAAGGCGGTTTTTTGGCTGGCACAACTCGAAAAGCGTCTGACAGCGAAATAATATGTGGACAGATAAGTGGAAAATTGTCTTTGTATGAAGGACACATGCAAGATTAGGGGGAGTTTCCATCAAATTTGGAGGGCCATACTCTTGACGCATGGGACAAATTACGATAAAATGGAGAAACACTTACGATGGGGCAGTTTCGATTGCGTGAACAGAGAATAATATGGGAAGTGAAAGAATGGCAAAATACATTGTGAAACGGGTGATCATGGCCCTCATCACCATTCTGGTCGTTGCCTGCGTCACCTTCGTCCTGATGATGTCCGTGCCGGGCAGCCCGTTCAACGACGAAAAGATTACGCCGGAGCAGAAGGCGGCCATGGAGGCCAAGTACGGGATGGATGACCCCCTTGGAGTTCAGATGCTGCGCTACCTCAAGGGAGTCATCGTGGACCAGGACTTCGGTGTCTCCCTGAAGATGCAGAAGGACCGTCCGGTGCTGGACATCATCACGGAGAAGTTCCCCCTCTCCGCAAAGATCGGCGTCATCGCCCTGGTATGGGCCGTGGCGGTGGGCATACCATTGGGCTGTCTGGCGGCCTACAACCGGGGAAAATGGGTGGACAGCGTCTTACGGGTGGTGTGTACCCTGGGTGTGTCCATGCCCGGCTTCGTGGTGGCCACCTTCCTGCTGATGCTTTTCTGCAATGATGGGGCGCCCTTTAAATTCATGGGCATCAACGTTATTTTTGACGCCTCCCAGGGGGCCAAGGCCTACCTGATGCCCTGTCTGGCCCTGGGCCTTTACCCCATGTGCTATATTGCCCGCCTGACCCGCTCCTCCATGCTGGACGCCCTGGGCCAGGACTATATCAAGACCGCGCGGGCCAAGGGTCTGCTGACTCCCAGGATCATCTTCAAGCACGCCCTGCGCAATGGTGTCATCCCCGTCATCACCTACCTGGGCCCCCTCACCGCCTTCACCCTGGTGGGCGGCTTCGTGGTGGAGACCGTCTACACCATTCCCGGCCTGGGCCGCTATCTGGTGCAGTCCGTGCAGAACCGCGACTACTTCATCATCATGGGCACCACCATCTTCCTGGCGACCCTGGTGGTCATCATGAACCTGGTGGTTGACATCCTCTACCGCGTGGTGGACCCCCGCATCGATCTGACGAAAGGAGAGTAAAAATGGCAGAGAAACAGAAAAAAGCTGTCTTTGGCTCCCTTCAGCCCGATGTGGACCCCCTGCAGGAGCTGAACGACCTGACGGCGGCGGACTTCGCCCCGGCTACCAGCGGGGAGAAGGAGGACTTCATCCAGCAGCGCAAGAGCGTATCCTACTGGGCGGATGCCTGGCGCCGCCTGCGCAAGAACGTGGTGGCCATGGTGGCCCTGGGCGTGATTGTACTGTTGGTGCTGTTCGCTTTTGTTGGCCCCATGCTGGTACCCTACGGATACGACCAGTTCAACGCCGGCGCAGAGAACCTCTACCCCTGGCATTACTCCCTTGAGGCCCAACAGGCCTATAAGGAGGCCACCTCCTCCCAGGACCCCGACGAGGCCGTTGCCGCCGCTGAAGCGGAGGCGGCCGCCCGCGGCGAGGAGCTCAGCAGCAAGGACAAGGCGCTCATCCGCGCCCAGGCCAAGGCCGGCGGCGGCGCCGAGTACGAGGGTATGAGCGAGGAGGAGATCTACAAGGCCCTGGGCTACTCCGCCCAGCCCTTCGGCTACTCCAACGACGAGCTGCAGCGCATCGCCGACGGCGAGAAGGTGTTCCCCCATGTGTTCGGCACCGACCGCTACGGCCGCGATATCATGGTGCGCACCATGTTTGCCACCCGAGTGTCCATGATCATCGGCCTCACCGCCGCGCTGATCGTGCTGGTCATTGGTGCGCTCTACGGCTCCATCTCCGGCTTCTTCGGCGGTACGGTGGATGTGGTCATGCAGCGCATCGTGGACGTTATCTACTCCCTGCCTGACGTGCTGATCATCCTGCTCATCGCCACGGCCATGGGCCCCCATGTCACCCAGTTCATCACCGACCACCAGGGCTTCTTCCTGGCGGAGTTCTTTAAGAAGGTGGGCCCCAACCTGATGGGCATGTTCATTGCCTTTGCCTGCCTGTATTGGGTGGGTATGAGCCGCATCATCCGCGGCCAGATCCTCACCCTCAAGAAACAGGAATACGTGACCGCGGCCCGTGCCCTGGGCGCCTCCAGCGGCCGGATCATCAAGCGGCACCTGCTGCCCAACTGCATCGGCCAGATCGTGGCCACCACCTGCCTGCAGATCCCGTCCGCCATCTTCACAGAGTCCTTCATGTCCTTCCTGGGCGTGGGCGTGCTGGCTCCCCTGACCAGCCTGGGCTCCATGTGCTCCGACGCGCTGGGCGGCATCAGCACCTACCCCTACCGTTTGATCATTCCCGCTATCATCATCAGCATTATGATCCTGTCCTTCAACCTGTTTGGCGACGGCCTGCGGGACGCCCTGGATCCCCGTCTGAAGAAATAAGAGAGGAGGAGACAATCAATGGAACAGAACGAAAAGTCCGGCAAGCTGCTGGAAGTCAAGGATCTGCGGGTCTCCTTCTTTACCCCCGCAGGTGAGGTCAAGGCCGTCAGCGGCATCAGCTATGACCTGGATTACGACGAGGTCATGGGCATTGTGGGCGAGTCCGGCTCCGGCAAGAGCCAGGAGGCTTACTCCATCATGGGCCTGCTCCAGTCCCCCGGCAAGGTCATCGGCGGTTCCATCACCTTCGAGGGCCGGGATGTCCTGGCCTTCAGCAAGAAGGAGATGGCCTCCTTCCGGGGCAGCGAGGTGGCCATGATTTTCCAGAACCCAATGACCTGCCTCAATCCCGTTTACACCGTGGGCAACCAGCTCATCGAGGCCCTGCGGGCCCACGACAAGAAAATCTCCAAGGCCGACGCCGCCAAGCGGGCCATGGAGATGCTGGAGCTGGTGGGCATCAACAACGTGGCCAAGCGGATGAAGCAGTACCCTCACGAGTTCTCCGGCGGCATGCGCCAGCGTGTCATGATCGCCATGGGCCTCATCTGCCACCCCAAGCTGCTGATTGCCGACGAGCCCACCACTGCTCTGGACGTGACCATTCAGGCCCAGATTCTGGAGCTCATGAAGGAGCTCCAGAAGAAGACTCACATGGGCATTATCTTCATCACCCACAACCTGGGCGTGGTAGCTGAGATCTGCGACAAGGTCTCCGTCATGTATGCCGGCAAGATCGTGGAGCAGGGGCCGGTAGACGACATCTTCTACAAGCCCGGCCACCCCTACACCGTGGGCCTGCTGCGCTCCATGCCCCGCGTGGACGCCGAGAGCTATGAGCGGCTGATCCCCATCGAGGGTACGCCCGTGGACATGCTCAATCCCCCCGAGGGCTGCCCCTTCGCCCCCCGGTGTGAGCATGCCATGAAGATCTGCCTGCAGAAGATGCCCCCCTACGTGGAGCTGGGCGAGGGCCACCGCTCCGCCTGCTGGCTGCGGGTGCAGGATCAGCTCGACAAGGCCGGACAGGAGAAGCCGGTACAGGATCAGGAGGTGAGCGGCCGTGAGTGAGAAGAATGACATCCTGGTTCAAGTGGACCACCTGAAAAAATACTTTCCGGTCAAGGGCGTTCACGGGCCCGGCGTCCAGGCGGTGGAGGACGTGTCCCTCTTTATCCGCCGGGGCGAGACCCTGGGTCTGGTGGGCGAGTCCGGCTGCGGCAAGACCACCCTGGGCCGAACCATTCTCCAGCTCTACACCCCCACCTCCGGCCGCATCGAGTACGGCGGCGAAACCATTTTCGAGGGACAGGACCCCTGGCCCGCCGGTGAGAACGGTGAGAAGCAGCACGTCAAGGTTCCCAAGTGCAGGCAGGTCAATATGCTGCCCTACCGCCGCAAGATGCAGATTATCTTCCAGGACCCCTCCGCCTCTCTGGACCCCCGCATGACAGTGGGCGAGATCATCGGCGAGGCTCTGGACATCCATAAGCTCTGCTCCTCAAAGGCCGAGCGCACCGACCGGATCAAAGAGCTGCTGGGCATGGTGGGCCTGAACACCGAGCACGCAAACCGCTATCCCCACGAGTTCTCCGGCGGCCAGCAGCAGCGCGTGGGCATTGCCCGCGCCCTGGCAGTCAAGCCCGAGTTCATCGTCTGCGACGAGCCCATCTCCGCTCTGGATGTGTCCATCCAGTCCCAGGTGGTCAACATGCTGGAGGACATGCAGCAGGAGCTGGGCCTGACGTACCTGTTCATTGCCCACGACCTGTCGGTGGTGCGCCATATCTCCAACCGCATCGGCGTCATGTACCTGGGCTCCCTGGTGGAGCTGGCCGAGAGCTATGAGCTCAACAAGAATCCTCTCCACCCCTACACCAAGACCCTGCTTTCCGCCGTTCCGGTGCCAGACCCCGAGGTCAGCCGCCAGCGCCAGCGCATCGTGCTGGAGGGCGATATTCCCTCCCCCATGCACCCGCCCAAGGGCTGCCGGTTCCACACCCGCTGCCCTTACGCCACCGACAAGTGCAAGGAGGCCGTGCCGGAGTTCAAGGAGCACGCGCCTGGGCACTGGGCTGCGTGCCATCTGCTGGGGTAAGCGAGGTTCCGGCACAGTGGTTTTGCCGACGGCGGGGGCAAGCCCCCGCCCTACGTGACGGTCGGTTTCGGTCCCCCTCGGAGAGCGGAGGGGGTATCGCGCCGCAGGCGCGTATCCAGGGGGAACTGGTTCCCCCTGGAAGGCGCGGCGTTGAAGCGAAGCGACACATTTCCCGCAGGAAATGTCCGTGACTTTACTGGGCTGGCTGTCATCTGCTGGGCTGATTTCAGAGCCTTGCCGTGATTTGGAGCAGACAGTATCTGGTAAAGTGCGGCTTTACAAAGCGTCTGCCATGTGCTATAATGTAGACTATTAAAGACAAATGTATTTTTGCAATGGACAGGGGTACCCCTGTCCGCTGCCCCGGAACGGGGCAGCGATACATAGTGTATCAATGCTTTTGGGCATTTTGGTACAAAATAGAGGATCACAATTGATTGGAGGTACAAAGCGAATGAAGAAGAGCAGAGTCCTTGCTCTGGGCCTGACCGCTGCGCTGTCCGTGTCCCTGCTGGCCGGCTGCGGCACCGGAGATACCCAGACCACCCCGGCTCCCGAGGGGAGCACTCCCGTGGAGACCGGCACCACCGGTGCTGCGAACGAGCTGAACGTGTGCTTCGCGTCCGAGCCCGAGACCATGGATCCCAGCATGAACCGTACTGTGGACGGCAACGTTATGATTACCCACCTGTTTGAGGGCCTCTACAAGTGGGTGGACAGCGATCCCTCCGGCGACGGGCGCAACGGTGCTACCGCCGTGCTGGAGCCCGGCATGGCCGCCGAGGAGCCCACTGTCACTCCGAATGAGGACGGTACCTATACCTACACCTTCAAGCTGCGTGAGGATGCCAAGTGGTCTGACGGCCAGCCCGTGACCGCCAACGACTTCGTGTACTCCTGGCGCCGCCTGGTGGATCCCGCCACCGCCTCTCCCTACAACACCATTATCGCCATGGTAAAGAACGCCAACGAGATCATCGCCGGCGAGCTGCCCAAGGAGGAGCTGGGCGTCGCCGCTCCCGACGAGCACACCTTTGAGGTCACTCTGACCTACAACTGCCCTTACTTCCTGGACATCTGCGCGTTCCCCAACTGCATGCCTCTGCGTGAGGACATCGTGGAGGGCAACGCCACCTGGACCCAGGATCCCAGCACCTATGTGACCAACGGCGCGTTCAAGATGGCCTCCTGGACCCACGACGCCGAGATCGTCATGGTGCCCAACGAGAACTACTATGACGCCTCCAGCATCACCCTGGAGAAGCTGACCTTCAAGCTGATGGACGATGCCAACGCCCAGCTCACCGCGTTCAAGAACGGCGACCTGGACTACATGCAGAATCCTCCCCCGGATGAGATGGCCACGCTGCTGACTGACGGCACCGTGATCCCCGGCGACTATCTGGGCAGCTACTACGCCTGCTTCAACAACACCAAGGAGCCCTTCAACGATCCCCTGGTGCGCAAGGCTTTCTCCCTGGCTATCGACCGCAACTACATCGTGGAGCAAGTGACGCAGGCCGGCGAGATTGCCGCTGACGCCTGGGTGCCCGTGAGCGTGGTAGACGCCGAGGGTACCTCCGGCGACGATTTCCGCACCGTGGGCGGCAGCTACTGGAGCGTGTCCAAGGACGACTATGAGGCCAACTGCGAGGAGGCCCGGAAGCTGCTGGCCGAGGCCGGTTATGAGAACGGCGTGGGCTTCCCCGAGACCACCTACCTGTACAACACCGACGACAAGCACCAGGCCGTGGCCGAGGCCCTCCAGTCCATGTGGAAGAACGTCCTGGGCGTTGAGGTCACTCTGAATAACCAGGACTGGAACGTGTTCCTGGAGACCCGTTCCAAGGGCGACTACAGCATCTGCCGCAACGGCTGGATTGCCGACTACAACGACCCCGTGTCCTTCCTGGATATGTTCATGACCGACAACGGCAACAACGACGCTCACTACTCCAACGCGGAGTACGACGCCATCATGACCAAGGTCCTGAGCGACTCCGACGCTGCTGGCCGTATGGAGCTGATGCACCAGGCCGAGGATCTGCTCGTGGGCGAGGACCAGGCCATTGCCCCCCTGTATTATTACTCTCAGCCTTACATGGTGGCGGACGATGTCCACGGCATGTACTACACCCCGCTGGGCAACTTCCTGTTCTTCCACGCTACCAAGGGTTAAATTCCTCTCTGATTGGACAAAAGGGCGGAGCCGCATGGCTCCGCCCTTTCTTTTTTGTGTGCTTTGACGAATGAATAAATATTGCATTTTTATGAATATGATGTATAATAAGAACATCAAAAAAGCCCACGCAGGGCACACAAGGAATAGGAGAGAATGCACTATGAAAAGTAAGAAGCTGGCCGCCCTCGGCCTGACCGCAGTTCTGTCCCTCGGTCTGCTGACCGCCTGCTCCGGAGGCAGCGACGACACCAACGAAACCCCCGCCGGCAGCACGCCCCCTGTGACAGAAAGCGGCGCTCCCGCCGCCGACAGTCCCGCCAACTGGACCTCAGTGGCCGACCTGGAAGGCGCCAAAATCGCCGTTCAGGAGGGCACCACCGGCAATGATGTGGCCTCTGCCATCCCCGATGCCGAGGTCAGCGCCTTTAAGGCCGTGGCTCAGTGCGGCATGGAGCTGATCAACGGCCGCGTGGACTGTGTAATCGTGGATACCCACCCCGCCCAGTCCCTGGTAGACGCTAACCCCGATAAGCTGATGGTGCTGGACTTCCCCGCCTCCGAGGAGACGGAGACCTACGCCATCGCCACCCAGAAGAACGACACGGGCGCCGCCCTGGCCGAGGAGTTCAACACCGCCATGGCCACCCTCCAGGAGAACGGCACCTTTGACGCTCTGGTGGATAAGTACATCTCCAAGAATGAGGACGCCCAGCTCCCCGAGCTGAAGACCGTGGAGAACCCCAAGGGCGCCCTGGTGATGGGCACTAACTGCGAGTTCGAGCCCTTTGAGTACCTGGACGAGAACGGCGATCCCACTGGCTTCGACGTGGGCTTTGCTCAGTACCTGTGCGCCGAGATGGGCTATACCCTGACCATCGAGAACATGGACTTTGACGCCCTGATCCCCGCCCTCCAGTCCGGCCGCATCGACTTCATCGCCGCCGGCCTGACCCGGGACGAGGAGCGGGAGAAGAACGCCAACTTCACCGACGGCTACTACGAGGCCATCCAGTCCATCGTGGTCGCCAAGCCCGCCGCGTAATTTACAGCATAAACCAGTCAAACGGGAAAGCCTGCGCCGCCCTGTGCGGAGCAGGCTCTCCTGCGCCACGCGCACATTCCAATTCTGAACAAGGAGGCAGAGACTTTCCGTGGATATTATGAACGGACTCCTCGGCTTCGGGGATAAACTCTACCAGGCGTTCCTCGTGGAGGATCGCTGGCGGCTCTATCTGGACGGCCTGGGGGTCACCCTGGGCATCACTCTGGGCGCCATCTGCATCAGCACGGTGCTGGGCATGGTGCTCTGCCTGATGAAAATGTCCCGGCACAGAATCCTGCGCTGGCCCGCCCAGGCCTACATCGATATCATCCGCGGCATTCCTGTGGTGGTGCAGCTGCTGATTATGTACAATGTCGTGCTGCTGAACGTCACCGACAACAAGATGGTGGTTGCGGTCATCGCCTTCGGCCTGAACTCGTCGGCCTATATGGCGGAGATCTACCGCTCCGGCATCAACGCGGTGGATCCCGGGCAGATGGAGGCCGGCCGCTCCCTGGGCCTGTCCAAGGTGCAGACCATGTGGAGCGTCATCTTCCCCCAGGCGCTGAAGAACTGCCTACCCACCTATACCAGTGAGTTCATTGTCCTGGTGAAGGAGACCGCCGTGGTGGGCTACATCGCCCTGACTGACCTGACCAAGGTGTACTCCGCCATTCAGAGCAAGACCTACGACGCCTTCGGCCCCCTGTTCATCATTGCCGTGGCCTATTTCTGCATCACCAAGGTGCTGTCCATCGTATTTTCCAAAATGGAGAGGAGGCTGAGGGAAAGTGATCGCCGTTGAACATCTGACCAAGCGCTTCGGGCGGAATCTGGTGCTGGATGACATCTCCGAGACCATCCGCGAGGGGGAGAAGGTGGTCGTCATCGGACCCTCCGGCTCCGGAAAGTCCACCTTCCTGCGCTGCCTCAACCTGCTGGAGCAGCCCACCAAGGGCACCATCACCTTTGACGGCACCGTCATCACCGACCCCAAGGTGAATATCGACGCCATCCGCCGCCAGATGGGCATGGTCTTCCAGCACTTCAACCTCTTCCCCAACATGACCATCCGCAAGAACATCACCCTGGCCCCGGTCAAGACCAAGCTCATGGGGCAGGAGGAGGCCGACGCGCTGGCCCTCTCCCTGCTGAAGCGGGTCAATCTGGAGGACAAGGCGGACGCCTATCCCAACCAGCTCTCCGGCGGCCAGAAGCAGCGCATCGCCATTGTGCGGGCCCTGGCCATGAAGCCCAAGGTCATGCTCTTTGATGAGCCCACCTCCGCCCTGGACCCCGAGATGGTGGGCGAGGTGCTGGAGGTCATGAAGGAGCTGGCCGACGAGGGCATGACCATGGTGGTGGTCACCCACGAGATGGGCTTTGCCCGGGAGGTGGGCACCCGAGTCCTGTTCATGGACGGCGGCCACATCCTGGAGCAGAACGAGCCCCACGCCTTTTTCGCCAATCCGAAGGAGGAGCGCACCAAGGAGTTTTTGTCCAAGGTGCTCTGATGCAGAAACAAAAAAGGTACGCCCCGCAGGGGCGTACCTTTTTCTTGTTTGCGTGGGCTTATTCGGCGGAGATCATATAGTAATAGACCGGCTGACCGCCGGAGAGCAAGGTGATCTCGGCGTTGGGACAGCACTCGGTAAAGAGCTTGAGGGCCTTCTGGGCCTCCTTCTCGCTGACGTCCTCGCCGTAGAAGATGTTGATGAATTCGGCGCTCTGCTGGGCCTCGGCCTCCGCCAGGCGGCGGAGCAGCTTCTCCAGCTTCCGGTCAGTGCCGAAGAGCTGGTGCTCCGTCAGGGCCAGATAGTCGCCCCGCTTGATGGCAAAGCCGTCGAAGTCGCTGTCCCGGGCGGCGTAGGTAATCTCGGAGGTGTGCACCCGGCCGATGGCCTCCGCCATGGCGGCGCGGTTGTCCTCCACCTCCGCCTCGGGGTCCATCACCATCAGGGCGGAGATGCCCTGGGGGATCGTCTTGGTGGGGAGCACCACCACCTGCTTGCCCTCCACCAGGCGGACGCACTGCTCGGCCGCCATGATGATGTTCTTGTTGTTGGGCAGGACGAAGACCACCTCGGCGGGGGTAGCATCGATCTCCCGCAGGATGTCGTCGGTGGAGGGGTTCATGGTCTGGCCGCCGCTGATGACGCCGTCGGCCCCCAGATCGCGGAACACCGCGGCCAGGCCGTCGCCCGCCGCCACGGCCACCACGCCGTACTTCTTCTCCGGCGGGGCGATCTTCCGTACCCCGTGATTCCCCTCCAGCTCGGCCTCCACCGCGTCCAGATCGTCGGTGCTCTGGATGTGGCGGCCGGCGGCCAGATCCTCCGCCTGGGTGCGCATGTTCTCAATCTTGGCCAGCTCCAGGGTGCCGTACTTCTGGGCCTCGGTGAGGGCGGCGCCGGGGATGTCGGTGTGGACGTGGACCTTGAAGCAGTCGTCGTCCTCGCCGATGACCAGACTGTCGCCGATGCTGTTCAGATAGGCCTCAAAGGCCTCCAGCCCCTTGTGGGGAGAGGTTTTGCGGACAATGAACACGGTGTCGAAGGTGAAGGTGATCTCCTCCGCGGCAATGGCCGCGTAGTCGGTCTTGCTCTCCGCCTTCGCCTCCCCCTCGCTGTCCCCCTCGGGCATGGGCACGCCCCGCAGGGAGTCCAGCATGCCCTGGAGGATCACCAGGAAGCCCTTGCCCCCCGCGTCCACCACGCCGGCCTTCTTCAGCACCGGGTTCTGGTTGATGGTGTCGGCCAGGGCTTCCTGCCCCTCCCGAATGGCGGCCTCCAGCACGGACTCCGCCGCGTTCTCCTCCCGGGCGGCGGCGGCGGCCTGAGCGGCAGCCAGGCGGGACACGGTGAGGATGGTGCCCTCCGCGGGCTTCATCACCGCTTTATAGGCGGCGGCCACGCCGAAATCCAGGGCGATGGCCAGATCCCGGCCGTCGATGGTCTCCCGGTCCTTGAGGGACTTTGCAATGCCGCGGAACAGCAGGGAGAGGATGACGCCGGAGTTTCCCCGGGCCCCCCGAAGCAGGGCGCTGGCCGCTGTCTGGGCCGCTTCTCCCACGGTGGCACACTGCTTTTTCTTCAGCTCCGCGGCGGCAGCGCTGATGGTCAGGCTCATATTGGTCCCGGTATCCCCGTCGGGGACTGGGAATACGTTCAGGTCGTTGATGTGCTGCTTCTGGGCACTGATGGCGGCGGCGGCATGGATGACCATCTGCTGAAAGGCCGCTGCGTCAATGGTCTGTGTCATATCGGCGATGTTCCTTTCTACAAATGGTTAAAACCGCATGGAGTCCACAAAGACGTCCACGGATCTCACTTCCACGCCGGTGGTCTTGCTCACCACATAGCGCACCTCGCTCATGATGGAGCGGCAGACGGCGACCAGATTGACGCCGTTTTCCACGATGATGTGCAGCTCGATGGAGACGGTCCCGTCCTCGTTGTAATATACTTTGACTCCCTTGGCCATGGATTCCCGCTTGAGCAGATGGACCAGGCCGTCGGTCTTGGAGCGGACCGCCATGCCCTTCACGCCATAGCAGTTGGTGGCGGCGCTGCCGGTAATGGC
>ENA-ORTM01003098-ORTM01003098.1-human-gut-metagenome-genome-assembly--contig:-NODE-3098-length-11938-cov-3.473029_pt1 | contig 11938 bp, 12 predicted proteins | sample MGYA00241909_ERZ509182 | MGnify/ENA primary metagenome ERZ509182 (study PRJEB26280, sample SAMEA2338855) | human gut metagenome | biome: human gut; feature: human-associated habitat; material: faeces...
CCGCGACTATCTTCACATTTTATTCTATATAAAGTTTCTGGTTTTCGTTTCTTTAATCCATCAAATCAGGATTGATATCTGGTTCTTTACATTGGGGGCAGAATCGGCTATAATGTTATTAAGTATTACTTTGCCTTTTTGTACAAGGTAGAGAATCAGAGGTGTGAAGAATGAAAGTATTATTGTCGAATGTTTCGAGGAAAAATGGATATATGATCATAGATGTCTTTTTTTCGGTGCTGTCAGGGATGAACTATCCAGTGTTAGCGCATGATGATACTATGCTTAAATTTATTGATGTAGATGAGAAATTTAAGAAGACAGAGATTCGTTATGATTTTCGCACCCGGAAGATTATCATGGGATAAAGACTTTTGGAGGTTTACATGAAAGATTTAAAAGGTTTAAAACGTGTTTTATTAAAGTTAAGTGGAGAGGCGTTAGCCGGAGAGAAGAAGACTGGCTTTGATGAGGAAACCGTATTAAAAGTAGCAGAGCAGGTAAAGCAGATCGTTGATGATGGGGTGCAGGTTGCTATTGTTATTGGCGGCGGTAATTTCTGGAGAGGAAGAACCAGCGAGAACATGGAAAGAACCAAGGCAGATCAGATTGGTATGCTTGCAACTGTAATGAACTGTATTTATGTTTCTGATATGTTCTGTCACGCAGGAATGAAGACGAAGGTTTATACTCCTTTTACCTGTGGAGCATTTACAGAACTTTTTTCAAAAGATGATGCAGTGAATAATCTGGAAGATGGAGTGGTAACTTTCTTTGCCGGAGGAACCGGACATCCATATTTCTCCACAGATACAGCTACAGCTCTTCGTGCCATTGAGATTGAAGCGGATGCGATTCTTTTAGCAAAAGCAATTGATGGTGTATATGACAGTGATCCGAAGGTGAATCCGGATGCTGTGAAGTATGATGAGATTTCTCTTGATGAGGTACTTTCCAAAAAGCTTGGTGTTATTGATCTGACAGCAACAATCATGTGCCTTGAGAATAAGATGCCATTAGTCATTTTTGGTTTGGAAGAGGAGAACAGTATTGTAAATACAATGAGTGGCAAGTTTAACGGAACATATGTTACGGTATAGAGGTATTGTTTGATAAATAAAAACTGGAAATAGCTTGACAATCAAGATGGATTATTGTAAATTAATACCACACAATAATAGAGAGTACAAAGTATAATGTAGGAGGACATATTATGATAAAGAAGTTTGAAGAGAAGATGCAGAAGTCTATTGAGAGTCTGGAGAGAGAGTATAACTCTATTCGTGCCGGAAGAGCGAATCCGCATGTATTAGATAAGATTAAGGTAGACTATTACGGAACCCCTACTCCATTACAGCAGGTTGGTAATGTTTCTGTTCCTGAACCAAGAATTATTACGATTCAGCCATGGGAGACTTCTCTTTTAAAGGCAATTGAGAAGGAGATTATGCAGTCTGATATCGGAATTAATCCTACGAATGATGGTAAGGTTATCCGTCTTGTGTTCCCTGAATTGACAGAGGAACGAAGAAAGGAACTTGTAAAGGACGTTAAGAAAAAGGGTGAGGCAGCGAAGGTTGCTATCCGTAATATCAGAAGAGATGCGAATGATACGCTTAAGAAGGCGAACAAGAATAATGAGATTACTGAGGATGAATTAAAAGATCAGCAGGATAAAGTACAGAAAGCTACAGATAAGCATATTAAGACAATCGATGGAATGATCGATAAGAAGTCTCAGGAGATTCTTACAGTATAGTATCATGGAAAGCAACCAGGCGGCCGGCGTGACTGGCTGTCTGGTTTTTCTTATGTGTTTCATTATAAGATTGGTTTAGAAGTTTGGAGGTTTACAGATAAGTGGAAAAGGAATTGAATGGAAAGATGCTTGTAATTCCGGAGCATGTGGCTATTATATTAGATGGAAATGGACGATGGGCCAAGAAACGTCTGATGCCTAGAAATTATGGACATTCCCAGGGGGCGAAGACAGTAGAACAGATCTGTGAAGATGCGTGGGATATCGGAATCAAGTATCTGACAGTATATGCATTTTCAACAGAGAACTGGAGACGTCCGGATAAGGAAGTAAAGGCATTGATGAGGCTTTTACGAAAGTATTTAAAAGATTGTATCGAAAGAACAGCAAAGAATAACATGCGGGTTCGTGTTATTGGAGAAAAGAGCCGTTTAGATGATGATATCAGGGCAGCAATTGATGAACTTGAAGAGGTTTCTGCAGCGAATACAGGACTCAATTTTACGATTGCGCTTAATTACGGAAGCAGGGATGAGATGGTAAGAGCAATGCGCCATATGGCACAGGATTGCAAAGAGGGAGCATTTTCTGTGGAAGAGATTACGGAAGAACGGTTTGCTTCTTATCTTGATACAAAGGATCTGCCAGATCCGGATCTGATGATTCGGACAAGTGGCGAACAGAGACTTTCTAACTGGCTGTTATGGCAGCTTGCCTATGCGGAATTCTATTTTACAGATGTACTCTGGCCGGATTTTGATAAGCAGGAATTAATACGGGCTGTAGAGTATTATAATACCAGAGAACGCCGTTTTGGCGGAGTCTGATAAGGAGGACAGCGATGTTTAAACAGAGATTGATCAGCGGAATTATTCTGGTGATTATTGCGTTTGTTACACTATATTATGGCGGCTTTCTTACATTTTTTGTAGTGGGAGCGATTTCTTTGATTGGTGTATTTGAGTTGTTAAGAGTGATCCATATGGAGAAGTCTGCTCTTGGTGTCATAGTATATACAGGTAGTATATTATATTATTTGTTATTACTTCTTGGATTAGAGCAGTATATAATGCCACTGGCACTACTGGTACTTATTATGCTGATAGCGGTATATGTGTTTACTTTTCCTAAATATGAGATTTCGAGTGTGGCGATTTCTTATTTTGCATTATTTTACGTTACAATAATGCTTTCCTGTATTTATCGGATCCGTATGCTTTCTGATGGTGCTTATATGGTAGTTCTTGTATTTTTAAGTGCCTGGGGTAATGATACACTGGCATATTGTGCCGGACGATTATTTGGAAAGCATAAGATGTCTCCAATATTAAGTCCGAAGAAGACAATAGAAGGTGCTGTAGGTGGGGTTATCGGAGCAGGTTTACTTGGCTGCCTTTATGGTTTGATTTCAAAGAATTTCCTGTCAGTTCATTATAACCTGATCATAGTATTTGGCATAGTATGTGCTGTAGGTGGTCTTATTAGTATCATTGGAGATTTAGGTGCTTCTGCGATTAAGAGAAATTATGATATCAAAGATTACAGTCATTTGATTCCGGGGCATGGAGGTATTCTGGATCGATTTGACAGTATTATATTTACGGCACCGATTATTTATTATATGTTAGTGATGGTGGTGGGATTAAAATGAAAAAGATAGCGATATTAGGTTCAACAGGTTCGATAGGAACACAGACTTTAGATGTAGTCAGAGCACATTCTGATGAGCTTGAGGTAGTAGCTCTTGCTGCCGGCAGTAATAAAGAACGACTAAAAGAGCAGATTCGAGAATTTCATCCGGAGTTAGTAAGCTTATCTGATGAGAGGAAGGCACAGGAGTTAAAAGAAGAACTTGCGGGTGAAGCGGTAGAAGTTGTCTGCGGAATGGATGGACTTATTGAAGTTGCCGGGATAGACAGTGCAGATGTCGTTGTGACAGCCGTTGTCGGTATGATGGGAATTTTACCGACGATGGAGGCAATCAGAAAGGGTAAGGATATTGCATTAGCAAACAAAGAGACACTTGTAACGGCAGGTCATCTGATCATTCCGATGGCAAGGGAATACGGCGTATCTATTCTTCCGGTGGACAGTGAGCATTCTGCAATATTCCAATGCCTTCAGGGAGAACCGAAGAAAGCACTTGATAAGATTCTTCTTACTGCATCCGGCGGACCATTTCGCGGAAAGAGCGCAGAGTTTTTAGAAACTGTAACACTTGAAGATGCGCTGAATCATCCGAACTGGTCTATGGGACCGAAAATTACGATTGATTCATCGACAATGATGAATAAGGGACTTGAAGTGATGGAGGCAAAGTGGCTTTTTGGCGTAGATTATTCTCAGATAGAAGTTGTTATTCAGCCACAGAGTATCATTCATTCAATGGTGCAGTATATTGACGGAGCAGTTATTGCGCAGCTTGGAACGCCGGATATGCGTGTTCCGATAGAATATGCGTTATTTTATCCGGAAAGAAGAAGTCTTCCGGGTGACAGACTGGATTTTTCAAAGTTATCTCAGATCACATTTGAGAAACCAGATTATAAAGTGTTTAGAGGATTATCTCTTGCAATTGAGGCTGGAAAGACAGGCGGAACAATGCCGACTGTTTTTAATGCAGCGAATGAGAGGGCGGTTGCGAAGTTTTTAAAAGGTGAGATAAAGTATACGGACATTGTCCGTTCTATTGAAAAGTGTATGGATGCCCATAAAGTATCTGCTCATCCTGATTTAGAAGAGATTCTTGCAACAGAGCAGTGGGTTTATTCCGTACTTCAGTAAAAGAAAGGAAAATTCATGCTGGTAGAAAATGGGTTTACAGTAGACATAAGTAAAGTCTGCAACCACTAAGCCTAATTCCCGCACTCTACAAGAAAAGCAGCTTACCGAAAGAGCGAATACCTGAATATTTTTCTGTTTTTATTCGTCCGATTCATGAATTTCATCTATATTTGTCAATAGTGAATGATAGAACAAATGTAGAATTTATAGAAAAAACGAGTATGAAAAAACAATATGTCAGTTTGCTTGCTATTATACTTTCAGTAAGCGGCTTTTTCTTTTCTTGTCATGACAAGATGAACAAAAACACTGGTGCGTTACAGTTCGATAGTATCCGGGTAAATGAGACGGTACACCTCTTTAATGATACAGCCAAACCGGCATGTAACATCATCATCAATTTCACCTATTCCGACAAGTCAACGGATGATATGCTGAAAGACAGTCTGAATGCCTATTTCATATCCGCTTGTTTCGGCGACAAGTATATCGGAGAAAAGCCGGAGGAGGTTATAAAGCAATATACAGAGAATTATGTCAACGAATATCGCCGTGATCTGGAACCGATGTATGCCGAAGACGAAAAAGACAAAGAGGACGAATCCTCCATCGGTGCCTGGTATTCATATTATAAAGGTATAGAAAGCCATGTACAACTATATGAAAAGGACTTGCTTGTATATCGCATCGACTATAACGAATATACCGGAGGCGCACACGGCATTTACATGACTACCTATCTGAATATGGACCTCACACTGATGCGTCCGCTCCGTCTCGATGACATCTTCGTAGGAGAATATAAAGATGCGCTGACCGACTTAATATGGAATCAGCTCATGGCTGATAATAAAGTGACGACTCACGAAGCATTGGAAGACATGGGCTATGCTTCTACCGGAGACATCACTCCAACCGAAAATTTCTATTTAAGCAAAGAAGGGGTAACTTTCTATTACAATGTCTACGATATCACTCCATACGCTATGGGTCCTGTGAAAGTGACCGTGCCGTTCCCGATGATGGAGCATTTATTAGGCAGTAACCCGATTCTGGGAGAACTAAAAGATTAAACTTCATAAAAAACGAAACAGCAGTGGAAATCATACTGAAATATTTTCCTGATCTGACAGAAGAGCAGCGTAAACAATTTGCAGCTCTATATGACCTCTACATCGATTGGAACTCAAAAATCAACGTTATCTCCCGTAAGGATATCGAGAATTTATATGAACATCATGTGCTCCATTCGTTAGGCATTGCAAAAGTAATTCAATTCCGTCCCGGCACCAGTGTTATGGATTTAGGTACGGGCGGAGGTTTTCCGGGCATTCCTTTAGCAATATTATTTCCGGAAACCCAATTTCATCTGGTTGACAGTATCGGTAAGAAAGTGCGCGTAGCCACTGAAGTGGCAAATGCCATCGGATTGAGAAATGTCACTTTCCGCCATGCCCGTGCCGAAGAAGAGAAGAGAATGTTCGATTTCGTTGTCAGCCGTGCAGTCATGCCTCTGGCGGATCTGATAAAGATCATCAAGAAAAACATTTCTTCCAAACAGCAGAATGCGTTGCCAAACGGATTGATCTGCCTTAAAGGCGGTGAGCTGGAACACGAAACAATGCCTTTCAAACATAAGACGGTCATTCACAACCTAAGTGACAATTTTAAGGAAGAGTTCTTTGAAACCAAAAAAGTGGTATATGTTCCGATTTAGAAACTATATGCTTGATATATAAGATAAATCATAGAGAACCATGAAAATAAAGAGATTTGAGTTTAATATGTTTCCCGTAAACTGTTATGTTTTATGGGATGAAACAAAGGAAGCGGTTGTTATCGATCCGGGCTGCTTTTACGAAGAAGAAAAGCAGGTACTAAAAAAATTCATTCTATCAAATGAACTGAACGTGAAACATCTGCTGAATACTCATCTACACTTGGATCACATTTTCGGAAACCCGTTCATGCTCAAAGAGTTCGGTCTGTCGGCAGAAGCAAACAAAGCGGATGAATATTGGATCGACGAAGCACCGAAGCAAAGTAGGATGTTTGGTTTTCAGTTGCAGGAAACCCCTGTGCCATTGGGCAAATACTTGCATGATGGAGATATTATTACCTTCGGACATACTCAACTGGAAGCAATCCATGTGCCCGGCCATTCTCCCGGCAGTCTGGTGTACTATTGCAAAGAAGAGCACTGTATGTTTTCCGGTGATGTCCTGTTTCAAGGCAGTATCGGACGTGCAGACCTTACAGGAGGTAACTTCGACGAACTGATAGAGCACATTTGCAGCCGTCTGTTCGTACTCCCTAACGAAACCGTCGTATATCCGGGACACGGTGCTCCTACAACCATCGGAATGGAAAAAGCAGAAAACCCTTTTTTTAGATAAAATATAATCCCCCACAAATTATGAAAACCGATTTGTTAGCTAGCCGTCACATCGGCATCAATGAACAAGACACAGCCGTAATGCTTCGCAAGATTGGTGTAGAATCATTAGACGAACTTATTGACAAAACAATTCCTGCCAATATCCGGCTGAAAGAACCGCTTGCATTGACTAGTCCGTTGACGGAATACGAATTTGGAAAACACATAGCCACATTGGCTGGTAAAAACAAACTTTATACGACCTATATTGGATTGGGTTGGTATAATACGATTACTCCTGCCGTCATTCAACGGAATGTATTCGAGAATCCGGTGTGGTACACCTCTTATACTCCTTATCAGACGGAAGTATCACAGGGACGTCTGGAAGCACTGATGAACTTTCAGACTGCCGTATGTGACCTCACCGCCATGCCGCTAGCCAACTGCTCATTGCTCGACGAAGGTACTGCCGCTGCCGAAGCCGTAAGTATGATGTATGCCCTCCGCTCACGCGCACAGCAAAAGTCCGGCGCCAATGTAGTCTTTGTGGACGAAAATATTTTCCCGCAGACATTGGCTGTTATGACAACACGTGCCGTTCCTCAAGGTATCGAACTGCGTGTCGGCAAATATAAAGAGTTCGAACCTTCACCGGAAATATTCGCCTGCCTCTTGCAATATCCCAATTCCAACGGAAATGTGGAAGACTATGCCGCATTCACAGAGAAAGCGCATACGGCAGAATGCAAAGTGGCTGTTGCTGCCGATATTCTGAGCCTTGCCCTGCTGACTCCTCCGGGAGAATGGGGAGCGGACATCGTGTTTGGAACAACGCAACGTTTAGGTACACCCATGTTCTATGGCGGTCCGTCTGCAGCCTACTTCGCCACACGGGATGAGTATAAGCGGAACATGCCGGGACGAATCATCGGATGGTCTAAAGATAAATATGGAAAACTCTGTTACCGGATGGCATTGCAGACTCGCGAACAGCACATCAAACGTGAAAAAGCGACCTCAAATATATGCACGGCACAGGCTCTGCTGGCCACAATGGCAGGCTTCTATGCAGTCTACCACGGACAGGAAGGAATTTCGACCATTGCCTCCCGCATCCACAGTATCACAGTGTTTCTCGACAAGCAACTGAAGAAATTCGGTTACACGCAAGTAAATGCACAATATTTCGACACACTGCGTTTTGAATTGCCCGAACACGTTTCTGCACAACAGATTCGCACGATTGCTCTTAGCAAGGAAGTTAATCTGAGGTATTACGAGAACGGAGACGTAGGTTTCAGTATTGACGAAACAACGGATATTGCAGCCGTTAATGTGCTGCTTTCCATTTTCGCCATTGCCTCCGGAAAGGACTATCAGAAGGTAGACGACATCCCGGAAAGAAGTACGATCAGCAAAGCCTTGAAACGTACGACTCCTTTCCTTACCCATGAAGTGTTCAGAAAATATCATACGGAAACGGAAATGATGCGTTATATCAAACGCTTGGATCGAAAGGATATCTCATTGGCGCAATCCATGATCTCTCTCGGATCATGCACCATGAAGCTGAATGCAGCCGCAGAAATGTTGCCTTTAAGCCGTTCCGAGTTTATGGGAATGCATCCGTTAGTTCCGGAAGACCAGGCGGAAGGGTATCGTGAACTTATAAGGAATTTGAGTGACGACTTGAAGATTATTACCGGCTTCGCCGGTGTCAGCCTACAACCGAATTCGGGGGCTGCGGGAGAATATACGGGCCTTCGCGTTATTCGTGCCTATCTGGAAAGTATAGGTCAAGGACACCGGAACAAGATATTGATACCCGCATCGGCTCATGGAACGAATCCTGCATCGGCTATCCAGGCGGGATTTACAACAATCACCTGCGCGTGCGACGAGCACGGAAATGTGAAGATGGATGACTTACGTACCAAAGCCGAAGAGAACAAGGAGGAATTGGCTGCGCTGATGATCACTTATCCCTCCACCCACGGTATATTTGAAACGGAAATAAAAGAGATCTGCGACATTATCCATGCTTGCGGAGCGCAAGTATATATGGATGGAGCCAATATGAACGCGCAAGTGGGATTGACTAATCCGGGATTCATCGGCGCGGATGTCTGCCACTTGAATCTTCATAAGACATTCGCCTCACCACACGGTGGCGGAGGTCCGGGAGTAGGTCCTATCTGTGTAGCGGAACATCTGGTTCCTTTCCTGCCCGGACACGGTATCTTCGGCAATACACAGAATCAGGTATCGTCCGCTCCGTTCGGTAGTGCGGGTATTCTCCCCATTACATACGGATATATCCGGATGATGGGTACGGAAGGACTCACCCAAGCTACAAAAATAGCGATCTTGAACGCCAACTATCTGGCTGCCTGTCTGAAAGATACATACGGCATTGTCTATCGTGGAGCAAATGGTTTTGTTGGTCATGAGATGATTCTGGAATGCCGCAAAGTGTACGAAGAGACCGGTATCTCCGAAAATGACATCGCCAAGCGTTTGATGGACTACGGTTATCATGCCCCTACCCTCTCATTCCCTGTTCACGGCACATTGATGATTGAACCTACGGAAAGCGAGAGTTTGGCGGAATTGGATAACTTCGTAGCTGTCATGCTGAATATCTGGAAAGAGATTCAGGAAGTGAAGAATGGCGAAGCGGACAAGAACGATAATGTATTGGCTAACGCGCCGCATCCGGAATACGAGGTTGTGAATGACCGTTGGGAACATTCCTACACACGTGAGAAGGCAGCTTATCCGATAGAGAGTGTACGCGATAATAAATTCTGGGCAAATGTAGCACGTGTAGACAACACATTGGGAGACCGTAAGTTGCTACCCACTCGCTATGATACCTTTGAGTAAGCCCGGGGCTCACATTCCTTGAGGCGTGGGCTTATTTCTATAAGCCAAGGGGGCAAACAAACTGAAGCCTTGGAGAAACATTGATTTCCCCAAGGCTTATGCTTTGTGACATAGAAGATAAGTCTAAGTGTAAATCTGAAAGTATGATTTCTACTTAACAATAGTTACAGTATCCGCTTTTACCTTCTTCTCTTTCATTGGAATCTTCGGATCGCCATATCCTAACGCGACACAGCCGTATACTTTATGACTAACCGGTACTCCCAATGCAGTGATAAATTCACGTACTCCGGGATCATCACAAGTCGTACCTAACTGATTGATCCAACAAGAGCCGATACCTAAAGACTGTGCAGCCAAAAACATATTCTCTATTGCACAAGCGCAATCCATACCCGCCCACCATTGAGTAGGTTCGTTAGAAACGATTACCAAAGTCGGGGCATGATAGTAACAGCAATAAGCCTTATTGCGGGCACGTTCCTGCAAACGGACATCATCACTTTTAGCAAAAGCTCCTTTTATGCGTTCATTTAGTTCTGCCAGTTTACTGACATTCTGAATAGCAGTGAAATGCCATGTTTCCAAATGCATTCCACTCGGAGCATACGTTGCAGCCTCCAGGATTGTCCGCAAATCTTCTTCCGGAACTTGTTGCTCCGTATAAGCACGCACGCTACGGCGTGCCTTGATGTTTTCTAAAACTTCATTTGTTTTCATGGGCGACAAGTGTTTTATATAAGTATATCATCATTATTAGTTTGACAGTCTCAATACTTTGTACTTTTTCCTACCGTTTGACCAATCCGATCTTTGCGTTTAGTTTGAAATAATAGACCCCATTCTCCCTCTCCAAAAATCCGTATTTATCCTTCTCCAAAGATCCTTTTTCGAAGCGAGTATTCAGAAACAAGAAATCTTCCATCACTTGTTTCTCGGATTTATGGTAGCAAAGCACATCTCCATTACCATCTACCAGCAAAATACCTTCCACTGCCGAATCCAGCCCGGTATAAATCTTTGCAGGACGCATTCCCAATGCCAGTGCCATCAGAAATTGCTTTATTTTAAATTCATAGAACTTATGCTTGTTTATCAGCTCATCCTTGATCTTCAGCGGATTCATTTGTTTGATAATCTCCGTCAACTCACTCACACGCGATATGCCGTCAAGGTGCATAATACGAACCATCTCTGTCAGTACACGCGGGAAATGCAAATCAATCATCAAAAGATTGCTACGAAATACACGGTCGGCCACATCCGAATATTTAAGTACTCCTCCCAAACGTTCGATCATCATCATACGCTCGGCAACTTCATTAGGGCTCTCCGGCAAAGCATTGATCTTGTTTACTGTCGGAGTAGCAAATTTAATCCCGGTCTGCTCCAGCTTAAGATTCGCCGCACGCCCTCCATCCAACAATGGATTCATGGCACTCAACCGCGAACGGACATTAAATCCTCTCAAAGGCGCTTCCGAATGCCAGAATGCAATAGAGAAATCGGTGCGATCCTCCGTTTTTGCCTCCAAGTCGAAGATAGCCGCTTCATCCAGAAACTCCTCTACTCCATCCGGAGAGGTCACATCGTTTTCCGAAGAGGATTTAACCGCTTTCAGTATCAAGTCCGCTACGATACCGAAATCTTCACGAGACATAGTTTTAACTCCTGTTTCCCTTTCTATGCGAATCGTCTCTTCCTCAATATAATACCGACGTGTCCCGTCGTGCTCTTCCCTCTGAATCATTGCAACAGGCCAGAATATATCTCCTGCCTTTGCTTCCGCCGTGCCTAACGCTACTCTCCCGTCCGCCAACAAACGGAAGAAAGTATAAAGTTCACACCATTCTTTTTTAGTTGCTTCGAATGCCATATATTTTTTCTTTATTTTGCTACAACTGTTTTTATCTTAATCTAATTTTATCCTATCTCTGCGACTGCTATCTTCCTTATTATATATAGGCTATAAGCAACTCCTACTGATTGATAACCTGCGGCAAAATTGCAGACGGCACAACCGGAGGAAGGATATGAGTCACCTCTTCCAACGGAGGGAGCTTGACGACTTGTGCAAACAGGGAGTTCCGTATCCATTCTCCGGGAGTGACTACTATAAATCGTCCCGT
>ENA-ORTM01003102-ORTM01003102.1-human-gut-metagenome-genome-assembly--contig:-NODE-3102-length-11919-cov-9.675573_pt1 | contig 11919 bp, 10 predicted proteins | sample MGYA00241909_ERZ509182 | MGnify/ENA primary metagenome ERZ509182 (study PRJEB26280, sample SAMEA2338855) | human gut metagenome | biome: human gut; feature: human-associated habitat; material: faeces...
GGCACGGCCACCGGCGAGATCCGGCTCTGCGGCAAGCCCCTCGCCGCACTCACCGCGCTGCAACGCGCCTCCACCGTCAGCTTCGTCACCACCGACAAGATACGCATCGCCAACTTAGCCTGCGAGGATGTCGTCGCCCTGGGCCGCGCGCCCTACACCAACTGGATCGGGCGCATGCAGCAGGCCGACCGCGACATCGTGTCACGCTCGCTCTCGCTGGTGGGCATGTCGTCGTTCGCCCGCAAGACCATGGATCGCATGTCCGACGGCGAATGCCAGCGCATCCTGATCGCACGCGCTCTGGCGCAGGACACCCCCGTGATCCTGCTCGACGAGCCCACGGCCTTCCTCGACCTTCCGAACCGCTACGAACTGGCGTCGCTGCTGCGCCGCCTGGCACACGAAGAGGGCAAATGCATCTTCTTCTCGACGCACGACCTCGACGTGGCGCTCGGGCTCTGCGACGCCACAGCGCTCATCGACACCCCCACACTGCACTGCATGTCGGCGGCCGACATGGCGGCGAGCGGCCATATCGAACGGCTTTTCGCCGGCGCAGGCATCTCGTTCGACCCTGCGACGCTGACCATCCGGCTCGCAAAAAAGTAGAATATCCAATATTTTTCCGCCAATTTTTTGTTAAACTCACTTTTTTATTTACCTTTGCACCGCTAAAGCCACCCTTTCGGGGGTATGCGATAGTGGTATTGGCCCATTCGTCTATCGGTTAGGACGCAAGATTTTCATTCTTGAAAGAGGAGTTCGACTCTCCTATGGGCTACGAACGAGGAGGGCTGCGGAGCGGCACGGAACCGGGGGGGGGCTCCCGACCGGCAACCGGAACCGCAAAAACGGCAGACCTCTACGGGTGAATACTTTTCAAGGAGCGGGCTTCAGGCCTATCCGCACACAGCCACGGCTGGAACCGATTTAGCAACTGAAAAAGTAAAAAATAAAAAACACAGAATTATGGCAAACCATAAGTCATCGAAAAAACGCATTCGCCAGACCGCGGCCAAGCGTGCCCACAACCGTCTGTACCACAAGACAGCACGTAATGCCGTAAAAGCACTGCGCAACACCTCGGAGAAGAGTGCCGCCGAAGCCCTGCTTCCCAAGGTAACCACCATGCTGGACAAGCTCGCCAAGCACAATATCGTGCACAAGAACAAGGCCGCAAACCTGAAGAGCGCCCTCCAGTTGCACGTGAACGCACTCTAAACCCCGGCCGGATGCAAAGCCAGAAGCTGCCCCTGTGGCAGCTTTTTTTATTCCCCTGCGCAAAACAACGGTATCAGCCACCGTCCCGCCAGCCCAAGTACAGCGCACACATACGCTCCGGCATACCGCCTGTACGACAAAGCCGTCCGCATCGCTGCGGACGGCTTCCGTTTTTCTCCGCCGGGGCATCCCTGCGCGGCACTACCCTTCCCGGGGATCCCCTGATCCTCCGGCAGCCTCACTCCTTCCCGGAAAACCCGGATCCGTCCCCGGAATCACTCCTTTTCGGGAAACCCTTGGGCCTTGAGGCGGATATCCGCACCATCGGGCGTCACCAGGTATACCCCCGTCGACTCGGGCGTTATGTGGCCGATGACATCGACGCACCCCATGCGCATCACCTGCTCCTGCAAGGCCAGCGGCACCGTGAACAGCAATTCGTGGTCTTCACCGCCGTTGAGCGCCGCCACGACCGGGTCGGCATTCAGTTCCTCCGCCAAGGCATAGGTCTGCCTTGCGATAGGAATCCGGTCGAGGTATATGCGGGCCCCGCATTTCGACGCCTTGCAAATCTGCATCAGGTCGCTGGAAAGCCCGTCCGAAAGGTCGATCATCGACGTCGGTACGATGCCCTCCTCGGCCAATGCCTCCACGATGTCCTTTCGCAGACGCGGCTTGAGATACTTCTCCAGCAGGTATTCGTACCCTGCAAACTTCGGTTCGGGGTCTTTCACGTCGGCAAGCACCCGCTTCTCGCGCTCGAGCAGCCGCAGCCCCATGTACGCCGCACCGAGGTTGCCCGAAATACAGATCAGGTCGTTCTGCTGTGCGCCACTGCGCGACACGATCTTCTCCTTCGGGGCATGTCCCAACGCCGTGAGCCCCAGCACCAGTCCGGTCATCGAAGCCTTCGTATCGCCCCCCACGAGGTCAATCCCCTGCTCCCCGCATGCGAAGGCGATTCCCTCGTACAGATCCTGCAACGCCTCCACCGATATCTTTGACGACACACCGAGCGACACCATCAGTTGCGAGGGCAGTGCATTCATCGCCAGGATATCGCTTGCGGCCACCGTCACGGCCTTGTATCCCAGGTGCCGGAGGGGAAAATAGGTCAGGTCGAAGTCTATGCCCTCCAGCAGTGCATCCGTCGAACAGAGCACCGCCTCGCCGGACGGCGGCATGACGACCGCCGCATCGTCGCCCGCGGCGCGGAGCGTCGAAGCGTCCGCCGGGTCGAACCCTTTGGTCAACAGGTCTATCAGGCCGAATTCACCCAGCTCGGCTATTTCGGTGCGTCGTTTCTTTTCCATATTATAAATTTTTTTACAAAATTACGGATTCTTTACTCTTTCCCAAAAATTTAGCGTATTTTTGTCCGATAAATCCCAAATTCGGCTTCTACATATGATAAACATCGTCTTATTCGGTGCGCCGGGCTGCGGCAAAGGCACGCAGGCACAACGGCTCAAAGCACACTACGGCATCGAGCATGTCTCGACGGGCGAGGTTATCCGCGACGAAATCCGCCGCGGCACGGAACTCGGACGCAGCATGGAATCCTACATCAAGGCAGGCAAACTGGCCCCCGACGAAATCGTCATCGGCATGGTCGCCAACTATGTCTCAGAGCACAAGCACGTCAAGGGCTGCATCTTCGACGGCTTCCCCCGCACCACGGTACAGGCCGAGGAGTTCGACAAGCTCCTTGCCCGGCACGGGCTCAAGGTCGACATCATGGTCGACATCCACGTCCCCGAGGAGGAACTCGTCCAGCGCATCCTGCTCCGCGGCAAGGATTCCGGGCGCGCCGACGATGCCTCCGAGGAGGTGATCCGCGGCCGCCTCGACGTCTACCGCCAGCAGACCGCCGTCGTCTCGGACTACTATGCCGCCCAGGGCAAATACGCCTCGGTCAACGGCACGGGTTCGATGGAAGAGGTCTTCTCGCGCATCACCGACGTGATCGACCAGTTGCAATAGGCACCGGCGGCCGACCGCCGAAGTCCGGGCAAATCCTGTTCCGGACTTTATTTTTGTCCCCTTTCCCGCCCTGCCGCAGGGGTATCGGATCCACATCCCGCCCCTGCCCGCGGCACGGGCTGTCGCAGAACCCCCGGCCTCCGGCGGCAGGCACGCACCGGCACTTTCCCCGCCCGGGCGACCGCCGTCCGTACACCCCGGACTGCTCCGTCCGGCGCCCCGGCAACGGAACCGGCTCGAAGATACGGTGATAAAACCGAAAAAAAGGTGCGCGGCTTTGCTATTTTACAAATAATCCGTATATTTGCAACCCCATTGAGGGGCAATTAACTAATTTTAATACGTATTATGAACAATTACGAAACCGTTTTCATTGTCACGCCGGTTCTGTCCGATGCACAGGTGCAGGAAGTCGCTGACAAATTCCAGGGTGTCATCACCGAGAACGGCGGTCAGATTGTGAACAAGGAGTCGTGGGGCCTTCGCAAGCTCGCCTACCCTATTCAGAAGAAGACCACCGGTTTTTACTTCCTGGTCGAGTTCACGGGCGAGGGCTCGCTCATAGGCACGCTCGAAACGCAGTACCGCCGCGATGAGCGCATCATCCGTTTCCTTACTTTCAAGCAGGACAAGTTCGCCGTGGAATACTCGGAGAAGCGTCGTGCAAAACTTTCTAACAAACAGGAGGAGTAAACCATGGCACAGGAGAACAAGGCACAGTCTGAAATCCGTTACCTCAACCCGGTATCGGTCGACGTCAAGAAAAAGAAATACTGCCGCTTCAAGAAGCTCGGCATCAAATACGTGGATTACAAGGACGGGGAGTTCCTCAAGAAATTCCTCAACGAGCAGGGTAAGATCCTTCCCCGCCGCCTGACGGGTACTTCGCAGAAGTTCCAGAAGAAGGTGGCACAGGCCGTGAAGCGTGCGCGCCACTTGGCCATCCTGCCCTTCGTAACCGATTGCATGAAATAATTAAAGGAGGAAGAGACAATGGAAGTTATTCTGATCAAAGATATGGAAAACCTGGGCTACGCCAACGACATCGTGACCGTAAAGCCCGGTTATGCGAACAACTACCTGATTCCCCAGGGTTACGCAAAGGCTGCCACCGCATCTGCCAAGAAGGTGCTCGCCGAGAACCTCCGCCAGCGCGCGCACAAGGACGCCAAGATCCTTGCCGACGCACAGGCCTTGGCCGAGACCATCGCCAACCTGCCGCTCACGCTGGCCGTGAAGGCCGAGGAGGGCAAGCTCTTCGGTACGGTTACCGCCACCGACCTGGCCGAGGCCCTGGCTGCCAAAGGCATCGAACTCGACCGCAAGCTGATCGCCGTAGAGGGCATCAAGACCGTCGGCGAGTACGAAGCAACCGCCAAACTCCACAAGGAGGTCAAGGCCGTCATCAAATTCTCGGTTACCGCCGCAGAATAATCCGCAGGAGGTTGCAAGGCTTTCCGCCCTGCAACTACCCGCACCCTAAAAAAGGAGAGCCAAAGGCTCTCCTTTTTGCATTCAGGCAATACTCCATCCCGATATTCGTATCCACCGAATTCGGGGACGGGCACGCAGCGTGTCCTGCCAACCCGCATTCCGGACTGTTCGATCCCGCCGGATTCCCCGCCCGGGTCAGTGCGGCGGCGCGGCCGGCGGATCGGGATGGCGCGGCGGCACGGAGTAGGAACGCAGCACGAGCGCCACGCCGACGAAGATCACCAGCGCGAAGACCACCGTATCGGCATGCAGCTTGTCCAGCCCCATCCCGACCGAAATGGCGATCGCCAACACGGGCTGCAGGTAGGTATAGATGCTCGACACCGTGGCCGGCACACTCTTGAGCGCATAGTTCAGCATCAGGTTCGGCAGGTAGGTCGGCACCGTCAGCACGAAGAGCGTCGGGAAAAGCGCATGGCCGGCTATGGCGGCATAGTCGGTATGGACGATCTCCTTCAGGCCGAACGGAAGCGCAATGACGGCCGCCACGCAGTATACCCAGCGCAGCACGGTGGTGATGCGGTACCTGGCAACCAGGGCTTTGAACCAGACCATGTACAGCGCCGTGGCGCAGGCGCACAGCATGATCATCACGTTGCCCCAGACATGCGAATGCTGATGCGACGACGAGGCGCCCGTCAGCACCACCGCCACGGCGCCCGCCATGCCGAGCAGCAGCCCCGCGACCTTGAGCTTCGTGAAGCGATCCATGCCCAGCAATACGGAGAGCAGCAACACCAGCAGCGGGACGATGGTGTCGATGATCGAGCCGTCGATGGGCGAAGTCATCGAAAGCCCGTACATGATGAATACCTTGCGCAGCACACCGATCAGCAGCGCGGCGCCGATCAGCTTGCGGATGTCGGCGCGCGCGACCCGTTCCGCCTTCTGCCACAGCAGCGGCACGAGCGAAAAAAGCGCCGTGACGACCAGCGACCCCGCCACCATGGCCATCGGATGGACATAGTGCGGCAATACGATGTTGTAAAACGGGTAATCCATGGCCCATACGATATTGCATATCAGCAGGGCGATGTGGGGCTTGAATCTGCTCATTCCGTCTCGGGGTTTACCCTGCGGGAAACAAAAACAGTGCCTTTCCGTTCGGAAGGGCACTGCCGTTATAGCGGTGGCGGCCATTTCTCACCAGCTGTCGCGCGGCACCTCGAACGAACCGGGCGACGCTCCCGGCAGCTCTTTCCCCCGGTAATAGACTTTCCATGCGTCTTTCCCGTATCCTTCCCCGAGTTCTTCGAACGTCTGCGCCGAGGCGCCCTTCACCTCACCGCCCCTGTAAAATACCTTCCAGGCATCCTTTCCGTATCCGTTCCCGAGGCTCTCGAAGGTCATCGCCGACGCCCCGTCCACCTTCCGGCCGCGGTAATACACCGTCCAGCTGTCCTTCGAGTAACCGCCGCCCAGCCTTTCGCCCGACAACGCGCTCCCGTCATACCGCTCCCCGTAGTGGTAGGTATGCCAGTTGTCTTTCCCCATCCCGTTCCCGAGGCTCTCGAACGACGAGGCCGACGCCCCTTCCACCTTCCGGCCGCGGTAAAACACCGTCCAGTTGTCCTTACCGTACCCGCCGCCGAGATCCGTGAACGACGATGCCGAAGCGCCCTTCACCTTCCTGCCCTCGTAATACACCGTCCAGTTATCCTTCGAGTAAGCCCCGTGCCGCCTCTCCCGGTTGGGCTGCGACGCCCGAACCTCCTCGGGGGCAGGATTTCCCAGGCAGTGCGGGACACCCGCAAACACCGAAAACAGCGAAAACAGGGATAATATCAGCTTTTTCATAAGGCGCGGTATCCGTTCATGATTATATTTAGTTCCTGATTATATTTTACGATTCGGCCCGAAATATACGGAGTTATCGCCACGCGTCCAAGAAATCGGCGGCAAACTTTCCCGGAGTGGGGCGAAAAGCCCTGTCCTCCGCCTCAACCCGCCGCAGTCCTTCACCGCTCCCGGCCTATCCTTCGCCCAGGTCTACCCGCACCCCGCCCCGCAATCCTTTTCCCAACCGCGACCATCTGCCCCTCCTTCCCCTGCGCCCACAAACGCGCCCACAAAAAAAGAACCGCAGGCGTAACGCCTGCGGTTCTTTCGATATATCGGCGGACGGCTGCACCGTCCCTCCGTGCGGGGATTACTCCTCGGCCTTCTCTTCTTTGGCAGCTTTCTTGGCGTTCTTCGCCTCGGCAGCCTCCATGGCGCTCTTCAGCGCGGCCAGACCTGCGATGTCGCCCAGCGTCGTCTTCTCGACCGAAGCGTTGATCTTCTTCACGGTCGACTTCGTAGCATCGGCGGCGGCACGCTTCTCAGCCTTCTCGGCTGCCACTTCGGCACGCTTGGCCTCCTCGTACGTACGCAGGTGCGAAAGGGTGATACGCTTGGTAGCCTTCGAGAACTCGAGCACCTTGAAGTCGAGCTTGTCGCCCACCTTCGGCGTCGTGCCGTCCTCTTTGGTGAGCTGGCGTGCGGGGCAGAAGCCCTCCACGTTCTCGCCCAGTGCGACAACTGCGCCCTTGTCGGTCATCTCGGTGATCGTACCCTCGTGGATGCTGTCTACCGAGAACTGGTTCTCGAACTCGTTCCAGGGGTTCTCCTCAAGCTGCTTGTGGCCCAGCGACAGACGGCGGTTCTCCTTGTCGATCTCGAGCACCACGACGTCGATATCAGCGCCCACCGACGTGAATTCGCCGGGGTGCTTTACCTTCTTCGTCCAGCTCAGGTCGGAAATGTGGATCAGGCCGTCGATACCCTCCTCGATCTCGACGAAGATACCGAAGTTGGTAAAGTTGCGCACCTTGGCCGTGCACTTCGTGCCGACGGGATACTTGGTTTCGATATTTTCCCAGGGATCGGGCGTAAGCTGCTTGATGCCCAGCGACATCTTGCGCTCCTCGCGGTCGAGCGTCAGGATGACAGCCTCGACTTCGTCGCCGACCTTCATGAACTCCTGCGCCGAACGCAGGTGCTGGCTCCACGACATCTCCGACACGTGGATCAGTCCCTCAACACCGGGGGCGATCTCCACGAATGCACCGTAGTCGGCCATCACGACCACGCGGCCCTTGACCTTGTCGCCGACCTTGAGATTCTGGTCGAGCGCCTCCCACGGATGCGGGGTGAGCTGCTTCAGGCCCAGTGCGATACGCTTCTTGGCGTCGTCGAAATCGAGGATGACGACCTGGATCTTCTGGTCGAGCGCCACGATCTCTTCGGGGTGGTTCACGCGGCCCCACGAGAGGTCGGTGATATGGATCAGGCCGTCCACACCGCCCAGGTCGACGAATACGCCGTACGAGGTGATGTTCTTGACGGTACCCTCGAGGATCTGGCCCTTCTCGAGTTTCGACATGATAACCTGCTTCTGCGCTTCGAGTTCGGCCTCGATGAGCGCCTTGTGCGAAACGACCACGTTGCGGAACTCCTGGTTGATTTTCACCACCTTGAACTCCATGGTCTTGTCCACGTATACATCGTAGTCGCGGATGGGCTTCACGTCGATCTGCGAACCGGGCAGGAACGCCTCGATGCCGAATACGTCGACGATCATACCGCCCTTGGTGCGGCACTTGATGTAACCCTTGATGATTTCGTCCTTTTCGAGGGCCTCGTTCACACGATCCCACGATTTGAGCTGACGTGCCTTCTTGTGCGAAAGAACCAGCTGTCCGCCCTTGTCCTCGGCCGACTCGACATAGACCTCGATCTTATCGCCGACCTTCAGGTCGGGGTTGTAGCGGAACTCGGAAACGGGAATGACACCCTCGCTCTTGTAGCCGATGTTCACGAGAACCTCGCGCTTGGTAATGCCCGTAACGGTACCTTCCACGACCTCGCCGACGTTGACGTTCGAAAGCGTCTTGTCGTAAGCCTCTGCGATCTCCTCCTTGGGATGGTCATAGACTCCCAGGTCGTTTTCATACGCGTTCCAGTCGAAATTCTCGTTCGTGACTACATTTTTCGTTTCTTCCATGATGGAAATTCTTTTTGCGATACAATCGCTCGTTAAGTGATTAATAATTAAACTCGTAGCTCCCGCCTACGCGCCTTATGCGCATACGTGAGGGCTACAAAGGTAACGGTTTTTTGCGAATCTGCAAAAAATCAGGCGGTTATTTGCGTCCCGCGGAAGCCTCCGGGCGTCGTCCGCGGCGCCTATTTGCGCACCACCCGCTGCCGCGGGGTGTTGTCGATCTTCAGCGGGCTGTCGTCCCTGAGCTCTTCGAGCAGGATGTCGGCCACCTTCTCGTCGGTGATTTCCCCGCCGGTATATTCCATATCCTTGTAATTCCGGTAGATATAGTCGCTCACGGCGACCTTGTACTTCCGCCCCTCGCGCAGCTTCGGGAACTGCACGTCGAGGGCGTTGTCCGCCGCATCGGTGACGATCACATAGGGCGTGGTCGAAATCAGGTCGATGCGGTGCGCCTCCTTGGCGTTCACCGGGTCGTTGTACTTCGACACGATCATGCGACGCATCTGGGCGGGCGTCATTTCCATCTCGGCGACCAGCGTCCCGAACGGCTCCAGCCCGTATACTTTCGCCGCGCTCACCCCGCCCGCGGGGATCGAATCGATGCGCACGCCGCCGATGTGGTAGAAACCGACGTCGGCATCGGCCTCGTCGGCTACCGCCGCAGCCATCCAGTTGGCAAGCCCCCACTTGTCGGCGGCATTGCCGAAGCGCCCGACGGGTTTGTTCAGCCCCGGGTCGGCATAGTAAGCCTCGACCTGTTTCTGGTAGAGGATATCCGGCTCGTAATCGGCGAGCGGGACGATCCGGTAATCGACCCCTGCGACCTTATTCCCCTTCATCCGTACGGTCGTCACGCCGATGTTCCGCAGGTCTTTGCCCGTCTGCGTCAGCAGCGTGCCGCCGATCAGCGTATCGACCTCCTCGTGCGTATGCCCGCCGATCACCACGTCGTACTGCGACGGGCCACGGCCCAGCAGTTCCGCATCGCGGTCGTCGCCCATATGCGACACGAGCACCAGCACGTCGCACTCCGGCCGCAGCTCCGCGGCATATTCGAGGGCCATCGCCTGCGGGTCGGGAAACTCCAGCCCCGCGAAACTCGATTCATTGCCCGCCGGATGCCCCGGCCCCTCGTAGTTGGTCACCACGCCGACGAACCCGATCCGGATCCCGTCCCGGTCGATGACCGTATAGGGCGGCAACTGCGGGAAGGTGCAGGTGTCGCTCACCACGTTGGCGCAGACCACCTCGAAGTCCATGCTGTCGATCATCCGCCCCAGGAACGCCTGCCCGTGGTCGAATTCATGGTTGCCCAGCGTCGCCACGTCATACCCCAGTTCGTTCATCAGGGCGATCATCGGCATACCGGGCGTCGGCGCCATGTCCACATAGGCATTCCCCGTCCAGCGGTCGCCGGCATCGACCAGCACCACCAGTTGGGCCGTATCGCGGCACGCCTCGACGGCCGACGCCAGCCGCGGGAAGTTCTGTATCTTTGCGTGCATGTCGTTCGTCGACAGCAATACGAGCGTCCTTTCGCGGGGGGCGCAGGCCGCGGCGAGCGCCGCAACGGCGACCAGCCCCATCTTCAGCATTCCTTTCATAACACAGGTTTTAGTTTGTCAAAGTTATAAATTATTCATATCTTTACATGGTTTCAATCCTGAAAATCCATGACGAATATCATCGAAATCATATGTGAGAACCTCGGCGGCAAGGTCGAAGTGCCGATGGGCACCCCGCTTTCCGAGGTCGCAAAGCGGGTCGCACCGGGCCCCTACCCGTTCCTGGCAGCCCTGGTCAACAACCGCATCAAGGAGTTGTATTACAAAATATATACCCCGGTGAGCGTCCGCTTCGTGGACATCACCTCCTTCTCCGGCATCCGCGTCTACCAGCGGACGTCGTGGTTCATCCTGCAAAAGGCCGTACGCGACCTTTTTCCGGGCAAGACGCTCCACATCCGCCATTCGATGGGACAGAACGGTTTTTACTGCGAGGTCGAAGGCATCGACGAGTTCTCACACGAACAGGCCGCGGCACTCGAAGGACGCATGCGCTACCTGGTGGCGCAAGACCTGCCGATCAGCCGCATGAAGATCCTCACGAGCGAAGTCCGCGCCCGCTATGCGGCCCAGGGGCTCACCGACAAGATCGCCCTGCTGGACACCCGCCCGCGGCTTTACAGCGACCTCTATACGCTCGGCGACACCGACGGTTATTTCTACGGTGCGCTGGCGCCCTCGACGGGCTTCATCGACCGGTTCGGCATCGAACCCTACTACAACGGGTTCTACCTCGCCCTGCCGCTGCGCACGGCGCCCGACCGGCTCAACACGAACGTCGAACAGGAAAAGATGTTCGGTATCTTCCAGGAATACCAGTCCTGGGTGCGGATCATGGGCGTGCCCACCGTGGGCGCCGTCAACTCCAAGGTGCTCGCGGGCGACGCGGGCGGGATGATCAAACTGGCCGAGGCATTCCACGAACGCAAGTTCGCGTGGGTCGCCGACACGATCTACGACGCCAACATCTCGCGCGGCGTGCGCATGGTGCTCATCTCGGGCCCCTCGTCGAGCGGCAAGACCACCTCGGCCAAACGGCTGGGCATCCAGCTCGGCGTGCTGGGGCTGCACCCGGTATTGATCTCGCTCGACGACTACTTCGTTGACCGCGAAAAGACCCCGCGCGACGCCGACGGCAATTACGACTACGAGGCACTCGAAGCCATCGACCTCGGCCTGTTCAACGACCACCTCTGCCGCCTGATGCGTGGCGAAAGCGTCGACATCCCGCGCTACGACTTCATCACGGGGCGCCGCACGTGGCACAAGAACCCGCTGACGCTCGACGAACGCTCGATCCTGATCGTCGAGGGCATCCACGGGCTCAACCCGCGCCTCACCCCGAGCGTCCCCGAAGCGCAGAAATTCCGCATCTACATCTCGTGCTTCACGTCGGTGGCGATGGACAACCTCTCGCGCATCGCCACGACCGACAACCGCCTGCTGCGCCGCCTCACGCGCGACTATACGCAACGCGGCGCCGATGCCGTGGCGACGCTTTCGCGCTGGGGCTCCGTCCGCCGCGGCGAGGAGAAGCACATCTTCCCCTACCAGGAAAACGCCGACGTCATGCTCAACTCGTCGCTTTTCTACGAAATCTCGGTGTTGCGCCCCTATGCCGAAAAGATCCTCCGCGAGGTTCCCGACACGGTACCCGAGTACGACGAG
>ENA-ORTM01003104-ORTM01003104.1-human-gut-metagenome-genome-assembly--contig:-NODE-3104-length-11917-cov-3.258894_pt1 | contig 11917 bp, 8 predicted proteins | sample MGYA00241909_ERZ509182 | MGnify/ENA primary metagenome ERZ509182 (study PRJEB26280, sample SAMEA2338855) | human gut metagenome | biome: human gut; feature: human-associated habitat; material: faeces...
CGTATATTTTATTTATGTCCACGGACTTGTAAATATTCCTCTAATCCATGTCTTCTCAACTTACATGCTGGACATTCTCCGCATCCATCACCCATCACTCCATTATAACATGTCAGAGTTTCATTTCTTACAATATCAAAGACGCCTAATTTATCAGCCATTTCCCATGTCTGTTTCTTGTCAATCCACATCAGTGGTGTGATCACTTCAAACTCATAATCCATGGCAAGTGTTAATGTTGTTTCTAAAGATGAGATAAAAACATGGCGGCAATCTGGATATCCACTGAAATCACTCTGGGAAACACCCGTTACTAACACATGAATATCTCTTTGTTTTGCAAAAACAGCTGCAAATGTTAAGAATAACATATTCCTTCCATCAACAAATGAATTTGGTGTTCCTTCTTCTGGTGCTTCATGATCCACTTCCATATCCACTCTGGTAAGAGAGTTTGGTGCTAACTGATTTAACAGTCCCATATCCAGAATATGATGTTCTACACCGTGTTCTTTACAGATTTTCTTTGCACATTCGAGTTCCTTTGAATGTCTCTGTCCATAATTAAATGAAAGCGCGATCACTTCATCATATTTCTTCTTTGCCCAGAAAAGGCATGTTGTGCTGTCTTGTCCACCGCTGAATACAACAACGGCCTTGTTTGGTTTTGCCATTTTGCTTCTCTCCTTTTCTTATTTTCCTGCCTGCATCATGAAATGCCATTTTAATGTAGAATCTGTGTCAAATGCTCCTCGAAGTGTTGTTGTCACTGTCTTGGCATTTTGTTTTTTGATTCCTCTTGCACTCATGCAGCTATGACATCCTTCAATATAAACAGCTACATCTTCACTTCCTGAAACTTCCATGATGATCTCTGCGATATCACTTCCGATCCTTTCCTGAAGCTGTAAACGTTTTCCAACCATATCACAGATTCTTGCAATCTTACTAAGTCCTAATACCTTGTCTTTTGGCAAATATGCCACAGAGACTTTCATATCATACATTAATGCCATATGATGCTCACAATAACTAAAGATATCAATATCTTTTACGATCACCATATCTTTATGATCTTTGACACTTAGATCATCTTCAAATGTCTTTGAAAACATCTGTGCGATCTCATGATTGCTGTAATTCATTCCTTCAAAGACTTCTTCATACATTTTCGCTACACGATCTGGTGTTTCTTTTAACCCTTCACGGTTTGGATCATCTCCAAGTGCAACAAGAATACCTCTTATATGTTCCTTGATCGCTTCTTTATCGATTGCCATAGTATTTCCTCCTATACGCCTGTCTTGTCAGGGTCCCATACAACTTTATGGATCTGAATCTGGAACCTGACTTTGTTAAGCTTGTTTTCTTTCATAAATTCAACGATTTCTTCTGGTTCGATTTTACCAAATACAGGACTGAAGTATACAATTGCTTTTTCACAAAGTCTGAATCGTTCAATGATTTCTTTCGCCCTGTTTAAATCCTCCCTGCTTCCAATAACAAATTTAACAACATCCCATGGTTTTAAATATTCCATATTTTCAAGGCACATATTCTCTTCCATATTACTGGATGGAAGTTTGTAATCCATTGTCATTGTTAATCTGTTGTCTCTTTCTTTATAATATCTGATCGGTACACTTCCATTTGTCTCAATCTCAATCTCAACTTTTGGCATCATCAAGATACTTCCGATCAATTCTGATACATTTTCGTCAAGAAGAGGCTCTCCACCTGTTAATGTAACAAGTTCGACCCCTGCTTCTTTGATCCTTTCTACAATCTGCGGTGCCGTCAATAATTCACATCTTGCATCTCTTTTATTGGCCCATGTTGTGTCGCAGTAAGAACAGTTTAAGTTACATCCTTTCAATCGGATAAACATAGCAAGACGACCAGCTTTCTTTCCTTCTCCGTTGATACTTACAAAGGTTTCGACTACTTTAAATGTTTCCATCTCATTTACTCCCCATATGCTGCCATATTATTTGGTGTCTCATAAACTTTCGCTAACTTGACATCATATCCGATTTCTTTCACTCTATCATAAAAATATTTTGCAAAACTCTCTGCAGTTGGACGAAAATCTACGAAGATCATTTTGAAATTTTCCTCTTTCAATGCTTCTACTGTCTTCTCTTTTAATGTTCCATCTTCTATGATCAGACTATGATCAAACTCATCTGCTAATTTTTTAATATCATCTTTTAACTGTCCAAAATCGACAACCATTCCTCGAATCTGCCCTGTCTGTTCTAATGTTTCACTTTGTACGGTAACTTCTAATTTCCAGCGGTGACCGTGGATATTGCTGCATTTTCCTTCATAACCCGATAAAAAATGAGCTGAATCAAAGGATGCATGTGTTGTTAACTGATACATTTTCTTCTTTCCCTTCTACATATATTTTCAATCAAAAAAAGGATACAAGCATGCGTACCTGTATCCTGAAAATCTTCTTCTCAGTCCTAGTTTTGTTTATAGACAGGATGGTACGAATGAACTGTCTTTGATTTCTAAAATCTTATCTAGTATATCATTGTTTTATCAAAATAGCAAACAGAGATTGCAAAATTTCACAATCTCTGTTTACTTATTATAAATATTGCTTATGAAAATATGAGGAATTAATTTATTGTAAATGGTTATTTACAATCTTATTTATTTAATGGTTTCTTTGTAAATGACATAACGATCATTCCAATAACTGCACCAACTGCTACAGAAATTAAGTATTGTACTGGATTCGTGATGACTCCAATAACAAAGATTCCACCGTGTGGTGCTGGAAGCCCACATTTAAATGCCATGGATAACGCACCTGCTACTGCAGATCCTACGATACATGGTGGCAGGATATGGATTGGATCTCCTGCTGCAAACGGGATAGCTCCTTCTGTAATGAATGATAATCCCATGATGTAATTTACAACACCAGATTTTCTTTCACTCTCTGTAAAACGATTCTTGAAGAATGTTGTACAAAGTGCGATCGCAAGTGGAGGTACCATTCCTCCGGCCATAACAGCTGCCATGATCGCATACTGTTCTGGTCCTGCATTGGCTACTGTTAACTGTGCTGTACCAAATACATACGCTGCTTTATTAAATGGACCACCCATATCAATGGACATCATCGCTCCAAGAACTGCTCCTAAAAGGATAGAACTTGTTCCACTCATAGATGATAAGAAGTTATTCAGTCCTGTATTGATCGCTCCAACAATCGGATTAACTGCGATCATCACAACACCCATAATTAAAATACCACAAACTGGGAATAGTAAAATTGGTTTTAACCCTTCTAATGCACTTGGTAATTTATCAAACAGTTTTCTTAATAAAACCATGATATATCCACCAACAAAACCTGCAAATAATGCTCCGATAAATCCAGAGGAAACGGCTTTGGCAGAATCATATGCCATGATATTAGCAAATGTATAACCACCATTTGCTAATGCTCCACCAACGAAACCTATCGCTAATCCTGGTCGGTCTGCAATACTCATTGCAATAAATCCAGCTAAGATTGGAAGCATAAATCCAAATGCCTGTTCACCGATTGTCTTTAGTAAAGCTGCAAGTGGTGTATTCTTACCGAAGTTTGCCGGGTTGATCGCCTGATTATCTACTAAGAATGCAAGAGCGATCAAGATACCTCCACCGATTACAAATGGCAGCATATGAGATACACCATTCATCAGATGTTTGTAAATCTGACGTCCAACACTTTCACCTTCTGTACTATCTTCTTGTGCTGCTGCTCCTGAATGATGATATGTTGGCGCTTTCTTATCTAAAATTGTCTGGATCAGTTCTTCTGGTTTATTAATTCCGTCCGCTACTTTTGTCTGAAGAACCTGTTTTCCATCAAAACGTGCCATCTCAACGTTCTTATCTGCTGCTACGATGATTCCATCACAATTTTCAATCTCTTCTTTTGTTAAGACATTCTTTGCTCCACCTGAACCATTTGTCTCAGCTTTTAATGTAATTCCCATCTCTTTTGCTTTATTCTCAAGAGATTCTGCTGCCATGAATGTATGAGCGATTCCTGTTGGGCATGCTGTAACCGCAAGAACTCTGATCGTTCCATCGTCTGCTTTCTCTTCTTGTACAGCAGGTTTCTCTTCTTCCTTCGCCGCCTCTTCTGGGAATTTCTCTGTTTCTTTCTTGTCGATCAATGCAAGATATTCTTCCTTGCTTGTTGCCTTTAATAAACTGTCCTTAAATACTGGATCCATTAAGATCACAGATAATCTTGACAATGCCTCTAAATGCACGTCGCTTCCTTCTGCTGGTGCTGCGATCATAAAAAATACATCAGATGGTTCTCCATCCATTGCTTCATAATCGACTCCGTCTGGTACTGTCATAGAAGCCAAACCAGCCTTAGTTACTGCTTTGTTCTTAGAATGAGGAATTGCAATCCCTCCTCCGATACCAGTTGTTCCATTAGCTTCTCTTGCTAAAATGCCCTTCTTGTATTCTTCGCGATCTGTGATGTTTCCGCCCTTGACCATTAAATCAACCAGATGATCAATTGCTTCTTCTTTGCTGTTAACCTTCACGCCAAGGTCAATTGTTGCATCCTGCAACAGCTCTGTAATTCTCATACAGGTTATCCTCCTTTTCCAAAATTAAAAACGTCAAAATCAATCATTTGTTTCTTTTTTTTCTTCATTATAACACAGTTTCAGTCAAAGTCAATCATTTTAAACCATTTTCTTTCATATTTTTGAAAAAAAGGAAATATTAAAAAGCATACCTCTTTTTAATATTTCCCTTCCTTTTAATTTTTATTTCACTTTGATCGCCCAGCGCATCTTTGTTGATTTTGCTCTTCCGTTCTGGGCACATTCCTCTTTTGATGGACGAATAACATCTTTGGCTACATCACTGTAGATTCCTACTTTCTTCCCATACTTAAACGCATGTTTTACAAGTCGATCTTCTCCAGAGTGGAATGTAAGGATCGCAACCTTTCCACCTGGTGCTAATGCATCTGGAAGTTTTTCTAATAGTTCTTCTAACACTTCAAACTCACTGTTTACATCAATACGCAAAGCTTGAAATGTTCTCTGGCAGGATTTTTTGACTGCTTCTTTTCGCTCTTTTTCTGGCAAGAAGTTTAATGCTCTTTCAATGACTTCTTTAAGATCCGTTGTTGTCTTGATCTTCTTCCCTCGTTTCATCGTTGCAACGGTTTCTTTTGCGATCTGTTTTGCATATGGCTCATCTGCATTTTCAATGAGCATCCCTTCAAATTCAGCCTTCGTGATATCTTCTAAACGCTCTGCCGCTGAAATTCCTTTTTCTGGATTCAGTCTTAAATCTAATGGTCCTTCAAATTTATAAGAAAATCCTCTTTCCGGATTATCAATCTGCATGGAGGATACGCCAAGGTCGGCTAAAATGAAATCGAATGGTCCAACTTCTTCGGCTACCTGATCAATATTAGCAAAATTAATATGTTTGATCGTTAAGATATCTTCTCCAAACCCTGCATCATGCAGACGTTTCTCTGTCTTTACAGATTCGATCGGATCTACATCTAATGCGTAGATATGACCTTTGCCCTGTAACTTTTCTAACATCTTTCTTGTATGTCCGCCATATCCTAAGGTTGCATCCAATCCTTTTTGTCCTGGCTGGATGTCAAAAAATTCAAGAATTTCTTTTACACAGATGGAAATGTGCATTCCTGCCGGTGTACTTCCTTTACTAATAACTTTTTGAATCGTATCTCCGTATTTTTCTGGGTTTAATTCTTTGTATTTCTCTTCGAATCTTCTTGGATGAGTCCCTTTATATCTGACTCTTCGTTTGTGTTTCTTTTCTGGCTGCTGTTGTTCCATTATTTTATACCTTTCTTTGATCTGTTTTAATGCATTTTGCGCTGTTTCTTCTAAAGATTTTTCTTTCTTAGGGCTGATCACTTTAAATTCCATGATGATTGCTTTCTTCCCATAATAGCGACTTAGATAATCTGACATCTTCCAGATAGAATCAGAAATCATACTGTCATTCATTTTCGTTTTTATGTGAAAATTATACCATAAAATCACAAAAGGTCACAACCTGTATGACCTTTCTTTAAACATATATAAAATTATTGTGCATGCCTCTTCAACGCTTCCAAGTAAATCGCCCCTAATCTGCTAGGTTTCGTCTTCTTATGTGTCACATACCCAATATGCATCTCACCTTCTTCTGCAAGCGGAACTGCGATAATATTCTCTCCATTTAATTCCTTATCGATCACACCGCTGCTGATCGTATATCCATTTAATCCGATCAGCAAGTTAAACAGAGTTGCCCTGTCTCTCACTCGAATGTTCTTTGAACGCACTTCCGTACTGAACATCTCTTCAGAATAATAGAAAGAATTATGTTCCCCCTGCTCAAATGACAGATACGGATAATCTTTGAGATCTTCCATTGTGACCTGATCTTTCTGTGCCAGTGGGTTCTTGTCACAGATAAAAATATGTGGTCTTGCAACAAATAGTTCTGTGAATTTGAGATCATTTGCTTTCATGATCTTCTCAAGGACCGATGCATTGAATTCATTGAGATATAAAATTCCGATCTCACTTTTCATTCTGGCTACATCATCGATGATCTCATAAGTCTGAGTTTCTCTCAGACTGAAATCGTAATTCTCGCTTCCATATTCTTTGATCAAGTCTACAAATGCATTGACTGCAAAAGAATAATGCTGTGTTGAAATGCAAAATTCCTGTTTCCCACCACTTTTATGTTTATATTTCTCTTCGATCAATGCCGCCTGCTCCAGTACCTGTCTTGCATATCCAAGGAAGATTTCTCCTTCTCTAGATACATGAATTCCTTTGTTGGTGCGGTCAAAGATCGTAATCTGCATCTCTTTTTCCAGTTCTTTTAGAGCTTTGGTAAGGCTTGGCTGTGATACAAAGAGTTCTTCTGCTGCCTTACTGATCGTTCCAATCTCCGCAATCGTTACGACATATCTTAGCTGTTGTAATGTCATCGTTTCTTCCTTCTTTGGTCTTTTTGTATCATTATACAATAGTTTATTTTATATGGCAAAGACTGATTGTTTCTTTTAATCTTACTCACGATTCTTTAACGCATCAGAAAGTCCGACTTTGTAAATCTTTCGCACTAATAACTTGTTAATTACCAGGTATGTAATGATAATTCCTGCATAGATCAATGCATACATCTGCCATGTGAAACTTAAATTCATACCACAAGCTATATTGGAAACCATAACTGGATACATTGCATCCATTAATTTCTTGGATAACGGAACACTGATCAGTGCTCCAATTGCGATCATATAGAAATTCCCATCTAGATAAAGCTTCTTAATCTCTTTCTTCCGATACCCAAATACTTTCATCAACGCAATATTTTGTGCAGAACGATCAATCATTACCTTGATCATTAAATACATGACAATTGCAAAGATGATAACAGAAAGTCCAACGATCATTCCCATCATCGGAATCATCATATTGATAAATACATCTGAACTCTCCTCAATTGCTTTTTTACTTGTCGTTGCATATAGTTTTCCAGAGTCAATCGACAGTTTCTTCTTTGATACAACCATATTGTAATAATCTGATGATGTCTGAAAGAGATCTCTCATGCTGTCGATATCCATAAATGCATATAACCCAGAAGAATATTGTGTGATATCTGCTACCTGAAATGCGTAATCCATTTCATCTTCCTCATCAGACAGTATGATCGAGTCACCTTTTTTTAGATCATATTTCTGTGCCATTGCAGATGAAATAACAACTTTGTTCTTTGCTTTCGGAAGATCTTTATCCTGGCTGAAATATGGATTATCATTTTCTATACCGATCAGGGAAATTTCAAGATCATATCCCCATACTTCTTTATGCAATCCTTTTACAAAACATGCATTCCCGCCTTTTGGTACTTTTTTATCTGGATATTTATATGTATACATATATTCAAATTTTGTGTCTTTCTTATTTTCTTTGCTGATATGATCACACATCACATAACAGTCCAGACCGATCATCATAACCAACAGTGCAATAAACATTCCAAATACTACCGTAAATCCGGCTCTTGCCTCACGCAGTGACTGCCTGATCCTGAATTTTGTAAGAAATGGCATATCGCCTAATTTGACTTTTGAAATATGACTCTTCTTTTGCTCATTTCTTATCATAGAAAGTGCTGGCCTTGACAGTTTCTTTCTTATAACAAAATAGTTTACAATCACTGCAACAAGTGGCGGCATAACAATTCCATACACCAATAGATAGATTAAAAGTTCTGGACTCAAATCTGGTATAGAAAAATAATCATAACAATCCTGCATCTGTGTTGGAATTCCTATCGGACTATATCCAATGATCGTTCCTGCTAATCCAGCCAGAAATGTTACGATCACCGGAACTGTTAAATAATATTTTAGAAGCTGCTTCTTTATCACTCCAAGCGCATACAATGTTCCAATAATACTATTTTCTTTCTCAATTTCATGAATGACAAAAACAGATATTACATAGGTAAATAAGATCATAATGATGACACCTGCTACCATTCCAGCAAGTTTACTAATGACCTGATCACCTGCCGCTGCTCCAATTCTTATGTTGTCATCTGCCTTTAAAAACTGAGTCAGATTCGATGTTTCCATATCAAATGCTTTCATCAGTTCTTTTGTTCCTTCTTCCAATTGATCAGTTCCTTCTTTTAACTTACTACTTCCATCTGATGCTTTTTTAACACCATTTGTATAAGCCTTGATTCCATCTCTATATGTTTTTAAGGCATCCAGCTGTTCTTTTGCTGATTCTAAGGATAATCTTGTCAACCCATCACTTGACTTTGCGATCAAACTTTTTAGAATATTCGCATAATTATTTTCTGTCAATGATGTTACACCAAAGGAGGTCAACTGGCTTTCTGCTGTTTTTAAGTATGCCTGAAAAATCTGATTGGCACCTTTTTGCAATGTTTCGTTGTTTTCACTTAGTTTGTTTAATCCGTCTGACATCTGGGTACTTGCATCTGTAAGTTTTTTGATTCCGTCTTTGATGTCATCTTTCTTTCCTGCAGTTTCTTCCCAGTAATCTTTAAAATATGGATCATCGACATCATCCGGGTTAAATGTGATCTTCTTTAATTTATTTTTCAACTGTTTCTGAGTCATTGCACCATTTAATCGGTATGCATAGATATATTCCTCAGACTGAATACTATTTTCATTGTCTTTTAGATTTTCATAAGCATCTTCTGTCACAAATGCAAGTCCAAACTGTTTGCTGTCTACAGTACTGTCTGATAACTTTTCATAACATGCATCGTAGTCTGGAACTGATCCGATTCCTGTTATTTTATAGAAGTTGCCGTCAATCGTGATCTTTGATCCTGTTTTTAAGTTGTGTTCTTGTGCATATCGTTTTTCTACAACAACTTCACTTTTGTTTTTTGCTAATCGACCTTCATCCAGATTAATTTTATTGACTTTTTTACGATTCTTAAAGATTCTTAACTTACTTCCATCTTTTTGTCTAAAATCAAGATAAAATGTCTCTTCTACTGTAAGCCCTTTCTTTGTAAAGTTTTCTTTTTGTTTTGTCGTTAGTGGCACAAATACCTGAAACTGTCCATCTTCCAGCTTATGTTTCTTTGCCTGCTTTGTAGTTCCATCAACAATCGTATCCGCTGCACCTACCAGACTGATGACCAAATACATACTGATAATAATCAAAAAAGCAAGTGCAAAATAGCGAAATTTATTTTCTTTTAAATCTCTCCATGCTCTTTTTCTCAATACTTTTTCCATCTAAAGATCCTCCAGTGATTTTGCTGGTAATCTTGTTTCATTTTCGTAATCTTCACTGATCTGACCATCTTTGATGATAATAACCTTATGTACCATATTGCGGATTGCATTATTATGCGTTACGATCAGCATGGTTGTGCCATATTGCTGATTGATCTTCTCTAATAAGATCAAGATATCTTTGGATGTTTTCGAATCAAGAGCTCCTGTCGGTTCGTCGCAAAGAAGCAGCTTTGGATTCTTGATCAACGCCCTTGCAATTGCACATCGCTGCTGCTGTCCACCGGATAATTGTGCAGGAAATTTATCTTGATGTTCTGTTAGTCCGAGCGTATCTAGCAGTTCTTCCATATCCAATGGATCTTCCGTTAAAAACTGACAGATCTCTATATTTTCTTTGACTGTAAGATTTGGTACCAGATTATAAAACTGGAAGATAAACCCTAGATGAGCTCTGCGGTATTCGGAGAGCTCATCTGCATTTAATCCTGATATTTCATTGCCATCGACTTTGACTGAACCAGAATCCATAGTATCTAATCCGCCGATACAGTTTAGCATTGTAGATTTTCCTGAACCACTGCTTCCTTGAATGACACACATCTGCCCTTGTTCGATGTTGGTTGTGATTCCTTTTAGTACTTGATTATAGCTTTCGCCTGATCCGAAGCTTTTTTTCATATCTTTTATCTTTGGTACTGCTTTTACATAATAGTAATATTCATCATCCTCAAACTGAAGACGTTCTGTTCTGGAATAATCCACCGAGAACAGGAAAAATTCCATGATAAAACCAATTACGACTGCTGCAATATTTCCAATGATCAGCATATTATAAGAGGTATGTATATCGAATACAATATCTCCGATCACAATTACAACAATATTCACAACCGCACCGGATGCTGCTGCGATTTTCCACGCATGATCTACCGAAAGCCGGCGCACTGTATACACCACAAAAATAGAGATAATAAATGCGATCACAGTGATCCACAGAGTCTTATCCTGGAATACCGTCTTCACAAACAGCGAAATCTGCCTGGTAATTCCATCCGCACTGGTGATCGCTGTTGCCGAAGTTCTCACACATTCGATCATATAGTAAATGATCGTTCCAAATACAACCGGTACTGCTGAAATCGGTCCAAGTACAAGCGCACAGGCAACCGGCACCACATACGGAACATGAAGCATAAATGCTACCGGTGTGACCAGCAGAAGAAGTGCCTTTTTCGGAGTAAATCTGCAGTAAAAGATAAACATTACCACAAAGATCAGTGCCGCTGCCGCTGCCACTCCTATAGACAGTTTGAACAGATGCACAATTACAAGTCCTGCCGCCACATACGCCGTTACAACCGGTGGAAGAAAGGTACAGATCACTGCCAGTGCCACCGCTACAACCGGTGTCGCCACCGCTTTCATCAGTCCAATATTCTGGTTGATCATAAGAAATGTAACCAGTGCCAGAACAAACTGCACAGCTTTATCAATATAGATTGTTTTCATCGCGTATAATTCCTGTAATTTATCTCTCCATACTATCAGATCATTCATTATCGTTTCTCCCTTTCATACATTCTGTTCAGTCTTGTAAGATCGTGATTGAATTGTTTCACACGCTTTCTTGCTTTTTCATGTTTGGTTCCGTAAAAATGGGAAGCAACGATTCCATAAAAAATAACAAGTACCAGATATCCAATTATCACAGCTGCCGCAAGCATCACAAGAAACTGCATATTCAGATTTTTCATCAGTTCATCCAGAAAAGCAATAACTCCGATTCCCACTGCAACAGCATAGCCGACCGTGACCCATATGATCGTAGCAATGGTGTGAAAGCTCCGGTAATCTTTCTTATAATAAGAACTGATCTTAAAATCTTCCTCTCCCTGTTTGCTTTCGTACATCGCCATCCTTGTCATCAGCTTAACTTTGCTTTCATTTAACATTTTGTCACCTCATACGTTTTATTCGTATATGCATTACTTTCAGTATAACAAATATCAGATTCCTTGTCCAATACTTACCGTCAAAAAGTATACATTTTCGGCTCCTGCCTTTTTAAGCACTCTCGCCGCCTCG
>ENA-ORTM01003107-ORTM01003107.1-human-gut-metagenome-genome-assembly--contig:-NODE-3107-length-11891-cov-8.057790_pt1 | contig 11891 bp, 9 predicted proteins | sample MGYA00241909_ERZ509182 | MGnify/ENA primary metagenome ERZ509182 (study PRJEB26280, sample SAMEA2338855) | human gut metagenome | biome: human gut; feature: human-associated habitat; material: faeces...
TTGAGCAGGTATTTTGACTATATCTGATCAACCTCGACTAGGTTTTTCGTAACGGTGTTGTGAAAAGTGCCATTATGAAAATGCGAGCATTTTGCAAAGGCAGAAGGCGTTGATGGGATGGCTCCGAAACGAGCACTGTGCAAAAAACGGTAACCAGCGCCAAAGCAACACGCTAAAGCAATACCGACTCCAGATAGAACAAAAGCTGTTCGACGTTTCATGTTGTTTTCCTTGTTTCTTTCGTAATAAAAGAAATAAGGAAGTGTCTTTCTCCTGTTTGAACTTTTTTATTGCCTGATTGAACCATTTGCCAGTCAATAGCTAACATTTTGTTAAGGCTTTATTTTTGAAGTTGTTTATAATCAGTCGCTTCGTAAAACTTCCGACATATTTGATCTCTAATTGCTTGAGATTGCTTCTGATTTTGATTGTTTCTATCAGACGATTTCACTGAATAAAAATGCCGCTGGCAACAGTCATTAATTACTTTAAAGATAAAGCAGCTCTTTGGCGCGAAAACGGATCGTCAAAAACAAGTGTTATTGTGAACTTGTTTTGGCTGGTTCTTGCTTGGATTTTGCTGCCTTTGGAATCTCAATATTTCAAAGCCTACCGGAAGGCCTTTAGTCAACTTTATCCGCAAATTAATACACAGGCTCCGAAAGCGGGAGATTGTGTTCGTTGGCTTTTTCAAACCTTTTATTTGCTTTGTTTTAACGGTTCTGGGGAAAGCGGATGGCTTTGGAATGTATTAGTTTGGTTTGGAAGAAAAATTTCCAAAGCGTTAACTTTATTGGGAAACTTGGTAGGGCACTATGGAGCTTTAGCGCTTGATGGGAATCATAAAAGTTTAGATACCATTGATAAGAAGGGAGAGGAACTGCCTCGCTCTGTTAAGCTCGCGCTTTTGTGGATTTTGGGTGGGTTAGCAGCTGCACTGGCCATTTTATGTATCACACAGCCCTTTAACATTCAAGGACAGGTGGTTTTCCTTTCTGTGATGCTTCTGTCTGCTTTAGCGTTAAGAAAAATTAAAGCACGGTTAACACTGATGCTGCTTTTTGTGATCTCAATGGTCGTTTCTGGGCGATATCTTTGGTGGCGTTGTACGTCTACTTTAAACACAGATACCCCCGTGGGAATTTTCCTCAGTTGTCTGTTGCTAGCGGCCGAACTTTACGCTTTCATTGTCATGGTGTTGGGATACTTCCAAGTTTGTTGGGTTTTAGATAGAAAGCCCTTCCCAATGCCGGCAGATGAAACACTTTGGCCTCATGTGGATATTTTTATTCCCACATATAATGAGTCGCTGGATGTGGTTAAACCAACGGTGTTTGCAGCACTTAATTTACAATGGCCTGAAGAGAAACTGCACGTTTATATTCTCGACGACGGCAGTCGTCCTTTGTTTGAAAAATTCGCTCAGGAAGTCGGAGCGGGTTACATTAAGCGCAAAGAGCACAACCATGCTAAGGCCGGTAACATAAACCACGCCATGACCGTTACCAGTGGTGAGTTTGTGACGATTTTTGACTGTGACCATGTGCCTTCTTCTGATTTTCTTGTAAAAACGATGGGATGGTTGATTAAAGATCCGAAAATTGCACTTATTCAAACACCTCATCACTTTTATTCTCCTGATCCTTTTGAGAAAAATCTTCATTTGGATCGGACGATACCGATTGAAAATTCACTCTTCCATGACTTTATTCAAAAAGGCAACGACACGTGGAATGCAACGATGTTTTGCGGTTCAAGTGCTGTCATGAGAAGAAAAGCCCTCGAAGAGGTGGGTGGTATTGCAGTAGAAACGGTCACAGAAGATGCGCATACGTCGCTAAAGCTCAATCGCAAAGGATGGTCTTCTGCATTTATTGATTTGCCCCTAGCATCAGGGCTTTCCACTGAAACATTGGCTGCTCATATCGGTCAGCGCATTCGTTGGGCAAGGGGAATGATTCAGATTTTTAGGCTCGACAATCCTTTTTTGGGAAAGGGCCTGACACTACCTCAGCGGTTGTGTTTTTTCAATGCGATGTTCCATTTCTTCCATGGTTTGCCTCGCTTGATATTTTTGGTAGCGCCTTTGCCTTATATGTTTGCCAATGTCTATGTCATCTATGCAACCGCGGCGGCTATCTTTGCGTATGTGCTGCCTCATATGATTCATTCGGCATTAACGAATCAAATTTTACAAAGAGGTTATCGGTATCCGTTTTTAAGCGGAGTTTATGAAACTGTTTTGTCTTGGTACATTCTTTTGCCGACAACAGTCGCATTGATTTTTCCGCATAAAGGTAAATTTAACGTTACAGCCAAAGGCGGAACAATTGGGCAGAAGTATTTGGATTGGCCTGTCTCTAAACCCTACTTGTTCTTAATTGCTTTGAATTTGGTTGGGTTATTGATTGGTTTTTACAAGGCATTTTTTGATCCCAATCCAGAATACTTGACTCTAGTTATTAACATGGGCTGGATTGCTTATAACCTGATGATCTTGGGTGCCTCTATGGCGGTCGCTGTTGAAGAGGTGCAAACGCATCAGTTCCCGAGAATTCATTGCAAAATTGATGTAAATATTTGTGATGGTAAGGACGTTAATTACAAGGCGACCATGGTTCAATATTCTCAGGCTGAAGTTCGGTTATTGTTAGCTGACCGCTCGCGTATCTGGTCGCCAGAAGAAGCCGTTCGCCTCTTGATGACTTATAAAGGTAAGTATTACTGTTTTAAGACAGTTGTGTTGGCAGGTGAAACTTCAGGCGCACTGGAACTGAGACTTTGTCTTGATGACTATGAAACAGAGCGAGCCTTTAATCGTTGTACCTTCTCTCGTGAGGGGATGTGGGTGCCTGAAAAATCCAACGTTGATGACCGTATGTGGGTGGGCTTTTTAAAACTTGGTTCTCTGGCCTGGTACGGCTACCGGTCAATGATTGAATTTCTTCCGGGCAAGTTACAAATTGTTCCTAAACTTTTTTCTTGGTGTGCGAGCTTTTGTCCGAGACGTGCCGCTCGTGCGCTAAACTCAAATAAATCATAAATGTATAGAGTGTCTAAAGTGAATTTATCCAAAGTATCTGTCGTTTTGGTCAGTTCAGCTTTGTTGAGTTTGTCGGCAGCATCGGCTCTGGCCCAACAGGCTCTTAATGATGCCTCTGTGGTGGCTCCTGTTTGGCGTACTGATGTAACGGGTTCTTTTACTCAACAAACAGGTTTGTTGCAATTGGTTCCTGGCGGTCAAGCTACTCGTATCCGTCTAACAGGGATTAACAATATTCAGTATTTGGATTTTGGAGTACGTGCAGATGAGCTAGTGTCTTCTGCGACTTTAAATTTAGCATTTACTGCCTCCCCAGCACTGATTCCTGTTCGTTCTCAAGTTAATGTTTATTTGAATGAGCAACTTCAGCAGTCTGTCCCTATTACAGTTGAAGCTTTAGGTAAGCTCTATCGAACTCAGGTGAGCTTGGATCCCAAGCAGATTAAGTCACTCAATCAAATTACTTTGGAATTTGTCGGACACTATCAAAATATTTGCGAAAGACCATCAAGTGAAACGTTGTGGTTGGATGTTGACGCCAAAAGCACCTTGTCATTGGTTAAACAAAAAGTCAAAATTGCCAATGATTTAGCTCGCTGGCCGGCTCCGTTTATTGATACCTATACGAATAATCCATCTGTCATTCCGGTTGTCTTTGCTAAAGCTCCTGATAATGAAACAAAGAAGGCTGCAGCGATTTTGTCTTCTTTGGTCGGAAAATATACACAGTGGCGCGGAGCTGATTTTCCGGTGTACTACGATCGTGTTCCAACTGGCGGACACTTTTTTGTTTTTGCGACGAATTCCAGTCGTCCAAGTTTTTTAAATGATCTGCCGATGGCTGATGGTCCGCAGATTTTGATGATGGATGCTCCTGAAAGCCTCAGTGACAAAATGCTGGTGATTTCCGGGCGTGATGAGGCTGATTTAGTTGTCGCCGTGAAAGCATTGGCTTCAGGAGATCATGTCTTAATTGGTGACAAGCTCCCCATTAAAGACTTTAAGGAACCCCAGAGCCGTCAGGCATATGATGCTCCGAACTGGGTGCCAATTGATGAAACGATTGCATTTTCTCGGATTATGCAATATCCGGGGCAATTGACTTCCAGAGGTTATGCTCCGCCTGCGGTTCATATGCCGATGAGTATCGCCCCGGACCTTTATATGGTGGGCACGGGTGGATTAGATGTGAATCTTAAATACCGCTACACCAAACCCGAAGGTGGAGATCAGGCACAGTTGCGCATGCGAATCAACAATTATTTGATTGATTCTGTCAATCTCTCGCATCAAAGTAGTAGCGGAGAGAGAGAAATGCGTCTACCCTCCTTTAACGGTCCTCTTGCTACAAGCCCCTCAGAAGCTTTGGCTTTGGCTGCTCAGAATGACTTGAGTTTTGAGGTTGTGTATCGGCGTGAACTCTCGGAGGGTTCTCCAGACAATTGCAAGTCAGTTGTTCTTTTGCCGCACCAGATGGAAATTGATCCTTCATCAACGATAACGTTAAATGGTCTTTTCCACTATGCCGAAATGCCGAATCTGACGCTTTTTACCCAAAGCGCTTATCCGTACTCGGTGTTCGCAGATCTGTCTCGCACCGTCGCGGTGATTCCTAAAGAAGCGGCCGCTGAAAAAGTGACGACACTTTTAAATACCACGGCTCGTATTGCAGCGGTAACGGGTGCCGTGGCGACCCAATTGACAGTTGTTGATCGTTCTAATGAAGATATTGTGGACGATAAAGATATTTTGCTCATTGGCGAAATGCCGATCACATTGCCTGATTTTAAGAAGGACAATGCCGAAACTCTCCAAAAGGCGATCGCCGATAATTTGAAGGGTGAAAAGCTTTTGCAACCCGAAGAGGTGCTTTTCAGCCCCCAAGGAGGAGTGGGAGCAATTGTTTCATTGCAGTCTCCATTTGATTCTGATCGAACAGTTGTGGCATTGCTAAGTGAAGGACAGGCTGGCAGTTATCTGCTTAATGAAAAGCTTAAAAGTCCCTCTTCTATGGCTACTGTTTCTGGTGCTGTAGCGATTATCAACGGTCAGTCTATTGTTGACTTTAAGGTAGGTGATTCTTATACGATCGGCGATCTGCCCTGGTACCACAAAATTTGGGAAACTATGAGCAATTATCCCTTGATACTGGTTTTGTGTGCTTTGGTTTGTGCTGTTTTGGTCGGCACCGGCATTTTCTACTTCATGCGCTTGTGGGTGAGAGGAAGAGCAAAATGAAAAAATTAGTTTTAGCTATGACACTCGCATTAGGCATCAGTACATCAGCCTTAGCTGATTGGCCCATGTGGAATGACTTTAAAGCTGTGGGTATTGAAAACGGTCGTGTGATTGACTACAGCGATACTCGTGCAGTTACCACCTCAGAAGGTCAGTCTTATGCCATGTTTTTTGCTCTTGTAGATAATGATCGAGAAACATTCGAGGAACTGCTGAACTGGACTGAAAATAATCTTTCAAGCGGAGATATTACGAAGCATTTTGCGGCCTGGCTTTGGGGCAATAACGGTTCCCAGTGGACGATTTTGGACACTAATAACGCTGTAGATTCTGACATGTGGATCGCCTATTGTCTTCTTGAGGCTGGTCGCCTTTGGAACAGGTCGGATTACACAGCAAAAGCTCATGCAATGTTGGAGCTTTTAAAGACACAAGTCCGCGATATTGATAACTTGGGTAAAGTTCTTTTACCAGGACATATCGGTTTTGAGCACAACGATCAGGTCAAACTGAATCCCAGTTACTATCCGCTTTTTCTTCTGAAGCGCTTTGCGCTTGAAGATAAATATTGGTTAGATGTTTTTGAAGGTTCGGCTCGAGTATTAATTCGCAGTGCTCCTGCCGGCATTTCTCCTGACTGGGCGACTTTTTCTTCTCGAGGAGAGTTGGTGCCAGTCGATAATATTGACAATACTATCGGCAGTTATAACTCGATTAGAGTTTATCTTTGGGCTGGGATGATGTCGCCTAAGGATCCGGTTTATCGAGAATTAAAGGCCCATTTTGAGCCGATGGTTAAAATTACCCGGCAGCTAAATATGCCGCCCGAAAAAATTGATGTCAATACATTGAAAATCAATCAACCAGCCTGGGATGGCTTCGGTGCCTGTTTATTGGAGCTGCTCGGTGAGGATAAGTCTGCCGATCTCATTCGTACGATTCTCGCTACTTCTCCGATTGAAAAAGAAAACTATTACAGAAATGTTTTAACGCTTTTTGGAATGGGGTTCGATCAGGGCTACTTTGCATTCGATGAAGATGGACGGGTTTATTTTCCTAACCAAGAAAAACAACATTAAGAACGGATAAGTAATGTCAGGTGATACGCAAGAAAAATCGAGTGTTTTTTCTTTCAGAGGGCTTGGGCTTTGGAATGTCTATTTCATTTTGAAGTTTGCCCTTGCTCATTACGAATATTTGACTTTAAACCTGCTCTATAACGGGTTGCTTTTGCTTTTTGTTTTATTGCCGATTAAAAGCAAAGCAATACGTTTTATTCAGACTGTGGTGGCTGTTATTGCTGGTGTAGTGCTGGCTTATTCTGAAAGCTGGCTGCCAGGACCGGAAAGTATTTTTAGTAATGCGCAAAATATCGCAGGTTTCTCAGCGGTTTATATTGCCCAGCTTGTAGTCGATTTTGTTAATGTCAAGATGCTGGTGGCAGGCATCGTCATAGTCCTACTTTATTGTTTACTTAAAAACTGGGTTCGTTTAAGTGTTTTTACAGTTGTGTACTTCCTTTGCTTAGTTGTTGAACCATACTATCTGGCTTGGAAAACACAGCCGACACTCACCCAGGTGGCCGAGGTTGCAAAAGAGGTTCCTTCTTCGGAAATGAAACAGGCTGAATCACCAGCAGATCCTTCAGTTATTACCTCTGAAACAATAGACAAGTGGTACACGGCATTTTTGGATTATGAAAAAGGACGCCGTGCAGAATTCCCGCAAGGGCTCTCTGCTAATGACACGCCTTTTGAAATTATTCTGATGAATATATGCTCGTTATCAAACGATGATCTTATTGCTTCTGATTTAATGAATCATCCCGTACTGTCAGAATTTAATATCCGATTTGATCATTTCAACTCGGCAACCTCTTACTCAGGCCCTGCAACGTTACGTTTACTGAATGCAGTTTGTGGGCAAGTCGATCATAACTCCCTATACGATGGAAGGCGTCCCGAATGTGAAATCATGAATCGTCTTGATCAATTGGGTTATCGCCAACACCTGTATTTAGACCATAAGGGACAGTATGACAATTATCTTCAAACGCTTCGTGACAAAGCTGGGTTGATGGCGCCTCTAGAAAGTACTGCAAAGTATCCGGTTCGTTACATGGCATTTGACGATGAAGAAATTTCTGATGATTTGGCTGTCTTAAGAGATTGGCAGAAAAAGACGGCCAAAGATAAGAGTTCAGATCGGCATGTGACGCTCTTTAACTTCATAGCGTTACACGACGGCAATCGCTTGCCTAGACACAGTCGTTGGGAAGAGTTTAAGCCCAGAGCTATTCGCTTCTTAAATGATTTGCAGACTTTTATGCATGAACTTGATCGTTCGGGGCGAAAGGTGATGCTTATTGTTGTTCCAGAACACGGAGCAGCGGTGCGAGGTGACAGAATTCAGGCTCCTCGTTTGCGTGATATTCCGAGTATGCGCATCACCGAAGTGCCAATGATGGTGAAATTTTTTGGCATTAAAGATTTACCTCAAGAACCCATCCATGTTACGGGTAACACGAGTTACATGGCAATGAGTACGTTAATCGGACGAGTGTTGTCGAAAAATTACTTCAGTAAAGACGGTGGAAGTGTTCCTCTTGAAGAATTGGTACGTGACTTGCCTGAAACCAATCCTGTTTCGGAAAATGGTCAATCCGTTGTATTAACATACAGAGGAAACGATTACATACGTCAAAAGGGAAGCGAATGGCGTCCCTATCCTCGTGAACGCTAAACATGAAGACAATAGACGCTCCTCATTTTAAGTTTTGTCCGATGTGTGGTCATCCGATGGTCATTAAGTGCCCGTCGGATGACGTACATGTACGTGAGTTGTGTGAGGAATGCGGTTATATTCACTATGTCAATCCTATTCCTGTCGTCGGTACTGTTCCGGTTTGTGGAGATCGGGTTTTACTTTGTAGGAGAGCTATTGAGCCTCAAAAAGGCAAGTGGACACTGCCAGCAGGATTTATGGAAGTGCACGAAACACTGCTTGAGGGGGCGCTTCGAGAGACCTTTGAAGAAACCGGTGCACAGGCTCGGGATGGTTTTCTTTTTACGATAATCGATGTGCCATTGGCGAGCCAGATTCATTTTTTCTTTATTACTCAGATTACTGATGTTCCGCTAAATCCTGGTGAGGAAACCTTTGAGCAGAGACTTTTTTCTGAACAAGAGATCCCATGGGATGAAATCAGTTTCACTACGGTAAAAACAACCCTGCATCACTTTTTTGAAGATACACGTCAGGGAAAACTAACTTTGCATACTTATCGTTTAGATGATTAAGTTTTGTCAGGCCTAGTCTTTCTCCGTGCTCTGAAAGCGTATTGATACTTTATCGGGTAAAATAACCTATTCGATGATCATGCCTGATTTAGGCAAATTAAACTGATTTTTCGATATAAGAGAGACAATATGCTTTACTCCATCGCCCGCAAAATTCTTTTCTCTATGGATCCCGAAACTGCTCACTCTGTCATTATGGCTAATCTGGATTGGGCCGTTAACCTTGGTGTCACCAAACTGGTGACTCGAGACCCAGTGGAGGACCCGATTGAGGTGATGGGATTGCGCTTTCCCAATGTTGTCGGTTTGGCAGCTGGAATGGACAAAAACGGCGAACGCGTGAGTGCATTTGGAGGACTAGGGTTTGGTCACGTAGAAGTCGGTACGATTACTCCTAAGGCCCAACCGGGCAATCCAAAACCCCGTTTATTCCGAGTTATTCCTGCTGAAGGTGTGATCAATCGCATGGGTTTCAACAACCATGGTGTCGACGAGGTTTTGGAACACCTGCGTAGTGCTGCTGCTTTCAGAAGCCGCGGCGGTATTCTTGGTATTAATATTGGCAAGAATGCCGTTACGCCGATTGAGCGGGCGGTTGATGACTACCTTATCTGTTTACGCAAGGTCTATAACCATGCAGACTATATCGCAATTAACATTTCTTCTCCGAACACGAAGAACTTAAGAAGTCTGCAAGCTGATTCTGAATTAAATAAGTTATTGACGGCAATTACAGACGAACGTAAGCGTTTAGTTGATGAAAATCAGGGCAAGTATGTGCCGATTGCGCTCAAGGTAGCACCGGATTTGGAAAACGATGATATTTTGAGAATTTCTGATCAACTGGTAAGTTTCGGCATTGATGCCATTATTGCAACGAACACTACCATTTCTCGTGACGCCATTCCCGGTATGCCGCACTGCGAAGAAACAGGCGGTCTGTCTGGTAAGCCTCTTCGAGCTCGGTCCACGGAAGTGGTTGATCTACTGTATCGTCATCTCCAGGAAACGATGCCCATTATTGCAAGCGGCGGAGTGATGACTGGTGAAGATGCCGTAGAAAAGATGCAAGCTGGCGCAAAGTTAGTTCAGTTGTTTACCGGCTTCATTTATAACGGTCCGGTTTTGGTACCTGATTGTGTTGACGCGGTAGCTAAGTGGCGTAAAACTCAAACAGGAGCAGTTGCTTCCCTGAGACCCTAGTAAAAGGATTCAGAAGAAGGGGCGTTACAAAAATCCTATACAAAAAGGATGGTTGTACGCCCTTTGTTCTATTCATCGGATCATTTATTTTTTTGAAAACCAAAAAACACCGCGTATCAAGTTTTCAATATATCTGACGGATTTACCCGAAATCGAGATTAAAGGCTAGTTTTTGCAAAAATTTTGCACTCATCCCGTTATCACAAGTAAGGACTCGCGAGACTGTAGGTAAATTAATTACACGTTTCAGTCCGTTTAGCAATAAGGGCAAATCACGTTGTTTCAGGCCCTCATAGACATCCCAGAACGCTTTGACCCAAATTTTTGAATGTTCACCTTTGGCATCATTGATCCGAAAAGCAGCGTTACGAGTCATGTGTCTGCGGATAGGATCTTTAGCGATACTAAATGCATAACTTAGTAATGCATTTCCAGAAAGCTTGACTAATTCGGTATGAAAAGCCAGACCAATGTTGATGGTTTTGACAAATGCCTGTTGTCTTTGTTTTGTATCCGACAATGTGTAAAACTTATGCACCTCTTCTTCAAAGGCCTGACAGCATGCACGTAAAGGTTCCAAGTCGTTATCTGAGGCATGTTTGAGGGCAATTTGCGCAGCTGCTAACTCAATTACACCGCGAAACTCCAACGTGTCATCCATGATTTTGTCATTAACATAAAAATCAGCGATTTCAGATAAGTGTTTGTCAAAATCAAATGAGCGCACGTAGGTCCCCTCGCCAACGCGAGTATCTAAAACTCCGAGAGCGTTAAGGCGTTGCAAAGCAATACGAACAGTCAACCGATTAACTCCAAAAGTCTCAGCTAAATCTGATTCAGAGGGGATTTTTTGGTTTGGGCACCATGTGCCGTCGGCAACCATCTCCTTCATTTTTTGACAAACCAAATCAGCCGCCGATTGTTTTTTAATTCTCAGATTTTCATTCATAAAATATCAGCGCGAAAACCTCCGTTTGCATTCAGAGGATAAAGCGCCGCCTCTTTCTCAATTTGTTTAAACAAATCTTCCGATAGCTGAAGCTTCTGGTAGTTCATCGGCTGCTTTGTCAATCTCCCAATAGTGAGGCTGGCCGAGCTCTATTCTTAGGATCAACAGTTCGTGTAGTTGTTGATTAAGCTAATGAGTTTACTTTTAAAGACATCACCCCAGTCGTTGGGCTTTGAACCGATGAACTTGTAAATTGTACTGAGTACTTGGCTTTCCGTCAGGAATTGACGCTACAAGCCTTCGAGGAAGGTAAATTTCTTTTAACTTAACTTCAGCTTTTTTATTTGCTCTTCCCAATAAACATTTCTTCAGAGTTCCTCAAATCAATGGCTGTTCTCTGCTAGGGGTTGCCAGCCAGAGATTCGACTTTGCTTCAACGATTATCGTCGTTATACGGATTCCTCTGTAGGACTTTTACAGTGAATATTTAGTGAAAATGCCTATGACAAAATCATACATTTGTAGTAATGTACCTAGCGAACAAGTGAATAAGTGAATCAACAAGGAGGTTCCTATGACACAACCGCTCGTTCATACAGAAAATGGCGATATTAGAGGTTTTACGCATAACGGAATGCTTCGCTTCTTCCGTGTGCCCTATTGCAAGGCTCCGGTTGGCCAGCGACGCTTTTGTCGACCTGAACCGCTAGATCACTGGGATGGGGTCTTAGATGCCACAACCCATGGACCAATGAGTCCCCAGGGACCTTCTGATCTTGAATTGGCCATGGGACCCTTGCATCATCCGATCGGTGAAGACAGTCTAACGTTGACTATCACGACGCCTTCCACGCAGGGTTGCCATCCGGTTGCGGTTTGGTTTCACGGTGGAGCCAATATCAGCGGCGCAGCAAACATTGATTGGTATGACGGTGAGAATCTAGCTCGGCACGGTAATTTGGTTGTTGTCGGTGTTAATTTCCGATTGGGTGCTTTGGGTTTTTTGTACCATCCGGCACTCAACACGGATAACCTCTCCATTCTTGACCAAATTGAGGCTTTGCGTTGGATTAAGAAAAATATCACGGCCTTTGGTGGCGACCCTGACCTTGCCTGAAATTGGTTGACAGCTTTTAGAGCTATGACTAATTTAGTTGAC
>ENA-ORTM01003108-ORTM01003108.1-human-gut-metagenome-genome-assembly--contig:-NODE-3108-length-11891-cov-2.412470_pt1 | contig 11891 bp, 10 predicted proteins | sample MGYA00241909_ERZ509182 | MGnify/ENA primary metagenome ERZ509182 (study PRJEB26280, sample SAMEA2338855) | human gut metagenome | biome: human gut; feature: human-associated habitat; material: faeces...
TAGATTCTTTGGAATTATAATCAGTTTATAAATGCATCAACGACCCAAAATCCAGTATAACAACAATAAATAATTATTTTATATCTCTTTCGTCAAGCTAAACTCCTTATCGGCAAATAATTCGGCTAACCCGGATATTTGTTTAAACCGTAATAATTCGTCCTTATCCATACCAATATTCCGCATAATCCAGCTATCGGACATACCGGCTTTCGTCAACTCCGAAACAATTTCGCACATCAATTCGATACAATGCGTACCTCTCGCCCTATTATGCCGTATGGTAGAAGCCATTCTGTTCGAAAGGTCTTTATCTATCACCACCACCGGCAACAAACCCTTTTCCCTGTCATATATACGCTTGGAGGTTTTCATAACTTTATAGCGATGAAACCCGTCGACCAGTTCATACTGGTCTTTCTCCGGAATATAATAACACACACAGGGCATCGTATATCCGTCCTCCCAAATAGAAAGTTCGAGTAATTTCATCTCGGGCGGAGCAACAATATTCGGATTATACGTATTGGCGACCACTTTTTCCACGGGAACAGCAATCACATTGTAAACCGGACTTTTATACTCTTCCATTTTTCAAATCAATGCTTTATATTTTTCCATCACTCGTTCTTTTTGTTCTTTCTCGGCCTTATTCAAAGAAAAGCCCATGTATTTGCATGTATGATCGTTTTTAAGAATACATATACACATGCGTTTAAATGTGGGGAGTTCTTTAAATTCAGGGATATCAATATCGTCTAAATATTCCATTCGTACAGGTTTTTTCTCGGTCCTGTAATTGGAATGGTCACCTACGGTAATAGGAATTCCCATCTTTTCCAGCTTTCGAATGGTTTCATCTGCCAGACATCCCCCTTTATCCCGCCAGAAGTTCATACTCACCGACAATTTTCGCTGGTAATTTTTACGAGTGTTTTCCGGAAGCGTTTTCAACAAAAAATCCAAATATCCTTCCCATGTCATATTGGGTGGAAGTTTGATAGAATGCCAGCCCATCATAGATGTATTCCCATACAATCCGGCAAAATTCACCCCATTGACCCGACTTACCATTTTCCCCCACATATCCGGGTCTATCGCACGATACAAACGGAGGCTCGATATGGCCTGCGATATAAACGGGCTGGCCACCCTTTGCTTATCCAACGGGACCCCAGCTCGATAGTAGAGATCGTACAGCTTGTTATAATCCCAATGATACCGGCCGTTAGCGACCCACACGTCGGTCGTCAGCCAATCGTGTATGGGATAGGCATTGCAAATGCCATATTTCATCTCACGAATCCACTTCAAACCTTTATACTTCCTGTAATTCTTATCGCTATGAATCGTGCGCCAACGATTGAAACTTTCTTGTGTGCGAATGCCGATGAGACAACAAGTCCTCCGAGCCGCATTCCGCTTGTGCAACCATTCGGCGAACTTAATCTGAAACTCATAGTCCCATAAATCATCTGTATAAAAATCGAAGTCTTCTTTCGTATAACAGTTTTCTGGTTTTTCTCTTACCCATAACGGGCGCATAGAGTCCTCCCACGGGCGCCAATAGTTTTGATACATCGAAGCACACGTCGTAACCTTGAACGGGACGCAAATCCTATATACATCTAATATATCGGAATTAGATGCCAATACTCTGTCTACATAACGCGTCGTCTCCTCATATTGGACTTCATAGTCGATATGAAATACCCCCAATCTACGATTCAATTTATTCTGACGAATATAATCGATACATAAATTAAGAAGCACACCGCTATCTTTTCCTCCCGAAAAAGAAACATACACATTATCAAAATCGGAAAATATCCGATTCAATCGCTCCAAAACGACTTCATACACACTGCTTCTCAGATTCTCCATTTGCCTCATACACCATTTTTACATACAATTTCCACGTTTTCAATTCAGAAAATCCACACGCCCGAAAGGCATCAACATGCCGAACATGAGAAATCGCATAAAGAGTGCAGTCTTGGGCAAACTCTTCTTTCGCTTTTTCGATAAGAGAAGTCAACAATTCGGAAGAATCTCCCGCCAAATAGTAATTATCGATACAAGCTCCCGCAGTTTTTCTTTCAACAGGCATAAAACCTTTTACCTCGCCTCGTTCCAAAGCGATGAACCAAAGGTGTTTACGAGAGGTTTTAAACGGATAATTATTGTTCTGACGAATAATGGGAACACTCATAACTAACGGTGCAACAAGGGCATATAGCCGCGCATCTGTCCCCGGCAATTTTTCTACTATCATGGTGGAGCATTTTTGTGATTCATTCGAAACATAACATCGGTATGTTCCAAATGCCTCTATCTTATTTTAGTCACAAAAATAAAAAAAGAATGAATATATACAGCAACAAAAATGTCACAATTTCACTATAACAATAATATATAAAATACGATTTATCGTTATTCTATGGGCAAACCGTACATTTAAAATGTTTTAGAACATATCCATTTATATTTTTTACAACACCTAAAAACCTGTCGCGAACAAATTTTTTCACTTAAAAATCATACCTATCTTATTCCCTTTGTAATCTTTGTTTATTCACAAAAAAATTTTATCTTTACCCATAATTATAAAACTTTCTTAAATAATCGTTTTTTGAATTATAAATATTTCAATTTTAGAATTATTCTAATTATATTTGTACCAGAATTAAAAACACATCAAAAACAAAGAATGCTATGAGTAGTATTAAAGGAACAAAAACAGAACAGAACTTATTGAAAGCTTTCGCCGGAGAATCGCAAGCTCGTACTCGTTACACTTTTTTTGCCAGCGTAGCAAAAAAAGAAGGTTATGAACAAATCAGCGCCATTTTCATGGAAACAGCCGAACAGGAAAAAGAACATGCCAAAAAGTTCTTTAAATTTCTCGAAGGTGGTATGGTCGAAATCACAGCCTCCTACCCTGCCGGCGTAATCGGAACAACCGCTGAAAACCTGAAAGCGGCAGCAGAAGGTGAAAACGAAGAGTGGGTAGATCTTTATCCCGAATTTGCCAAAATCGCCGACGAAGAAGGATTCCCCGCTATCGCACACACATTCCGTAACGTCTCCAAAGTAGAAGAAGAACACGAGAAACGCTATCGCAAACTGTTATCAAACATCGAAAACGGAACCGTGTTCTCCGACAGCGAAGAAATCGAATGGCAATGCCGCAACTGCGGATATGTGTTCCGTGGCAAAAAAGCGCCCGAAGTATGTCCCGCATGCGCTCACCCGCAAGCTTTCTTCGAACGCAAGAAAAATAACTATTAAAATTCAGTTTAAAAAATCTCAAAACAACCCATCGGTCTGCCCTTATCGGGTAGACCGATATTCTTTAATTATGGATATTACAGCATTACGAAACCTCACCTACGGGCTATATGTCGTAGGCACTAATGACAACGGCCGCCCTACGGGGTGTATCATAAATACTTGTTTTCAAGTAACCAGTGAAAATCCCATTGTCGCTATTTCCATGAACAAAAACAATTATACCCACGATATAATCGTACGACATGGGAAATTCAGCTTAGCTATTCTCGCAGAAGAAAGCGACACATCTTTAATCACTACTTTCGGGTTTCAATGCGGCCGAGACCGAAACAAATACACAAATTACGATTATGAGTGGCAAAACGATGTCCCCATCTTATCAGGGATATTTTCGGGACATATTATCTGCGAGGTATTGCACATTGCCGACAACGAAACTCACGACGTAATTTTTGCCCGCGTCCTCAATACCATTCCCGACAATGGTACTCCTATGACTTACGCCTACTATCACCATGTAATTAAAGGAAAAGCTCCCAAAAACGCACCGACCTACATCAAGGAGGAAAATGTTTCCCCAGAAGATCCGAAACCAAACTCTGGGAAAAAGTACATTTGCGAAGTATGCGGATACATTCACGAAGGAGAGGAAGCGCCGGAAGTATGCCCGACATGCGGATATCCCAAAGCGTATTTCGAACGGAAAGTGGAGACTATGAACCAAATTCCCGATCGAAAGTTCTATTTTCAATCGGGAATTTTTACTGTTTCAAAAGATAGGAACCACCGAGAACCCAATCTAATTCACCAAACTTGCTTTGGCTTATAGTTTACACTATCTTTGCATAAAATGCAAAACAGACGATATTATCTTTTATTAGAACTTTTAATCTTTACACAATGGATTTTATAATCGACAATCATCTGCAAGGCCTCGTTATTGGAATCTGCACATTTCTAATCATCGGAATGTTCCACCCCATAGTTGTCAAAGCCGAATACTATTGGAGTACTCGTTGTTGGTGGTTATTTTTATTTTTGGGGATAGCAGGCGTGATATCGTCTCTATGCATTGAAAATGTAGTTATATCGTCCTTGTTGGGTGTTTTTGCCTTTTCTTCTTTTTGGTCGATTAAAGAAATCTTCGAACAAGAAAAACGCGTGCAAAAGGGCTGGTTTCCCAAAAATCCTAAGCGGACTTACAAATTTTAAAGAGCATACCCATCATATTTAACGCCTTATCCTATACAATACTACAAAAAAGAGCTATCTTTGCAAGAGATATAAATAGATGCCATACTGGCATAATCGAGTGAAACATATCGATTTGCAAGACATTCTATTTTTAGATAGTGTTGTTATGAAGTATCTTTACGCAGTCTTTTTCGCGTTAGTATTCAGTGGCTTCGTCCTTCCAACGGCCGTAGCTCAAACAACTATGGAGAAAGAGATCTGGAAGATCGACGACAACCGTCAAAATGAACCCGTCCAAGAAGCTCCCATAGAGGTTTCGAGCAAGGACGGAAGTATTTATATTCGTACCCCACGCAAAGTACAAGTAGTAGTCTACACGATATTAGGACAGATCGTAACCGACCGGACCATCAATCCCGGCCTCTCTGAATTAAAAATAGGTGTCCGAGGTATTTATTTAGTTAAAATAGAGGGACAAACACAAAAGATTGCTCTTTAATATATCCTTTTTACTTCAAATCGATATTACAAAAATAAAACCTTAAACATTGTTTCAATATTTCATGAAATAGTTTAACTTTGTCCCTATAAAGTTAAACTTAAAAACCGAAACAATGGAAAGTATCGATTGGTCAAACCTGTCATTCGGCTATATGCCTACCGATTATAATGTACGGTGTATTTACAAAGACGGGAAATGGGGCGACATTACAGTTACCAGCTCACAAACATTCGAAATACACATGGCAGCCACTTGCCTTCATTACGGACAAGAGGCATTCGAAGGAATGAAAGCCTTTCGGGGTAAAGACGGAAAAATCCGCATTTTCCGTATGGACGAGAATGCAGCTCGCTTGCAAAGTTCCTGCCGGGGAATCATGATGCCCGAACTGCCCACAGAGAAGTTTAACGAAGCCATACTAACCGTAGTCAAGAAGAACGAAAGGTTCGTACCTCCCTACGAAAGCGGAGCTTCACTCTATATACGCCCATTACTAATAGGGACATCGGCACAGGTAGGAGTCAAACCGGCCAAAGAATATTTGTTCATCGTCTTCGTATCTCCGGTAGGTCCTTATTTCAAAGAGGGTTTCAAACCTACCCCTATGGCGATACTCCGTCAATACGACCGCGCCGCTCCACTCGGAACAGGACGCTACAAAGTAGGAGGGAATTACGCAGCCAGTTTAGTGGCTGGCGAAAAAGCCCATGAACTGGGATATTCCGCCGTACTCTATCTGGATGCCAAAGAGAAAAAATATATAGACGAATGCGGCCCGGCCAACTTCTTCGGCATTCGGGGAAACAGCTATATCACTCCGAAATCAACGTCCATTCTCCCTTCAATCACCAACAAAAGCCTCATGCAACTTGCCGAGGACATGGGCATGACGGTAGAAGTACGACAAATACCGGAAGATGAAATCGGGACATTCGACGAAGCGGGAGCCTGTGGAACAGCTGCTGTCATCAGTCCTATCGCCCGTATAGACGACCTCGATGAAAACAAATCGTATATTTTCTCCAAAGATGGTAAACCCGGTCCTATTTGCGAAAAGCTATACAATAAGTTACGCGCTATACAATACGGCGACGAACCCGATACTCACAAATGGATTACTATCGTAGAATAACTACAAGATTATACAATGGCAGCCCGGAGAGACACTCTTTCGGGCTGTCTCTTTTATAACACATTTTTTCAGTGACAACCATGAATATCCAGCGAATCTTCGAAAAATATTATCAACCCGGAACGCCTCTTTATAACAGCGTATGGTCCCATAGCAAACTGGTTGCCGAAAAAGCCCTGAAACTAGCCCAAGCCCACCCGGAATTAAATATCGATTCGGACTTTGTTTACGAAGCCGCCATGCTTCACGACATCGGTGTATACCTCACCCATGCTCCTTCGATTTACTGTACAGGAGAAGAGCCCTATATCCGTCACGGCATTATAGGAGCCGAGCTTCTTCGAAACGAAGGATATCCCAAACACGCTCTCGTTTGTGAACGACACACAGGAACCGGACTGACGGTCGATGACATCATCTCCCAAAACCTCCCGCTTCCACACCGTGACATGTGCCCTATAAGTCTCGAAGAAAAGCTCGTTTGCTTCGCCGACAAGTTTTATTCGAAATCTACTCCCGACCAAGAAAAACCGTTCGATAAAGTTCGTAAAAGCGTTGCTAAATACGGCGATGCGTCTTTACACCGTTTCGACGAAATGGCCACTCTGTTTTTATAGAAACCTACACAATCAATAAAAGGAAGACACTCTGAACATTGAATAAAATATATTAAATAAAGCCCAAACGCCGATAAGTCATGGAAAATGTGTATTTTTGCGAGTTGATTACAGATTGACAGCCGGATGCCAAAAGACAGCAAAAAATACGCTATACTTTTATCTCTTCTATGCTCCTCACTGTTTGTGTCGCTCATCGCACAAGACAGGCATCCGTCTTATAGCGAAGTGACTTCACTCGATTCTACCACGAGCAAAGATAGTGCTACTTTATTATCAAACAAACCGATAACACTTTTAGACAGTATTTCCAAAGATTCGTTACAATCGGATTCGTTAGGAGTCGATTCGCTTGCCAATGATTCTGTCACACCCAAGAAAAAGAAAGCCGGTTTGACTTCGGTTGTCGATTACAAGGCCAACGATTCTATCGTTTTCACCCACGGTAACGAGGTGTACATGTACGGAAAAGGGGTAGTACAGTTCGATGGCATGGAGCTCAACGCAGACCAAATCGAGATGAACATGGACAGTAGCTTAGTCTACGCCGTGGGTCGTCCCGACTCTGTGGGAGATATAGTGGGCCGTCCCGTTTTCAAGGATAAAAGCGGAGAGTACGAATCGGAAACCATGAATTATAATTTCAAGACAAAAAAGGGATATATTACCAATATTGTCACCCAACAAGGCGAAGGTTACTTGACAGGCGGACAAACTAAAAAAATGGAGAATGACGAATTCTACATGAAAAGCGGACGTTACACGACATGCGACAATCACGATCACCCGCACTTTTATCTGCAATTAACCCAAGCGAAAGTCCGTCCCAAAAAGAATATCGTAACGGGGCCGGCTTATATGGTACTGGCCGATGTTCCTCTTCCCCTCGCCATTCCGTTCGGCTTTTTCCCTTTTACCGAAAAATATTCATCGGGTATTATCGTTCCCACTTTCGGAGACGAACTGGCACGAGGATTTTATTTGCGTGACGGCGGTTACTATTTTGCCATCAACGATTACATAGACCTTGCACTGACCGGTGAAATTTACACAAAAGGCTCATGGGGTATCAACGCCCGTTCGGCTTATATCAAACGATACAAATATTCCGGTAACTTCGATTTGAGTTTCATCACAACCATTACCGGAGATAAAGGGTTGCCAGACTATTCAAAGATGAAGAACTTCAAAATAGCATGGACTCATACCCAAGACACTAAAAACAACCCGAACATGTCGTTATCGGCAAGCGTTAATTTCACAACCAGCGGATATACCCGAAACGATTTAAATAGCTACTACAATTCCAACAGTTTTACCGAAAACACCAAAAGTTCTACGGTAAATATGACTTACCGGATTCCTAACTCGCCATGGAGTTTTTCGGCAACCGCCAATATCACTCAACGTACGCAAGACTCGACACTAAATGTTTCTTTCCCCAATTTAACCGTGTCAATGGGACAAATTTATCCGTTCAAACGGAAATCGGTCGTGGGCAATGAGCGTTGGTATGAAAAAATACAACTGTCGTATAGCGGTCGTTTCCAAAACTCGATTCTCACCAAGCAAGACCAGATACTTAAATCGAATCTGATTAAAGACTGGCGAAACGGTATGTATCACAACATTCCCATATCGGCGACTTTCAACATGTTCAAATATGTCAACCTGACTGCCAGCTTCAACTTTACCGACCGTATGTACTCCAACAAAATTATGAAAGAATGGGATACACAGCAGTCAAAAATAGTTCAAGACACGACCTACGGATTTTACAATGTCTTCAACTACTACGGTTCGTTGAGCGCAAGCACCAAATTATACGGATTCTACAAACCGTGGAAAATATTCGGAGACAAAGTACAGGCCATACGACACGTTTTCACTCCCACCGTATCGTTCAGCGCAGCCCCCGATTTCAGTTCTCCCCGATATGGTTTCTGGAAAACATTTACCTATGTCAACCAACAAGGAGAAACGGTGACCGAAAAATATTCGCCTTTCTCAAACGGAATATTCGGCACAGTGTCACAAGGGAAACAAGGAACAGTATCGTTCTCGGTATCGAATAATTTGGAGATGAAAGTCAAATCGGACCGCGATTCGACAGGGGTTCGCAAAATACCCCTAATCGAAAACCTATCGGCCAGTATGAGTTATAATATGGCTGCGGACTCCATGAAATGGAGTAACCTGAACACCTCAATACTCATTAAACTAACCAAAGGGTTTAACCTACAAATGAGTGCGACATGGGATACCTATACTTATCAATTAGACAGCTACGGAAACCCCGTACGAGTGAACAAACCCCGGTGGACCGTAGGCAAGGGATTAGGCCGTTTGTCCAGTACAGGAACATCTTTCTCCTACACCTTCAATAATGACACTTTTAAAAAGAAAGACAAGAAAAACAACAAGAACAAACAGCCTCAACCACAACCCAATACACTGCCACCTGACCCGAATGAAGAGCCGGAAGACGATACAGCCTCGGAAGAATCGGACACACAATTCGGGGCCGACGGTTATGCGATTTGGGAGATCCCGTGGAGTCTATCTATCAACTATTCGGTCAATTACGGATATGGGTCTTTCAACAAAAAGAAAATGGAATACAACGGCCGGTTTACCCAAAACCTAAGTTTTTCGGGGAATATCAACTTTACGAAAAACTGGTCTTTTAACTTCTCGGCCAGCTATGATTTCGATGCCAAAAAAATCGCCTATATGAACTGTAACATCACCCGGGACTTGCATTGCTGGTCGATGAGTGCCAGTTTCGTCCCTGTGGGACCTTACAAATCATACAATTTCCACATTAGCGTGAAATCGTCTTTATTGCAAGACCTCAAATATGACAAACGAGGAAACTCTTACAGCCGACTCGACTGGTATTAAACCCGGTCGCATTTGTCGCAACCCGTAAAAACCAACACATTTATAAGCTATTCAACCAATAACCATGCAAACCGACAACGATCTTATACTCGACCATTTGAACGACCCGATATTTCATCTCATCGGTGAAGTCGCCGATGAGATGAATCGCCCGTGTTTCGTCATCGGAGGATATGTACGCGATATTTTTCTGAACCGACCGTCCAAAGACATCGACATCGTAACCTTAGGCAGCGGTATAGAACTCGCCGAGGCTGTAACGACCAAACTGGGGAAACGGGCCCACCTGTCGACATTTCGGAACTTCGGAACAGCACAAGTAAAATACAGTGACCAGAAAGAAAATATAGAGATAGAATTTGTCGGAGCTCGAAAAGAGTCATACAGCCATGACTCGCGTAAGCCGATAGTCGAAGACGGAAGCCTGCAAGACGACCAGAACCGAAGAGACTTCACCATCAATGCTTTGGCTCTTTGCCTGAACAAAGAGCATTGGGGCATGCTCGTAGATCCATTCGACGGCATGAACGATCTGAAAAAGGGAATTATTCGCACCCCCCTCGATCCTGACATTACATTCAGCGACGACCCCTTACGCATGATGCGTGCTATCAGATTTGCCACTCAGCTAAATTTCCACATCGAGAAAGAGACATTCGCAGCCATCGAACGAAACCGAAAACGAATCGAAATCATTTCGAAAGAACGCATCATCGACGAACTCGGCAAAATCATACGTTCGGATATTCCCTCTCGGGGATTTATTTTATTAGACGACTGTAAACTGCTGCCTATCATTTTTCCCGAAGTCGCCGCACTCAAAGGAACAGAAACAATCGAAGGACGAGGACATAAAGACAATTTTTATCATTCGCTCGCCGTCCTCGACAATGTGGCACTGCGCAGCCGCAACGAATGGTTACGTTGGGCTGCACTACTCCACGACATCGGGAAACCACGTACCAAACGCTATGATTCCCGCCTGGGTTGGACATTCCACAATCACAATTTCATAGGAGAAAAAATGATTCCCGGTATTTTCCGCAAAATGAAACTACCGCTCAATGAGAAGATGAAATACGTACAGAAACTCGTAGGATTGCACATGAGACCTATCGTCCTCGCCGAAGAAGTCGTTACCGACTCGGCCGTAAGAAGACTCTTGTTCGATGCCGGCGATGACATAGACGATTTGATGCTTCTTTGCGAATCGGATATTACCTCCAAAAACAGAGAAAAGGTGAAACGATTCCGCGACAATTTCGAATTGGTGCGAACCAAACTGCGAGAAATAGAAGAAAAAGACAGCATACGCAATATGAAGCTCCCGATACGGGGAGAAGAAATCATGGAAACCTTCGGGTTACCGCCGTCCCGTCCCGTAGGTGAAATTTTATCGGCCATCAAAGAGGCCATACTCGACGGAAAAATTCCCAATGAATATGAACCGGCACGACTTTTTATGCTGGAAACCGCTGCAACAATGAATCTATTTCCGACAAAGAAATAATATAATATCAATTTTGCCGCAAATACAACACCAGTAGTATACAAACAGATACATTTTTATCATTTTTATTGTAAAGTGAAAGTTTTTACAAGAAATTGCTTTCACTTTACACATTTTGTATTATCTTTGCAACGAAATCAAAGAGAAAGATTACATATTTATAGGGACTTTCCAAAACTCAAAAAACATACTTATCAATGAAAACAACAGAAGTATTGAGCGAATTAAAACGCCGTTTCCCTAACGAACCGGAGTACCACCAAGCTGTGGAAGAAGTGTTATCGACTATCGAAGATGTGTATAACGAACATCCCGAATTCGATCGTTACAACCTGATCGAACGGTTGTGCATTCCCGATAGAATGTTTTCATTTCGGGTAACTTGGGTCGATGACAAAGGTCAAGTCCATACCAATATGGGATATCGTATCCAACACAATAACGCCATCGGTCCGTATAAAGGAGGCATCCGTTTTCACTCATCGGTCAATCCTTCGATCTTGAAATTCCTTGCTTTTGAACAAACCTTCAAAAATGCCTTGACTACTTTACCTATGGGCGGAGGAAAAGGCGGATCGGATTTCACCCCCAAAGGGAAATCGGACATGGAAATCATGCGATTCTGCCAAGCATTCGTTACCGAACTTTGGCGGCATATAGGCCCGGATACCGACGTACCCGCCGGTGATATAGGTGTAGGCGGTCGGGAAGTAAGCTACATGTATGGTATGTATAAAA
>ENA-ORTM01003115-ORTM01003115.1-human-gut-metagenome-genome-assembly--contig:-NODE-3115-length-11879-cov-1.954330_pt1 | contig 11879 bp, 8 predicted proteins | sample MGYA00241909_ERZ509182 | MGnify/ENA primary metagenome ERZ509182 (study PRJEB26280, sample SAMEA2338855) | human gut metagenome | biome: human gut; feature: human-associated habitat; material: faeces...
CCGGTTGGGATAAAGCGGTCGGGAAGGGATGGCCTGCCATTTATCTGGGAAATCACGATCAGCCCCGGATGTTGAGTCGTTTTGGAGATGACCGCCCGCAATTCAGAGTATATGCCGCTAAGATGCTGGCGACTTTTTTACTGACGATGCGGGGCACTCCTTATTGGTTGGCAGGTGATGAAATCGGGATGTGTAATCCGAAGTTCGACCGGATCGGGGATTATCGGGATATTGCGACTTTGAACCAATATAAACAGATAGAAAAACGCAAAGGAGATACGCAATGGTTTCTTCAGATGCAGCAACAGACTTCCCGGGATAATGCGCGGACACCCTTTCAATGGGATAACTCGGGACAAGCCGGGTTTACAACCGGAATGCCCTGGATCGGAGTGAACCCCGACTATCGGAAAATCAATGTAGCGGCCCAGGAAAAAGATCCCTGGTCGGTATTGAACTATTTCCGGCAATTGATCGCTTTACGGAAAAGTTCTCCGGATCTTGTTTATGCCGGCTATACCTTGTTGGATGCAAAAAATCCCCGGACCTATACTTATCTCCGTAAAGGAGAAAAATATCACTATCTTGTTGTACTGAATTTCTCTTCCAAACAGGCTGAGGCTTATCCGGGAATCGATATGCAGGGAGCGGAAATTTTGATGTGCAACTATGGCGATCTGCCTCAGTTAGATAAGGTATTGTCTTTACGGCCATACGAAGCGGTGGTGATGCGGTCGGAAGAATTCGGCGGTTGACGGGAGTATGGTTTGGCACATAATTTTGTATCTTTGCGCTCTCTTTTTTAAGCGATGGAGCGGATTATTTTTATCTTATCATATGAGAAGCGTTGGGATTGCTGGATGGTGTATGCCAACCGGGCAATAGATGCCGGTGATTTTTTTCAAAGTATAGGTCGGTATATCGGGGATGAAGACCTGGAAGTATGGCCTGTAGTCAGAAAGATTACGGAAACGATCCGTAAGTACGATACCCCTATGCTTTTCAAACAGTTTGGCCGGAAAAAATTTAAGGATGAACGTATGTTTCTGCAAAAAGTGGAGGAAGCGTATATCCGTGAAGATATCCGGCCTTATATCGATAAGTATGTCGCACAGGTACTGGATGAACTGACCGAAGCGGGTTGTCCTTTGTTTTTGAAAACCAGTCGTTTAGATAATTTTTATAAGAATCAGCGCCTGATGCTTAAATCCGTTCCTTTGCGGGCATTGTTGAAATTCGAAAGGACAGGGGAGTTTACCCGTTATATTTTGCGTTTGACAGATGGAGAAAAGACCTTTTATCCCAGTGATTACGCGTTGAAGGTGCTGACCCGGCGGCCTTGCCGGGTGGTTTCAGGCAGGCAGCTATTCCGTTTCCCGGAAGATTTCGACGGGCAGCGTTTGCAACCTTTTTTGCAGAAAAGGGAGATTATGATCCCCAAGGCAAACGAAGGCATCTATTTCCGGCGTTTTATACTGAAAAATGTACGGCATGAAGAGATCGAGGTACAAGGTTTCGACGTGATCGTCCGGGAAGTGGAAAAACAGGCCTTCCTGTCACTTGAACGCGATATACTCGGCATGCCGGTCCTGGTGATGGAATATAAATACGGTAATCAATATATTCCCGGCTGGTCGTCCCGGAAAGCTTTGGTGGAATTATATACGGAAGGGGACCGCTATGCTTTCTATAAGGTCAGCCGGGATCCGGAATGGGAACAGCTGCAAGCCCGGCAATTGGTTGCTTTGGGGATCAGGAACGATACGGAAGGGTATTTCCATTTGCCGGAAGTTACTGTGATGACCTGGAAGACTGAAAAAGAAACCGAAGATCGGGACAAAGTGAGCGGGGAGGTTATTGCCGATGCCTGGCAGAAGACCGTGACCTGGGTACAGACACATGGGGATGAGTTGAAAGCGATGGGGATCGGCTTCACTCAGAAAACATTGCGCCGGGCCTATTATATCGGAGCCTGGCAGATCGATAGTTCGGTATCGGAAACGATGGATTGGTTCGAATTGAAAGCAGAAGTTATTCTGGCTGATGGGCGCCGGATTCCTTTGCTTCGTTTCCGGGACCATATTCTGACGGGTAAACGTGAGTTTTTACTCGATGACGGCACCTTATTCCTGATTCCTGAAGAATGGTTCGTTACCTATACCGAGTTGCTTTTATTTGCCCAAGGAAAGGGGACTTCCTTATTTTTTCACCGCAGCCAGTATGTTTTATTAAAAAACTGGGCGGAGACGACCTGTCATTTTTCATTGCCGGAGAATTTGCAGGAAGAGGTGACTCTGCCCTTTGATTTTCAGGTGACTTTACGTCCGTACCAGCGTTTCGGTTATGAATGGATGTACCGTTTGTACCGATGTGGCTTGGGAGGTTGTCTGGCCGACGATATGGGATTGGGAAAAACACTTCAGGCCATTGCCCTGATCTTGAAATACAGGCAGGAAGGAGTAAAAAAGCCTGTTGTAAACCGATGGCCTGACAGCGGAAAACAACTGAGTTTGTTCGATGCCCCGGAAGAGGTAAGCAGGCCGGATGAGGGAGATCGTTCATTGGTATACCATACCTGTCTGGTGGTTGTACCGGCTTCTTTGATCCATAATTGGCGGAATGAACTTCGGAAATTCGCTCCTCAGCTGACTGTGACTATCTATGCCGGAACTAACCGTATCGATTTGCGTTCATACCTGCAACGTTCGGATGTCGTATTGATCACTTATCATACTTTGCGGAACGATATCGATATTTTGTCCCGCCTGACTTTCGGTATCGTCGTTGCCGACGAAGCACAAATGTTAAAGAATCCGGGGTCTCAGCTCCATCAGGCTATGATGCGTATTCAGGGAAGGTGTTTTTGGGCTTTGTCGGGTACACCGATAGAAAATTCACTGACCGATTTGTGGGCTGTGATGAATTGGGTGAACCGGGGATTACTCGGATCACAGCGTTTTTTCCGCGATCATTTTATCCGTCCTATATTGGCCGATGTAGAAGGGCGGATGAGCGAAGCTTTGCGTAAACTGATCGCTCCGTATATTTTACGCCGTACCAAAGAAGAAGTGTTGGCCGATTTGCCGGATCTCACAGCCGAGTTGGTCGTTTGTGAACCCGAAGAGGAACAGCGGAAGGTATATGAAGAGGAACAGTCCCGGGTGAGAAATTATATCTTGAGTGAGAGAGAGAATCAAGGGGAATTACGAAGTGATTTTATGGTTTTAAAAGCTCTGATCCGATTACGTCAGATCGCCAATCACCCCCGTTTGGTCGAAACTGGGTATGAAGGAAATTCCGGAAAGTTTAGTGAGGTATTCCGTATGTTGGGAGAAGTGATTGCTTCCGGACACAAGGTGTTGGTTTTTTCTTCTTTTGTAAAATATCTTAAAATGGTAGCTGAAGAAACAATGGTCCGGGGATGGAAATATGCGATGCTGACAGGCTTGACCGGGAACAGACTATCCGGCATTTTCAGGCCGACCCGGAATGCCGGATCTTCCTGATTTCTTTGAAAGCCGGTGGAGTAGGCTTGAATCTCACCGAGGCCGATTATGTATTTATTCTCGATCCTTGGTGGAATGTCGCTGCTGAAAATCAAGCCGTTAGCCGGGCTCACCGGATCGGGCAAAAACGGGCGGTATTCGTCTATCGTTTTATTACTGCCGGAACACTCGAGGAAAAAATTCTGGCTATCCAGGAACGTAAACAACGCCTTGCCGATTCTGTCATAACAGCAGCTACTTCCATCCCTTTGACAGATGAAGAATTATTGGAAGTGCTCTGAAGGGAACCTTGAATTTGGAGAAAAGAGTACGGGAGAATCAAAGTTGACTCTTCATTTCTATATTGTTTCTTCAAAAAAAGTTGAATTATAGGAGTTTATAAAGTTCATGAGGTTCATAAAGTCGATGGATCTCCTGCGAGCGCATTTTTGTACGGCACTGGGGCGGCCGGCCGGCACCGGAAGTTACGTTAATGAAAGTGCCCGCAGGGTTCAGGACTTTACGAACTTTAACGATTAATTATTCCTGCTTATTTGAAAGCCCCCAAGCCGAAAAGAGCGAAATCATACCGGATCGGATCGACCGGATCGAATTCACGAAGACGCCGGGTAAGCTCTTCGACAGCTTTGGCATCGTTTTGTTTACGGGTAAGCAGACCGAGTTCGCGGCTTACATGACCCGTGTGCAGGTCAAGCGGGATCAATAGGGCAGAGGTTGGAATTTCTTTCCACAGGCCGAAATCCACTTCTCCGTCGTGTCTCACCATCCAGCGAATAAACATATTCACTCTTTTGGCGGCTGAGCCTTTGTCTACACACGCGATGTGGCGGAGTACCCGGGGCTCGGCCGGAAGGGTAGTGAAAATCCGATACCAATGGCGTAATACCTCGAACATATCCCCGTGTATTTGCCAGGCGGTGGTGAAGACATTTTCCAACCCTCCTTCATGGCGGTAGATATGGGCTAAGGAACGTAAAAAATAACTACAGTCATAACCGTTGAAAGTGCGGTGTTTGAAATGTTCGAAACGGGCGAAATCGCTTTCCCGGGCATGCAGGACGAAGTCATAAGGAGCATAATCCAGGAGCTGCATGAGTTCCTTACACTTTTTTATGATGGTCGGACGTTGCCCCCAAGCCAGGGAGGCTGCCAGAAAACCGGCTATTTCGATGTCTTCTTTCTCTTCGAATAATTTAGGAATTTGAATGGGATCGGTATGGATAAAAAAATCGGAATGGCAATATTCCTGATATTTTTCATCGAGTAGTTGTTTTATTTCTAGTGATGTCATATTCGGTCGGGTTTGGTGGCTCTGAGCATTTCTCTTTTTCCGGGAGGTCCGGGCAGGCGTTTTAAGGTGAAACCGACTTCGCGTAAGGCTTGCTTGACTATCCCCTTGACACAATAAGTCACCAGGATTCCTCCCGGTTTCAATGCTTGGGCGAACCGGCTGAATACTTCCGGAGTCCAGAGATGGGGTTGCACTTCCGGGTTGAAGGCATCGAAATAGACGATATCGAATCGGGCCTGAAATTGTATAGACCGGAAATCTGCCCGGTATTTGTGTAAATGAAATAAAGGGGTAATCTGCTCTCCGCAATCCCAGGGGGCGTCGTGCAACATGGCGAATGATCCGGGATCGGCAGCGGGAAGTTGATCCGGATAATGAAGACGATTTATTTCTTCGGGCGGTAACGGATATTTTTCCACACTGTGATAATCGAGCGGGAGCTGGAGTTCTTCGCTCCGCAATAAGCTTAAATAAGCATTCAGCCCGGTTCCGAAACCGGCTTCCAGAATAGACAACGGGACTTCGGTGGGCGGCCGATGTTCCGGGGAGGTCAGATAAAAATCCAGTCCGGCCCGGATAAAAATATGAATAGATTCCTGAATCGCTCCGTGTACCGAATGATAATGTTCATTCAGTTCAGGAACATATAAGGTTATACTACCGTCTTCTGTTTGAATCAATTGATGTGGCATCCTTTCAACAGATTTCTGCTCTGAGTAAATTGACGAATTCGATAATATCACTTTCTGTCGTGTCGAAGGAGCAGACCCAACGTACTTCCGAGGCATTTTCATCCCAAATGTAAAAGAAGCATTCCGACTGTAATTTGGTTATTTTATCGCGGGGGATGATAGCGAATACTTCATTGCCTTGCACCTCTTGAGTGATGCGGATTCCCGGGATTTTAGCCGCTTCGTTGGCTAACATCCGGGCCATCCGGTTGGCATGTCCGGCGGTCTTTAGCCAAAGGTTGTGTTTCAGGACTGCCGAAAATTGGGCGGCGATGAAACGGGTCTTCGAGTGAAGTTGCATCAGTTGCTTACGGATATATTGTACCTCTTTGGCGACTTCCGGGTTGAAAAAGACGACAGCTTCTCCAAACATCATCCCGTTTTTAGTACCTCCGAAACTCAATACATCGATACCGACCCGGGAGGTGATGTCGCGGGGATCACATCCCAGATAGGCGACGGCATTCGAAAGACGTGCTCCGTCCATGTGTACATACATCCGATGGGCATGGGCATAATCGCAAATTTCTTTTAATTCGGCAGGAGTATAAACCGTCCCTAATTCGGTACATTGAGTCAGGGAAATCATTTTAGGTTGTGAGTGATGTTGTTCTCCGAAACCGTGCATGTGGTTTTGGATAAGACCGGTTGTCAGTTTCCCGTCGAAAGTTGGGACGGTCAGTAGTTTACAGCCCGATTGTTTCTCGATCGCTCCGCATTCGTCCACATTGATATGGGCGGTTTCGGCACATATAACGGCGTTATAGGAATGGGTGAAGGCAGATAGGCTGAGTATGTTTGCCCCTGTACCGTTATAGACGAAAAATACACGGATATTTTCTCCAAAAACATTTTTGAAATCCTGTATGGCTTTTTCAGAATAAACATCTTCTCCATAAGAATGCTGATGCCCATAGGCTGCCTCTTCCAGTGCTTTGAATACTTCCGGTAATACGCCTGAAAAATTATCGCTTCCAAAACCTCGAATCATGATAAAAATTAGAATTAAAGATAAAACGATTCAAAGATAATGAAATTAATCCCTAATCTCCAATCTTTCCCTTCTAATCCCTTTTTTTCCGGAGTATCCATTTTAGCATAACGATGAAAATTAAAAAAGAGGATACAAAGAGTAGAAAATGGCCGTATTTCAGGTCGGGGCGTTTATCGAGTATTCCGATCGCTCCGATAAACAGGCCGACCAGAAGTATCGCATAAGCGAGCCGTGAGGCTCCGTTCCGGAGCATTTTCCGGAATTCAGGAACATCCGTGATTTGTAACTCGTGTTTGATTTCGCCTTGTTTGAGTTTGTATAATATCTCGCTGATATCTCCCGGAGCGGTTTGCAGGAGGGTGGCATATCCTTTTAAGGTTTGGAAAAGCGAGGCGGCCATCTTTCGCGGAGAAAATTGAGTCATGACAACCTCTTTGGCGTAAGGGATGATGAGCTTGGCAAAGGGGATGTCCGGGTCCAGACGTTCGGCCACTTTCTGGATTGTGGCCAACGCTTTGGCCAGCATAAAAATACCGGTAGGCAGACAAAGTCCGTATTTGGTGATCAGGTCGATACAATCCTGGATCATCTTGGCGTAATTGAATTTCTCGATCGGGAGTTGGGAGAAGCGTTTAATCATTTGTTGCAGGCTGAAAATCAAATCGTCCCGTTGGTCGAAAAAACGTTGATCACAAAGCCGGATCATGGAGTCGGCCAGGCCGATAGGATCCCGGCGGGCGAAACCGATGGAAAGGTTGGCCAGAAAATCCATTTCCCGGGGACGGAGAGCTCCGACCATCCCGAAGTCGATAAAGGCAACCCGATTGCCCGGCAGGATGAATAAATTACCCGCATGAGGGTCGGCATGGAAAAAACCTTCCTTGAAGACCATGATCAGCAAGGCTTCCGCTCCGTTGAGGGCTATTTGTACCGGATCGAGTCCGGCAGCCTTCAGCTGAAGCGGATCGTCCGGCGACATACCGAAGATCCGTTCCATAATGAGCATCCGGTGGGTCGTATGTTTCATGTCGACATGGGGAATGTAGATCCGGGGATTGTCTTTGAATATATCCCGGAAACGCAGGATGTTCGTGGCTTCGTTATAATAATTCAATTCCTTGAATATGCTTTCGCCGAACTCGTCGACGACTCCTACGATATTGATGGCAGCCATTTCGGGGTATTCCAGGGCTAATTTCTTGGCCAGATAGCGCATGAGGTATAAGTCTAGTTTGATTTTCTGGTCGATATTCGGGCGTCGGATTTTGATCACGACGTCTTTCCCGTTTTTCAGACGTCCGGTGTACACCTGGCCGATAGAAGCCGAAGCGATACAATGTGGATTGAATTCTGAAAAAACATCCTTGATTTCGGCCCCTAATTCATCTTCAATCAGGCGGATCGCCAGATGGTCGTCGAAAGGGAGGGCATTGGTCTGTAATTTCTTCAATTCTTTTCTGAACCGTTCGGAGAGTATATCCGGCCGGTCGGCCAGGATCTGACCGAATTTGATATAAGTTGGTCCCAGATCCTCTATGGTCAGCCGCAGCCGTTCCTGGGTGGTATATACTGGTTTATGTTGGCGGATACGGCGCTTTCGGATACGACGCCCCAGAAAAGTATGGGAAATCATTTCCTTAAAACCGTGTTTGACCAGAATACTACCGATTTGAATGATTCTGGTGATCTTCAGATACCCTACGTATACATCTGTAATTCTCATTGCTCTTCGGGTTTAGAAGGTTGGGGAGGAAACGAAGAATCTTCCAGTAAAGCATTCAGCTTTTCTACAGCTGTTGTGAGTTGATCGAGGGTTTGAGTAAGCTTTTTATCCCGGCGGGGAGTGAATAACTGACGCAATAATAAAGTGCTGTTCAGCCCTTCCATAGCTCCTGCTATATGATCACTGAGCCGACGGGCTGCTTCCGGATCTTTATGAGTCTGTTGTTCGATAATTTTGGATACCTTTTCGATAAAAGCATCCCGGTCACTGAGCGAGGCATTGATGGAAGCCCGTAAAAGCAAGTATAATAAGTCATTTGTCATACCGATTACTTTAAGCATTGTCGATTGCAAAATATTAAACGAAAAAAGATGTGTTTAGTTGCAAAGAAGAAATTTTGCAGATTATTTTCTATTTTTGTAGGCTCTTAGAAATTTAAGATGATTTGTATATGGAGTGGATACATACTTTATTTTTCGGATCGGGAATCGGGCATTCGATTTTATTGGTAGCTATCGTTATCTTTATCGGGATATATCTGGGAAAAGTAAAAATAGCAGGTGTTTCTTTAGGAATTACCTGGATTCTGTTCGTCGGTATTATTTTCAGCCATTGGGGAATGCGGATGGATGCGCATGCTTTGCACTTCCTGAAAGAATTCGGACTGATTTTGTTTGTTTATTCAGTTGGTTTACAGGTAGGACCCGGTTTCTTCGCTTCTTTTAAAAAAGGCGGGCTTACCCTGAATTTACTAGCGGTATTGGTGATTGTATTGGGTGTTGCAATTACCTGTGTTTTATATGTCGTTACCGGTTTGCCCGTCACTACGATGGTGGGTATTCTCTCCGGGGCGGTGACGAATACGCCGGGCCTGGGGGCTGCGCAACAGGCTTATTTCGATATGACCGGTAAGGAAGGTACCGAAATCGCTATGGGCTATGCAGTGGCTTATCCTTTGGGTGTGGTGGGGATTATCGCAGCACTCATCCTGATTCGTTATATTTTCCGGATTTCTTTCGATAAAGAGACTGAATCTGCCCAAAGTCAGCTGGAAGAAAAGGAAGCACGGGCGACCCATGTTTCCGTCCGGGTGAAAAATCCGGCTCTGTTCGGTAAAGAAGTGGAGGCCGTCGCTACGTTGATCGATAAGAAATTTGTGATTTCCAGGGTGTTGCACGAGAACAATGATTTGGAGATCGCTTATTCACGCACACATCTACAGGCCGGAGATAAATTATTTATCATTGCTGCCAAGCAAGATATGGATGCGATAATCGCTTTTATCGGTGAAAAAATAGAGATGCATCGTTCTGAGTGGGAGAAGCTGGATTCCAAATTGGTTTCGAAACGTATCATGATTACCCGTTCGGAAATCAATGGAAAAATGCTGGCTCAACTTCATTTACGCGGAGGATTCGGTGTCAATATCACCCGGGTAAACCGGGCCGGAGTGGATTTGGTGGCTAGTCCGGGGTTGGAATTGCAGATCGGTGACCGGGTTACGGTTGTCGGAACGGAAGATAGTGTGAAAAGTGTAGAGAAAATATTGGGTAATTCACTCCGGAGGTTGCGGGAACCCAATCTGGTACCTATTTTTCTGGGGATCGCTTTGGGTATTTTGTTAGGGAGTATACCTTTTACTTTTCCGGGAATTCCGCAACCGGTGAAATTGGGATTGGCAGGAGGACCTTTGATTATCGCTATTTTGATCAGTAAGTTCGGACCCCATTATAAATTGGTTACTTATACGACGATGAGTGCCAACCTGATGTTGCGCGAAATCGGTATCTCTTTGTTTCTGGCCTGTGTCGGTTTGGATGCAGGGGTCGGATTTGTGGATACGGTGGTGAACCAAGGTGGTTTTGCATGGATCGGATATGGGTTTATCATTACCTTCGTGCCTCTGATGATAGTCGGCAGTATTGCCCGTTGGTGTTATAAGATAAACTACTTCACTTTGATGGGATTGATTGCCGGGAGTACCACCGATCCGCCTGCATTGGCTTATTCGAATGGTGTTGCCGGAAATGATATGCCGGCAGTGGGATATGCTACCGTTTATCCTTTAACGATGTTTTTACGCGTTTTAACAGCCCAGTTATTGATACTTATTTTGTAAATTTGCACAATCGTATATTAATTCAGTATTCCTATGTCTTACGGTATAGCAGATTTGAGTATAGTTCCCATGCGGAGTGAAAAATCGGAACGGAGTGAGATGGTTTCTCAGATTCTTTTCGGTGAGGTATTTGAAATACTGGAGGTGGATGAGAAATGGGTATATGTCAGGATGTTGCATGATCGTTACGAGGGGTGGATCGATCGGAAAATGTATCTTGAAGTCACCGAAGAATTTATCGGTAAATACAAAGCCGAGGTACCTGTATTGGCTACGGAAGTGTTTAATATAGTCGTGAAAGACGGTGATTACGGGAATAAATTGGTGGTTTCGGGTAGTGTATTTCCTTTTTTCGATGCCACGACCAAAAAGATGCAGATCGGAGGAGATACCTATACTTTGGTCAGTAAAATGAAAGATGTCGGCATCGATAGTTTGAGGGATCTGATTATCGGTTATGCCTTGATGTATTATCTTTGGGGAGGACGATCACCCTATGGGATCGATTGTTCGGGGCTTTCCCAGATTGTTTACCGGATGGCGGGAATCGATTTGCCGCGGGATGCTTCGCAGCAGGTGACGCTCGGACAGAATTATTCCTTCCTCGAAGAAGCGATGCCCGGTGACCTGGCTTTCTTCGGAGACGAGACCGGAGCGATCACTCATGTCGGAATCATTTGGGAACAAAACCGGATCATCCATGCTTCCGGGAGGGTACGGGTGGACAAAATCGACCATCAGGGAATTTTCAACGAAGACTTGAAACGTTATACCCATAACCTGAAAGTCATCAAACGAATCCTGAACGATTAAAAGGCCATAAAGTCGAACCCTTTTAACTCATACAACTCTTCTAACTCTGTAACTCTGTAACTCTTACAACTCTTTTTTTTCAAATCATTTCCCCCGCTTCCGGTCCGCAACAAAAAAGCAGATCCAGAATACTCAGATTCGGGGTAAATGGAAAACGGTCGCTGAAAGTCTGGCGGTAAGGTTTCGGGATATAATCACAACCGGGTTGTCTATGGGAAGCTTTGGGGTGGATAGCGTTACGCAGATCCCTGTAATTGATGTCCCCGATCGCGATATAATCCGTTGTAAGCCGGATATCCCGTTTCAGTTTCAGAAAATCCAGTATAGTCGTTAAGATGGCCAGGTTATGGTCGAAAAGATAAGTCTCCTGCTTTTCAAAAAAAGGCATTAAATCGTCGATATAATATTCGTAATAAGGAGAATTTTTGTAAGCCGATTCGATACCCCGGAAGTGTAATTTTTGCCAGGGAGTCGGATACACGATTTTCAGGTCCTTTATCAGGGTTTTGCTGTTGGCTTTGGCCACCGGGACGGTCAATGCGATCACGCCGTTTGCGGTCATGATTTCACAACGGTTACGGTAACTCTGTTTGCCGAAGTTTTCATATTGCTCGATATAGGTTACTTCTGCTTTTTTTAGACAAGAGAAGTAAGCTATCGGTGGAAAATAGGCTGTCGTTAATAAAAAAGGGTTCATAATAG
>ENA-ORTM01003122-ORTM01003122.1-human-gut-metagenome-genome-assembly--contig:-NODE-3122-length-11864-cov-2.370226_pt1 | contig 11864 bp, 10 predicted proteins | sample MGYA00241909_ERZ509182 | MGnify/ENA primary metagenome ERZ509182 (study PRJEB26280, sample SAMEA2338855) | human gut metagenome | biome: human gut; feature: human-associated habitat; material: faeces...
TAGAGGCACTGGGACGCCATGTGCCCAATTTGGGGGCCCTTCTGGACCGCCTGGAGGAACTGCGGACGCTGGTGCGTCAGGAGAGACAGGGGCCTGCACAGGGGCTGATCCTCTCCACCATTCACGCCAGCAAGGGGTTGGAATACCAACGGGTGATCCTGATGGATGTGGCGGACGGACTACTGCCCTTGGTGGAGGCGCCGGTGGGGAGGAACCCTGACCCGGCGGCGGTGGAGGCCTATGAGGAGGAGCGCCGGCTCTTCTATGTGGGGATGACCCGGGCCAAGGAGACACTGGCGGTGTTTCGCTTTCAAAAGCCCGGCCTGGCCAGCGCCTTTTCGGAGGCCCTCTTTCCCCCAAAAGCCAAGTCCCAGCCGGTCCGGGCCCGTCCGAAGCCGGCGGAGGACAGTCGGGCGGAAGGGGCACCCGACGGAACAGGGTATTTCCCCGGCGTTTCCGTGACCCACCGGACCTTTGGCAGCGGGAAAGTGGTCAGCCGGCAGGGGGACATTGCCACCATCCTGTTTGAGGGGGGACAGGAGAAGCGCATCGCCCTCTCCGTGGCGCTCCGGCGGCGGCAGCTGTGGAGGAGCCGGGAGAAAACCGGATAACCTGAGAACAAGCCCTGCAAAAGCAGGGCTTGTTTCAATCGGATAGAATGTTTTCTTTAGAGGGTGGCGGCAGAACCTCCCAGTGAAATGTTTCTCCCTCCAAGGTCAGCCAGCGGAAGAGCCCGTCCTCATAGAGCAGGCAGCTGTGAGGGGACCCGCCCCGGGGCAGAGAGACCGAGCCGGGATTGGCGCAGAACAGATCTCCCACCCACTGCCAGGAGGGAATGTGGGTGTGCCCGGACAAAAGGACCTGGGCGGCCCCGATGGGGGGCGGATTGTGGGGGCCATACCGATGGCCATGGGTCAAAAAGACGGACAGGCCCTCCCAGGAAACGGTGGCGGAACCGGCGTACATGGGAAACACCGGCCCCAGGGCGCCCGCACCGCGGTCACAGTTTCCCTCTACCCACAGAATCTCCCGGGCCAGGGGGCGGAGCAGCTGGATGACCTGGTGGGGGTCGTATTCATACTGGGGAGCATAGGACCCGGAATAGACCAAGTCCCCCAGCAGGATAAGCTGCTGGGCGCCTTCCTGCTGATAGCGTTCCAACAGCTGCCGGCAGAACCGGGCGGAACCATGGAGATCGGACGCGATGAGTCGCTTCATGGGGAATCACCTCGCAGCTTAGTATACCGAATTTGCCGCCAAAGAGCAAGCAGAGGAAAAAGACCGGAAATCCAAGGGTTTCAGGTTACAAGGAAGTATATTTTCAATTTGGCGGTATAGCCCCGTTCAAGGGCTATGCCGTCTTTTCCTATTTATTGGCTTCTTTCTGTTCTGTCTGCGGGTCAGTCGGCAAATGAATTTCTCCCACAAAGTTAAAGACAATATCTACTTTCTGAAAACGCTTGCCGTCTATCTTCTCCGGCGCATGGACAACAATTTTTTTGATAAATTCATTGACGATAGTGGGAGTTAATTCGGTTATTCCCACATACTTGCGGATAATGGCGGCGAAGCTGTCAAAATCGCTTTTATTCTGTTCGTAGGTATCGACTTCCTGTTGTTCTGCCTTTACCTTTTCCGTCAGCTCTTTTTGTTCTGCTTCATACTCTGCGGACAGCTTCAAAAATCGCTCATGGCTGATTGTGCCGTTGATGTCGTCCTCATAAATCCGCTTGAAAATCCGGTCAAGTTCTGCAATCCGTTTTCTTGCCTGTCCGACCTCACGCCGCTTGCGTTTCATGTCCTTTTCCGCTTCATCAAACCGCTGTTTCTGTATCAATTCCATAAAAGCAGTGATGTCCTCATAGAACATGGCAGTTACGGCAAATATCCGATTGAGAACGATTTTCCGCAGGACTTCTTCTCTGATGAAGTGTGCCGTACAATCTCCTGTATTGAGACGAGATTTGTCAAGGTGATTTTCTGATAAAAAACACTTTGTTTTAGAAGGTTTTATATACAGCACCTTTAATTATAAATCTCTGTATTTACAATAGAAAAAAGGCCAGCGCATGGATATAATGTAATCTCAGCGCTGGTCTTCTCTAATGTTGGTCTATTTCTCACAAAGAGACATCTTAATAATTTTCAGGATGTAAAAATACTGTATTTGTCCAAACAGAATGATAAATGACATTTCCGAATATACAGTCAAATCTTTACTCTACCCGTAGCATTCGATAACCAACACCGATATGTGTCTGAATATATTGGGGGGATTCAGGGGTTGTTTCTATTTTCTTACGAAGAGTCGCCATAAAAACTCGAAGAGAAGCAATATCATTTTCCCAGCTGTGCCCCCATATTTTTTGTGTAATGTAGGTGTGGGTCAGAACCTTTCCTACATTTTGAGAAAGGATACACAACAGTTTATACTCGATTGGTGTCAAATGTAATTCCTGCTCATTCAAGTAAGCACATCCAGCGGCATAATCAATCCGAAGCTGTCCATTGGAAAAGACTGCTGCACCTGCCGAAGATTCGCTTTCCATCATTGCAATTCTCCGCTGGGTAACACGAAGGCGAGCCAATAGCTCCTCCACAGAAAATGGTTTTGTAATATAATCATCTGCACCAGCATCCAGAGCGTCTATCTTATCGGTATCTTCGCTTCTTGCGCTGATAACAATAATTGGCACATTAGACCATGTCCTGATTTTTTTGATCACATCCACGCCTTCTATGTCCGGCAAGCCCAAATCCAAAAGTACAATATCCGGATTGTGGGAAGATGCTTCTAAAATTGCAGCCTTCCCATTGGGAGCCGTTAGATGCCGGTAATCATGTGCCTTCAATGTGGTTGTAATCAAATTTTTTACGGAAGAATCATCTTCCACAACTAAAATAAGTGGTTTATTCATGTATTTGCGCCTCCTCAGCAGGTAATGTGAATGTAAACACTGTTCCATGTGGTATGTTATCGGAAACAGAAATCGTACCGCCATGTGCATGGATAATCGATTTGCACAACGACAGTCCCAATCCTAAGCTACGCCGGCTGTCTGCAATCTTATTCGCACCACTATAAAACATATCGAACACTTTCGGTTTCAGCTCATCTGGAATTCCTTCCCCATCATCTGCTACAGTAACAATTACATGCTCGTCTTGCTTCCTTGTTTTTATCTGAATATGCGAGCCTTTTGGAGTATACTTAATGGCATTGTCTACAATATTGATAATGACCTGAACGATCAGTCTGGCGTCTATTTTAGCAAGGATAAAATCTTCTTCATGTTTTACCGTAATGCAATGCTCTACACTTTTACGATTTACATGGTGCAATGCCTCCGCAATTACTTCATCTATCAAATTTGCAGACGCACGAATACTTAGCCGCCCTTCCTCTATCCGAGTAACGGCGAGAAGATTTTCCACAAGATTAATCAACCACATGGAATCGTCGTAAATATCGGTGTATAGCTGGAGCTTGGTATCTTCGTCAAAGGATTTTCCGTTTGACAAAAGATTGCTGGCATTGCCGGAAATAGAAGTCAGGGGAGTGCGAAGGTCATGGGAAATCGCCCGTAGAAGATTTGCCCGAAGCTGTTCATTTCTGGCAAGAATTGCCGCTTCCTCTTTCTCCCTGGCGTTTTTCTCATTTTCCAATGACATTGCACACTCACCAAGAATCGAAAGCAAAATGCTGTTCTCAAAAGCATCCAGAGGCTGTTCGCCAATGACGATTCCCACCACACCGTACACTCTGTCCATAATCCGGACAGCAAGATAAAGGCATTTTGCATCAGAAAGTGTATCTGTGGTAGCGCCTGCATGTTTGTTGTTTTTCAAAACCCACTTTGCCACCCCTTTTTCATTTACAGATAGGCAGCTGTTATCCAAAACATTCCCATCCGGTGAAAAAGTACGTGCTTCTCCAAGCAAGCCATTTTCTACAGGATAAAACACGATCCCCCTCCCAAGCAACTTGACAAGCTGCCTTGATGTGGCAGAAATAATATCCTCTTGATTTTTTTCCTGTTGCAAAATCTGATTCGTGTCAAATAAAACCTTGGTGCGATATGCAGCCTGTGCGGATTGTTTGGCATGATTCTTGAGTTGTGTGGCAAGAGAACCTGTCAGGAGTGCCGCAAGAAACATGATAATAAAGGTAACTGGATATCCCTGATCGTATGCTTCCAATGAAAATCTCGGAACGGTAAATAAAAAATTAAATAGCAAAACGCTCACGATGGAAGAAATGAGGCTGTAAATCCAGTGTGTTGTGATAGCCGAAGTAAGCAGCACTCCCAAGACATACACCGTAATGATATTAGCTTCGGCAAACCCTAATTTCTGAAATAGAAACCCGATGCCACTTGCAGCAAGCAAAATACCGATACTTTTTGCAAGATCGGCTGGAGAAAATACCAGACGCCTGATTCTTTTTGATTTTTTTGCATAGTAGGGAACAGGGGCAAAAGTTGTATCGGGAATAATATGCACATCTAAATTGGGGGCATGGGCAATCAACTTTTCTATCAGTGTAGGTTTGCTGAATAAATGCTTTTTCGCAGCGGCACTTCGTCCGATCACAATTTTTGATACACCGGAAAGTCTCGCAAATTCTGCAATTTGTAAGGGAATATCATCGCCATATACAGTTTCTATCTTTGCCCCTAATTGTCTGGCAAGATGCACATTATCCTGAAGTCTTTTTTTATCTTCCACTTTCATAGCAGAAAAAGCTGGTGTTTCTACAAATAATGCCGTAAAATCACTGCGGAAAGCATTTGCCATTCTTGCGGCAGTCCGGATTAATTTTGCGTTGGAGGGAGAGGAAGAAAGACACACAAGAATATGCTCATCGGTATGATAATCACCATGACTTTTGATTCTGCTGTTTTCAGTCAGGATATTTACCCGATCTGCACAGCGGCGCAGTGCAATTTCCCGAAGAGCTGTTAAATTTTCTACAGTAAAAAAGTTATTTACTGCCCGCTTTGCCTGGGATTCCTGATAAACATTTCCCTCTTTCAACCGTTCGATCAGCTCCTGAGGTTCAATATCCACAAGCTCTACCTGATCAGCCTGATCAAAAATGGAGTCAGGGATGCGTTCACGCACAAAAACGCCGGTAATAGAAGCAACCATATCATTCAGACTTTCGATATGTTGTACATTAACTGTAGTATACACATCAATTCCAGCATATAACAGCTCTTTTATATCCTGATAGCGTTTTGCATGGCGGCTGCCGTCGGCATTTGTATGAGCCAGCTCATCTACAAGAATCAACTGCGGCTTTCTTTGAAGGGCTGCATCAATATCAAATTCCCGGAGGGTAATCCCGTTGTATGGAACACTTTTACTTGGAAGCACTTCCAGACCATGCAAAAGAGCAGCCGTTTTTGGTCGTGCATGAGGTTCGATATATCCGGCAACCACATCAATTCCACGTTGCTTTTCCTCATGAGCTGATTTCAGCATAGCATAGGTTTTTCCAACTCCGGCGGCATATCCAAAAAATATTTTCAAACGTCCCCTGGTTTTATCTCGTTCTTCCTCTTGAATGGCTTTCAAAAGTTTATCAGCCATAAGATTATTCTCACTCACAAGTTCTCACCTCTTATCATTGCATTAGTTTAGCCTATATCCCATTAAGTTGCAAAAAGGATCTGAATACAGACATTAAGATTGCATAAAGATTATACAATATAACGGTCTTTTTTTCAAACCAGCTAAATTCTAAGCGATTGCATCACAGAATTTATCATATTGCTTTAATAGTTCGACAAATTGATTTAATTCCCGTTTATATAGATCTCTTTTCCATAATACTTTTATCATAATCGGAGTTGTATCAATCGGATTAATAGGAATGTCAATTACGAATGTACTTAAAGAATTGCGCTTCAACATAATAAGTGCAGACGAGTATTCTTCCTTTTGAATTTCCTGACAATCCGCTGCAACAAATCCTAAATCAAAATTATTTTCTGTCAAGCCTTCCTGTATCTCATGTATATTTCCAGTCATGAAATATATATCGCAATCCGGATTTGTTTTAGAAAATTCTTCCAGCAAATCAGATAAGGAACCAGCTATGGAAGAATCCTCCATAGCTATACGAAGGGCAGAGGTGTGTTCCATCACTTCCAGCCGACTGTAATTATCGTTTAAGAAATGATCCACCTTATCCATGATATAAAAAACAAAGGTAAACATTGCCATGACTGCACCTATTAAAATAATTTCTTTCATTTCTTTCCTTCTTTCGCAGCTGCAAAGATCGCAAAGCCACCTGTATTTCTTTCATTTTATCTTTATTTTTATAAAATGTGTATGAGTAAACATTGAAACGCATTAAGATTGTATAAAAGGCAGGAAAAGATTTTTCCTGTCTTTTAACATCTCATCCTGCCTCCTTTTCAGTTTTGAAGCAATCCCATTGCTGTACCAAGTTCAATGTTCACTTTTACTACATTCACAGTTTCCTCTCCAAATACTCCTAACAGCTTACTGGTAGTATGATTCTCTATGATTTTACGCACCTGATCTTCCTCCAACCCAGAAGCAGCTACAATACGAGGAATCTGGATTTCAGCTGCCTTTGGAGAAATATGAGGGTCAAGACCGGAGCCGGAAGCCGTCAGCAAGTCAGTAGGAATATCCTCCGGCTTTACATCCGGATTTTTTTCCAGAAAAAGTGCCATATCTTCCTCCACTCGTTCTACAAGCTCAGGATTAGACGGCGCATAGTTATTAGAGCCGGAACCAATTCCGGAAAATTCCGTTCCGTCCTGATAAGTTTGAGTCCCGTCCGCATTTTCTATGTATACATTGTAATGGTAAGCAGACGGTCGGCTCCACAAATAATAATCTTCTGTAAATTCCTGCCCTACATTCTCTGCTGCCACTGCCTTACCGTTTATTTCTATCAAACTGCCTTCAGCCTGATGCGGGAAAAGAACCGCAGAAAGACCGGAAAGTAAAAGCGGAAACAGCAGTCCGCAAACCAACATCAGCACCAGAGATACGCCAAAGGCTTGCCTTGTATAATGTAACATTCCTTTTATATTCTCTTTCATAAATAATCAACCTCCGTCCTATTACAGTCCCAGCAGCGCCAACAATGGGTGAATGATCATATCAATCAACTTAATACCCACAAAAGGCGTAATGACACCGCCAACACCAAAAATCATCATATTCCGCAGCAGCATTTTCCCCGAAGACATGGGGCGATATTTTACGCCTTTCATTGCCAGTGGGATCAAACACGGTATGATAATCGCATTGAAAATCAAAGCAGAGAGGATGGCGCTGTATGGCGTAGCTAAATGCATGATATTAAGAACCCCTAATTCAGGGATCGCCATCATAAACATCGCCGGAATAATAGCAAAATACTTTGCTATATCATTGGCAATGGAAAAGGTAGTTAAGCTTCCCCTTGTAATCAGAAGCTGCTTACCAATCTCCACGACTTCCAGAATTTTTGTAGGATCGGAATCCAAATCCACCATATTGGCAGCCTCTTTTGCCGCTGTTGTACCACTGTTCATGGCGAGTCCTACATTCGCCTGTGCCAGTGCAGGGGCATCGTTTGTACCATCTCCGGTCATAGCCACGATTTTTCCTTCAGCCTGCTCTTTCTTAATAACTTCTATCTTATCCTCCGGCTTACATTCTGCGATAAAACCATCAACACCGGCTTCCTTTGCAATAGTGGCGGCAGTCAGCGGATTATCTCCGGTACACATAATTGTCTTGATACCAATGGCTCTCAGCCGTTCAAATCGTTCCGCCATTCCCGCTTTTACCGTATCTTTCAGATAAATAACTCCTAAAATACGATTATTTTCACAGACTGTCAGGGGCGTTCCTCCAAGAGAAGAAATTTTTTCCACTTCTTCTCGTAAATTTTTGGGAATATGCCCACCCTGTTCTTTTACATAATTCTCTATTGCTTCTGCCGCGCCTTTTCGGATTTTTGTTCCGTTAGGAAGATCCACACCGCTCATACGGGTTTGTGCGGTAAACTCGATAAAGTTAGAACCAGGTGTTTCCATGCTGTTGTCACCCATACGGCGAGCAAGTTCCAGCGTAGATTTTCCCTCCGGCGTCTCATCATGAAGGCAGGTCAGCGCCGCACAGCGAATCAGCTCGCTGCGGTCTGCACCTTCCACTGGGAAGAAATCGGCCGCCAGACGGTTTCCGTAGGTAATCGTACCAGTTTTATCAAGAATCATGGTATCCACATCACCACAGGCTTCTACTGCTTTACCGGACATGGCGATTACATTGAAGCGGGTCACTCGATCCATACCTGCAATCCCAATAGCTGAAAGCAAACCGCCAATGGTCGTAGGGATCAGGCAAACAGCCAGGGCAATCAGCGTCGAAATCTGAAGCTGAACGCCGGAATATACTGCCATCGGATAAAGGGTAACGATCACAATTAAAAAGATAATCGTCAAAGAAACCAGTAAGGTATTGAGCGCAATCTCATTGGGCGTTTTTTTACGGGAAGCGCCTTCTACCAGTGCAATCATACGATCTAGAAAGCTATTGCCGGGATCAGAAGTAATGCGGATTTTCAACCAGTCTGAAACCACGGTTGTACCTCCGGTAACGGAGCAAAAATCTCCGCCGGACTCTCTGACAACCGGAGCCGATTCACCTGTAATAGCGGATTCATCCACAGAAGCGACCCCTTCGATTACCTCGCCATCACCGGGGATAACTTCACCGGCAGAAACCAGAACGACATCATTCTTTTTCAGCTCGCTGGATTGGATGTCTGTTGTAGAACCGTCCGAACCGAGCAGATGCGCCGTGGTATCTTTTTGCGTCTTTTTCAGGCTTGCCGCCTGTGCCTTGCCTCGGCCTTCAGCCACAGATTCGGCGAAGTTGGCGAACAATACGGTCACGAACAACACCACGCAGACAATGATGTTATATACCCTGAGATTGCTGGTTGCTATATCGCCAAACAAACCAGGAAGGAAAGAAAGCAGCAGGGTGATAAAGCAGCCTACTTCCACCACAAACATCACCGGATTTTTCATCATATATCGTGGATTCAGCTTTACAAAGGAACCGATGACCGCCTGATGGAAGATTTCCGGCGTCATCAATTTTTTTGTTTGTTTTTTACTCATATTCGTTTTGCCTCCTTACGCCCATAGTGTCAGATGCTCTGCAATCGGACCGAGAGCCAGCACCGGAAAAAATGTCAGCGCCGCAAAAATATAAACGACAACGACAAGAATAATCGGAAATGCAGCCGTATCTGTATGCAGGGAACCGACGGAGTCATTTACAAATTTTTTCTTCATAAACGAACCTGCAATCGCAAGCTGGATCACAATGGACAAATATCGTCCAAAGAACATGGCAAGACCGGTGGTAATATTCCAGAACATGGTATTGTCTGCCAGTCCTTCAAATCCGGAGCCATTATTGGCTGCTGATGAAGAAAATTCATAAAGCACCTGGGACAGTCCATGAAAGCCAGGATTCGTAATGCCTTCCAAACCAGCCTGTGTCCCTACCGCTAAAGCGGAAAATGCCAAAATCAAAAACGGATGGATAATGATACAAAGGGCAGTGAGTTTCATTTCACGGCCTTCAATTTTTTTACCCAGATATTCCGGTGTCCGTCCGATCATCAAGCCACAGATAAAGACTGCTAAAATTGCATACATGATCATGTTCATTAAACCGACACCTTTACCGCCGAACACCACATTGAGCATCATGTGCAAGAGTGGGATCATACCGCCCAGTGGTGTTAGGGTATCATGCATATTATTGACTGTACCGGTAGTAAAAGAGGTAGTCGTGGTTGTAAACATTGCTGATTGTGCAACGCCAAACCGAACCTCCTTGCCTTCCATACTTCCCATCGACTGAGACAATCCAGCTTCTGCCAATGCTGGATTTCCTTGAGATTCTGCCCAGAAGCAAATGCCCAGACCAATCACAAAAAGAATACCCATCGCAGCAAAAATGGTTCTGCCCTCTCTACCAAAGAAACGGGCAGTAAAACTGTGGGAATCTACGGCGCTGCGAACTGCAAGAGATGCACTGCCTGCCTGTGCCTCACATTTGCGGTCACGAACCATTTTACCGAATGTGATTACACAAGCGCCGGGAAGCAGCATCATGGAATACAACTCAATCAGATTGGTAAGAATCGTAGGATTTTCTATAGGTGTGGCAGAGTTTGCACCGATAAATCCGCCGCCATTGGTTCCCAAATGTTTGATGATTTCCAGAGCAGCGACCGGACCCTGTGCGATGATCTGTTTGGCACCCTCAATGGTATCTACAATCACATTGCCGCTGAAGTTCTGCGGAACACCCTGCCAGACCAACAGAAGGCCGCCAACAATTGAAAACGGAAGCAACACACGGGTGGTAATGCGAACAAGGTCCACAAAGAAATTGCCGACATTCTCGGTGCTCTTTCCCGCAAGGCCCCGGATAAAGGCGATGCACGCCGCGTAGCCGCTGGTCGCGGACACAAACATCATAAAGGTAATGACCAGCATCTGGGAAAGATAACTCAGACCGGATTCCCCTGAATAATGTTGAAGGTTGGTGTTCGTCATAAAACTGATAATCGTATTAAACGATAAGGATTCCTCCATAGCGCCTACACCGTTGGGATTGAAAATGGGAATACTTTGAATCCTCAAAATCATATACCCCAGTAAAATCATAACTGCGTTTGTACCAAGCAAAGCCAGGGCATATTTTTTCCAATCCATCTTTTTGTGTGGGTCAATGCCGCTTATCTTATAAATCACATCATCCACACGATTCAATACCGGATCGGCAAAGGTATGTTTTCCGGCGGCAATATGATATAAATAGCTACCTACCGGAATGACCATAATCAAATAAATGAGAATCGTCAACACAAGTTGAAGCATCGTTTTTTCCTCCTTTACATATTAGAATTTTTCCGGATGAACCAATGCGTACACCAAATAGCCACCCATTAAGAGGACAATGCCTCCAAGTACATACATCATAAAAACAATCTCCTTCCTATTCGTTTTGATCGACCTGTTTCTGACACCAATGAATCAACAATGCAATCGATCCACAGCAAGCACCTAAAAGAAGCAGCATCCAAATATCAAGCATTTTTATTTCCTCCTTTAATGCGATTTTCCCATTATCTTAATCTCTTTTCCATGAAGTCGGTAAAAGTCTTTTTTACTTGCCATAAAGTTGCCATAAAGATGTTAGACCCAATCGAAAATAAGGGAAAGTGGCAAGGCAATCACTGTGGTGCCTGCCGCAACAGCAATCAAAGTAAAAATGGGCATCCCAATAAACAGAGCAAAAAATGCAAAATATGGATGATGAAAAGTAAAGCGTTCCGCCTTCTTCTCAAATTTGTCCTCGTATTTATGAATGGATTTTATTAAGGTTGTCATAGCCAACTCCTCCTTTTGTACTTACAAGAGTAGCATAGAAGGAATTAAAACAGGGAAAGGGATTTTTGATTGAAATTAAGAAGAAGTAAAATTGTATTCACATAATTAGAAGATTGTTTTTTGGAAAGGGAGTACATCGTTCCAAATGCACTCCCGCTGAAATTTTATCGTTCCCAACTGCCTCGACGTTTCTTTTTGTTCTGCTTTTGCTGTGCTTGCTGTTGCTGCTTCTGACGAACGAACTCCCACACAGATCGTACTTCCCCCTCCTCATGGAGTAGGTTTGCCACATCACGTTTGCTGTCAAACAGGATAAGCGGATCAAATTTTTCTCCATATGCCGCTTTGATCTTGGAAGTGGCAGATTGAATCTTCTCCCCCTGTAAGGCGATCCGCTGTTCGGAGAGT
>ENA-ORTM01003125-ORTM01003125.1-human-gut-metagenome-genome-assembly--contig:-NODE-3125-length-11848-cov-3.424065_pt1 | contig 11848 bp, 10 predicted proteins | sample MGYA00241909_ERZ509182 | MGnify/ENA primary metagenome ERZ509182 (study PRJEB26280, sample SAMEA2338855) | human gut metagenome | biome: human gut; feature: human-associated habitat; material: faeces...
TTCCGGTTGAGAGTAAAATTAAAAACCGGGGTATATGCCAAAAATCCAAGCAGTAACGGCTATGACACTGGACGGCTTTCTGCCGGATGCCGCCGATATATCGATGCGATGGGTAATGAACCACAGGAAAGGTTTTGCCCATTGGCGGGAACGCTGTGACGCAAGGATTTTACCCCATTCCATTTTGGACCTGCTTTGCGAAAAAGACGGCAAAGGCAATACCTTTACCTATTTGGCCGAAGTTTCCGATTCCGAATCGTTGGAACTGCTCCGAGGGCTTTCCCTTTACAACCTCGTGGACGAACTGATCGTTTACCTGCTTCCCATTTCCTCCGGCGGGGGAACTTCCATACAAAACATTCTTCCTACTCTGCAATGGCGGTTGCATGAAGCCACTACCTTTTCCAACGGTATCTGCCGGTTGATTTATCGCAACCCTCGCAAGATGTAACTTGCACATTGCGGGAATCCTTGCATTTTGCAAGACCGTTTTTTCATTTCAACTTTCCTCTGATAATTTTTATTTCGCTGTATTTCAGCGGAATGCCTGTGTTATTCCGTGAAATGCAGGGTCATTGGTATGCCATTAGCCCTATATCATAGTATAACCTGTTGCGCGACAAGGTGTAATCAGTCATTATTTACACTCAAAAGACAGATCATATTATGATACAGATAGACCGTGAGACGTTCCAGATGATGCTTCACCAAATCATGGAACGGTTCGACAAGATTGAAGACAAGCTGAGCCGCATGAACCGGCAGACCTCTGCCCTTGACGGCGACAAGCTGCTGGATAACCAGGACATGTGCGAGTTGCTCGGTATCACGAAACGTACCCTTGCACGGTACCGCCAGAAAAAACTCGTGACTTACTACATGATAGACGGGCGTACCTATTACAAATCATCCGAGGTCAAGGAATTTCTGAACCGGAAAGGCAGGCTCTCCCTCGCGGAAATGGAGCGAAACAGAATCAATGTTTAACAAATTAAAATGAAGAATTGCAATGGAAATTATCAGTATGGACATCCGGACTTTCGACGCGCTCATGACGCGTGTGAAAACCATCGAGGAAAAGGCCGACATACTATGTAAACGGCAGGAAGACCTCGGCTTGAAAAAATGGCTGGACAACCAGGAGGTATGCGACATTCTTGGCATATCGAAGCGTACCCTACAGGAGTACCGGGCCAAAGGATTACTGCCTTTCGGCAGGATCAAGAACAAGCTGTTCTACAAGCCTGAAGACGTGGAGAAAGTATTACAGTCGTATTATCATGCTAATTCAAAGAAACTATGAACCATTATTTCATTGACAAGCAAGACCCGCGTGTAGCCGACCTTCTCCGCCGTCTGGAGAATACCGGCAGGGCACTGAAGAAAATGGAACCGAACTGTCAACGCTCGTTCAACGGCGAACGTTTCATGAATGATGTGGAACTGGCAAAACTCCTGCGTATCAGCCGCCGCACCTTGCAGGAATACCGGTCATTGCGCATCCTGCCTTACTACCTGATACAAGGCAAGGTGCTGTACAAGGAATCGGAAATTCAGCAACTGCTGGAAGAGGCGCATAGAAAGTGCCTTGACGAACAACAGAAATGGTTATGATCTGAGCAAGCGGTTCCAACGGAACAGTACGAGAGGAACAGCCCGATAATACGGATTGTTCCTCTCATTTTTATTGCCGCTTGTTTACACAGTCTTTCTTTTCCGCTTGGGCTTGGCGATAACTTCTTCTTCGTAGAGGTTTACCGGCCGTTTTGCCGACATTTCACGTAATGCTTTCGTGTCCTCGTCCACTTTCCGGCTTTTCACCTCAGCATATATCTGGGTAGTCGTGATGCTGGTATGTCCCATCATGCGGCTCACGGTTTCTATCGGAATACCCAACGAGAGCGTGATATGCGTTCCGAAATTATGCCTCGCCTTGTGGAAAGTCATGTAGAATCCGTATTGTTTTCCGACCTCTTTCGTGAGTTTAATCAAATATCCGCGACAATACACGTTGAAAATCTTGTCGCTCCGACGTTCCGGCTTGTACTTCTCTATAATCCGCAAGGGAATATCCAACAATCGGATATAAGAGGCGACATCCGTTTTTTTTCGCCGGATACGAATCCACTGACTTCCGTCCTCCTTCTGTATGATATCCTTTTCCGACAAGCGTTTCAGGTCGGCATAAGCCAGACCCGTGAACGTCGAAAAAATGAACCAGTCACGGACACGTTGCAGGTTGGGTTTATCGAGTTGTGTCGCCATCAGTTTCGTCAGGTCCTCGTATTTCAGATGGCGGCTTTTGCGCTTCGGAAGTGCCGGATGCAGTTCATCGTAAGGGTCGCGGCGTAATGTTCCCTGGCTCACCGCTCGTTTGGTCATCTTTTTCAAGCGGTACAAGTGTTCATGCACGGTTTTCTGCTGCATACCGCAATTGCTTCGCAGGTACAACTCGAAATCATCATAAAAATCCTGGTCGAGACTTTTCAGGGTGACATCTTCCGTTTTCTTTTTATCCCGTATAAACTCATGCAAGTGTCTGTAGGAACGGGTATAGCTTTCGTAACTCCCTTCCTCCCGGTCCACGCCGATTCTTTTCTTGAACTCCTCGTTATGTTCCGTAAACAGTGCCAGTAAGGTCAGTTTTTTCTCACCGATACCCAGCATGGCATTCTTGATCAATTCCGCTGTAACGAAACCCAGACTGTTTTTGATACGCTTGTAATGTCCACGGATCTGTTTGTCCAGGTCGACTATGGCGCGGTTCACGGTAATGGCATTTTCGCTTCTGCCGTCGGCACGTCCTGTTTCCGGATTCCACAGGGCGGGATTTACGGCTACCTTGATGCCTATTTGTTCCCATTTGGCATCGACACTTACCTTGCACAACAGCTGGCATGTTCCATCTTTGCGTACCTTTGTGCGGTTGATATAGAACAGGATGGCAAACGTGCTGCGGTGCTTTATCTCTTTATTCCGAATGTTGTTATTTACGTTCATGGCTGATAAGTTTAATATTAGACATACAGGTTAAATGGCAACCGAGAACCGCTCGGCAATCTTGGCATCGAGCATACGGGTGTCGTTCTCTACTTTATCATCGGTCACATGGGCATAAATCTGGGTGGTGCTTATCCGTTCATGCCCCAATATCTTGCTCACGGTTTCAAGCGGGACTCCGTTCGACAGAAGTACGGTCGTCGCGCTGGTATGGCGGGCCTGATGGAATACGAGTCGTTGCTTGATACCGCACAGGTCTGCGATGGTTTTCAGCGCGTTATTCAATTCGCTGTTGCTGTACATCGGCAGCAGTTTTCCTTCCGGTGCGGCATCCCTGTACTTTTCAAGGATATAGAGCGGAATATCCAGTAAGGGGACCTCATAGCTGATTTTTGTTTTCTTGCGGGAGGTCTTAATCCACAATGTGCCGTCCTCGACAGCCACGAGGTCTTCATCCGACAAGCGGCACATATCCCCGTATGGAATGCCGGTAAAGCAGGAAAAGAGAAACAGATCACGGATATGGTAGAGTTTCCTGTTATGGAGCGGTGTCGACATGATGCGTTCCAGTTCATGCTCCGTGAGATACTTTATTTCCCTTGCCGGTCGTTCCGCCTCATAGCCTGCAAACGGATTGGACGTCAGGATACCTGCCGACTTCGCTTTCCGGATAACCGTCATCAGCTGTGTGGTCAGCAGCAGAATAGTTCCCGCACTCAGTTGGCAGTCCGTCCGCAGGTATAGATCATATTTGTCTATGAAAGACCTGTCCAATGCCGTGAAGGGAATGTCCGAAAGGTTGTATTCCTTGTTGAGAAACTGCATGAGTTGGCCACAAGCATACTTGTAGGATGTGGCCGTGCTTTCCTCACGATTGATTCCGACTTTTTTCTCGAATTTCTTTATGAAACTGAGGAAGAACGCCACCAAAGTTTCCTGCCCGTAAGCCATGCCCAAAAGGATACATTTCACCTCCTCGGCTGATACTTTCTCCCGAAGGGCAAACAAGTCCTGATAGATGGAGAGTGCCGAAGCGCGTATCTCGTCCAACTGCCGGTTGATTTCCCTTGACCTTGCGCTCTTCCCCGTGGCACGACCGGAAAGCCATGCCGATTCCGGAGCCGTCATCTTCATGCTGAAGGCCGCCTCGGAATACTTGCCTACATTCAACCTGCCCATAATCGGGCACTCTCCCTGCTCGTCCGCTTCGCTCTTTTTCAGGTAGAACGAAACCCTTACATCTTCTTGATTCATAGCTCTATACTTTTAATTGCAAAATTAACCGGTATAGAGTTACCTGTCAGCATGAAAAATATGGCAGAACATAGAAACAGCCCCTTGAAACAGAAAACAATAGGCATATTTTACCGATATACGGAAAATTCTGCGTATCTTTATTCTCTCAAACAAGGGTTCTTTGAGATGGCAGAGGCGAAATCAGAGTAGTTTCACGTTTCATTTTCGATGTCGTTCGACACTAAAAAAGGCAACGGATAGGTAGCAAAATTACCTCACAACTCCTCAATATCCCGCTTTTTTGGAAAAAGGAAGAATACAGTCATTCAACACCCAATTCCTTTAGTCTCCAACCACTTACTTTATTCCGCCAAAATCTGCCTGAATCTCACGAATTCTTTTTATCTTTGTGCACTGGAAAAATGAAGAATGGATTCTGCATTCTCTAAAAATTGGAGAAAAAGATGATACAAAAATTCGACTTTTTAATCATCGGTTCCGGGATAGCCGGAATGAGTTTTGCCCTGAAAGTAGCACACAAAGGAAAAGTGGCGCTCATATGCAAAACAGAATTGGAGGAGGCAAATACCTATTTCGCACAGGGTGGCGTAGCCTCGGTAACCAACACGTTGGTAGACAACTTTGAGAAACATATCGAAGACACGATGATCGCCGGCGACTGGCTCAGCGACCGCGCCGCAGTCGAGAAAGTCGTAAAAGAAGCTCCTTCGCAAATCAAAGAACTCATCAGCTGGGGGGTCGATTTCGATAAAAACGAAAAAGGGGAATTCGACCTTCATCGGGAAGGCGGACATTCCGAATTTCGTATCCTGCACCACAAGGACAACACGGGTGCGGAAATTCAAGACAGCCTGATACGGGCTGTCAAACAACACCCCAACATCACTATTTTCGAAAAGCATTTCGCCATCGAGATTCTTACGCAACACCACCTCGGAGTAACTGTTACGCGGCAGACTCCCGACATCGAATGTTACGGAGCTTATGTGCTCGATTTGAAAACCGGTAAGGTAGATACATTCCTCTCCAAAGTCACCCTCATGGCGACCGGCGGCGTGGGAGCTATTTATCAGACCACGACCAATCCGCTCGTCGCTACTGGCGACGGCATAGCGATGGTATACAGGGCTAAGGGAACCGTAAAAGACATGGAATTTATCCAGTTCCACCCGACCGCTTTATATCACCCCGGCGATCGCCCGTCGTTCCTCATCACCGAGGCCATGCGGGGATACGGAGCCGTATTGCGAACACTCGACGGCGAAGAGTTCATGCAAAAATACGATCCTCGCCTTTCTTTGGCTCCACGCGACATCGTCGCGCGGGCAATCGATAACGAAATGAAAAACAGGGGCGATGACCATGTTTATCTCGATGTCACTCACAAAGACCCGGAAGAGACAAAAAAACACTTCCCCAACATCTATGAAAAATGCCTCGGTTTAGGTATAGACATCACACGCGATTACATTCCCGTAGCACCTGCGGCTCACTATTTGTGCGGAGGTATCAAAGTCGATTTGGATGCCCGCTCGTCCATAAACCGGCTCTATGCCGTAGGCGAATGTGCCTGCACAGGACTTCACGGAGGGAACCGGCTGGCTTCCAATTCATTGATCGAAGCTGTCGTTTATGCCGATGCCGCAGCCAAACATAGTCTTAAAGTAATCGATAACTTCTCCTATCAGGAGAACATTCCCGAATGGAACGACGAGGGGACACAATCGCCCGAAGAAATGGTACTTATCACTCAAAGCGTCAAAGAAGTCGGACAAATCATGAGTACCTATGTAGGTATCGTTCGCTCCGACCTGCGGCTTAAACGGGCATGGGACAGGCTCGATATTCTGTATGAAGAAACCGAAAGCCTCTTCAAACGCAGTAAAGCCTCCAAAGAGATATGCGAATTGAGGAACATGATCAACACCGGATATCTTGTCATGCGACAAGCTATGGACCGAAAAGAAAGCCGGGGACTTCACTACACGATAGATTATCCCCACACCGATAATACCCCGCAAATGAAATAAAGATTGTCTACACGACAATAGAAGAGCCGCACGACAAAATGCGGCTCTTTTTTTGAACCTTTTTCACCGCATACTGTTTTTACTGTACAAAAACAACATGCGATTATGAAATCTATTCAAGGAACAAAAACCGAACAAAACCTGCTGAAAGCCTTCGCCGGAGAATCACAGGCCCGCAACCGCTACACGTTATTCGCCCAAAAAGCGAAAGAAGAAGGATATGAACAAATCATGGGCATATTCGCCGAAACAGCAGAACAGGAGTTGGCACATGCCACCCGATTCTTCAAATTCATGCAAGGCGGAATGGTCTCCATTACGGCCGAATATCCGGCCGGACGTATAGGCAATACGGCTGAAAATCTGCTCGAAGCCGCCGAAGGAGAAAAACTCGAATGGTCTGCTCTATATAACGATTTCGAATCGGTCGCCATAGACGAAGGGTTTAAAGACGTAGCGACTGCATTCAAAATGATTTCCGAAGTAGAAGCCTTCCACGAATGGCGTTATCGCAAACTTCTGGAACGACTCGAAAACGGATCGATATTCAAGCGCGAAGCGCCTATCCGCTGGCAATGCCGTAACTGCGGATACATCTACGAAGGCAGCGTAGCTCCGGCACGATGCCCGGCTTGCCTCGAACCCCGCGCGTTTTTCGAACCGGCAAGGGACAACTATTAGACAAAACTATCTATCTTTTCATACGACCATACCCGTGGCGGACGCCTTTGTCTGCTACGGGTATTTTTTGTCGAGCGAATCGTTGTCGATAAAATATGAGGAGTACCATATTATCATAAAAAACGCAAAAAAATTCAAGGGAAAAATTTTTATTTTAAATTCATTTATATATTTTTGTAAGGGTAAATATGAGAAGGACACATTTTCCTTTTTCTTATTGGGGTGACATTTTATAACTTTAAATAAATTATCATGAGAAAAAATTACTTTTTACGCAGTGTCTTCCTATTGACGGCACTGCTATGCGGTTCGCTTTTCGGGTGGAGCCAGACTTATGAATATACCGGCACCGGTACGTTCGAGAAAATCACATCGGTCGACGATTTGGAGACAGGCTACTATGTTATCACTGCTGATAACAAAGCCATGCAAAGTATTTTGAGCAGAAAAATAAATACCGAGATCGTCTCTTTTAATGACGATTATTCTGTCGTGACCGATCCTCAAGCCGCCGCTGTCTGGAAAATAGAATCAATAGGAGAAGGCAAATACTGCTTACTTAATTCGAGTGAAAAATACCTTAAATATGGCAGTTCGACAAATTTCGTCAATACCGGAGGGGATATCAATGACGAGAAATCACAGTACACGATATCCTATAACAATGGTTTTATAATTGCCAACGTTGCAACCAGCGACAGATGTATTTTATTCAACTCAGCCGGCCAATTCGCTCCTTATTCGAAACAAAATATAGGAGCTAACGGTTATACGACCCCCCAACTCTATAAACTGAAAACAGCAGGGGGAGAAGATCTTTTGAGTCCCGAACTTGCATTCACCGATATAACAGGCAATATCACCAAGTTATTGGCCGACGGCAGTTACAGCAGCGCCGCCACCTCGGTATCGGATGCCGCTATCAATTACAGCAGCAGCAACCAAGAGGTAGCCACTATCGACACGGACGGATTGGTAACACTCCTTGCCGGCGGTACAACGGTCATCAAGGCCGAAGTTCCCCAAACGAGCGTCAATTAAGCCGCTGCCGTACAATATACACTGACCGTAAAGGCTCCCGCTGTCATCGCTTCCGAGGTTACCTTCAACGATTGGTCCAAAGTACAAGGAAGCGGATCGGGATATGCGGCTTATGCCGGCGACCAGATTTTCGTAGGCAGCGACGGTAAGGACTATACGTGGAATTTCAGCGATGTGATGCTGTCCACAACTTCCGAGACCAAAGGCTGGCCGCAAGTTAAAAGAAGCTCCGGCGTATTGGTGTCTCCCGCTTTTGAAACGGAAAACGGATTTACTTACACGATTACATTCAACGGGGACGGAGACGTTACATTAAATGGCAGCGACGGCGAAACAGTCACCGGTCCGTCACCGTTGACCTTCACGACCACGGCGACCAATTGTTCCGTAACTTTATCCAATCCCACAGAAACAACATATATCGAAAAAATAGTAATCAATGCATCTGCTCCCGCTGTGGTTACCTATCCCCTTCACATCACACTGCCGAATTCGGAAGAAGGGACGTTGCGCGTGCTCAATGGCGATACGGAAGTAACAGACGGAGAGAATGTCGCAGAAAACACTGTGCTGACTGTCGTTGCCGAACCGGCAGCAGGATACGAGTTGAACCGTATCTTGGTGAACGGTGTGGCTTTGGAAACCAACGTAAACACTTTCACTCTGACGCAGGAGACCACGGTATCGGCAGAATTTTCGCCGGTAACATTGCCATATTGCACATACGAAGGGAATGCATCGGGGACTTATGGCCGCTATGTTCGCAACATTACCTTGGGAGACGGAGTTTCCACGATTACGATACCGGTTCACTCTACGACTCATCAGGCGATCTATGTGGACAAGACCGACAATGTGTTCGAAGCATATGCCGGAGCGGAGATACAGCCTGCCGTCAATTGGGAGGGAAGTTGGATGCACGGCTACCTCTACATCGACTACAACAAGGACTACATATTCTCCTATACTTTGGGGAGCGACAACTATCCCACGGCCGACGGCGAGCTGGTCTCCTATACGTTTTATAGCCCGAATGACACTCGGTTCGGCTATAACAGCAAAAGAGAGGTTAAGGAGAATAACAGCGGTCTGGATAACGTCCCCTCTTTCACATTGCCCGAGAGCCTCGCCCCCGGCGAATACCGCGTGCGTTTGAAAATAGACTGGTGTCACTTGGATCCTTGTGGGCATCCCGATGAAATCGCCAATACCCTTACCGGCAACGGCGGCAACATCGTCGATTTCACTTTGCGTATCGTGGAACGTCCGGCCACCTACACGGTGACCTTGCCGGAGACGGTAGAGAACGGTACGCTGACCGTGATGAACGGCAGCGCAGCCCTTGTGCCCGGAGCAAACACGGTGGAAGAAAATTCGGAATTGACCATCACCGCCGAACCGGCCCAAGGATACCGGCTGGAATCGCTCACCGTCAACGGCAGCGCCTTCACGAGCGGAGATACCTATACGGTGACGGGAAATACGGAGATAGCCGTTTCATTTGCCGAGATTCCCGTTGTGACGCATATCATCACCTATTCGGTTAAGCAAGGCGAAGGAACTATCACCTTATCCAACCTCGAAGGAACCGAAACTTACCAGAGCGGAGCATCTCTGAGAGCGGACAAGTCATTTAAAATCACCTTCTCACCTGCCGAAGACTACACTGTGGAAAAGGTGATGTATGGTCCCACAAGTTTTGGTGCGATCATGGAGTTGACTTTGGACGAAAACAACAGTTACACGATGCCGGTCGAACAGTTCGTGGGCAACTACACGTTCGAGGCCTATTTCACGTACGATCCGGGAACCGGCATAGCAGAGAACGACCGAGAGGCTATATCTGCCCGCTATGCTAACGGTGTTCTCCATGTGGAGGGCGTGACGGAAGGCGAGTTTGAACTCTGCATATACAACCTCACGGGAAAACCGGTGAGAACGGCGACAGAGACGGTGGTCGACGTGGCCGACTTGGCAAAGGGTTGCTATCTCGTCAAGGTAACGACCGCAGAAGCCGAGGAAGTAGTGAAATTCATTAAGAAATAAGACAGGGGGAAAACTTCCCTTATGAACGAAGCCCGGCAGGAAAAATTTCCTGCCGGGCTTTGTCGTTTTTTCACGATGTCCCGCCCGTTTCGTCCTACGGGGCATCACTCTTTATTTCATCGCCCTGTGGAATGTGGGGCTTCGAAAGGTGTCGTGAAATGTTACTTTGAATATTTTACCCTCCTCCTTTGCTGTGCCCCGTAGTATTACGGGTGCTTTGCACAGCAAAATATAGGGGAATACATTTATTGAGATTTACTGCCGATAAGAATGAATGTAGGGCTTTCTATATGGCATCGTATGACTTTGTGCCGTTTTTGAAAACGATGGCGCCACGAACACCTATTGCACAGCCTTCCGATTCCTCTCTCTTTTCTCCTTTGACTACTATGTTAATGGTGTGTTTCCCTTCTTCCAAGTTCAAGATGTGGAAGATGTTTATGTTGCGGTGTTCTTGTTTGGCATAGTAGTAAAAGCAGTCTATCGTGCGTTTGAATATACCATCGACATATACGTCGGCTTTGCCTCCGTTTTTAACCCACCAGCCTTCGATAGAAGCTCCTGTTCCTTCGAAAGTGAACGTTATTTCATCGCCGGCTTGTTCGCTATATTTCACATAACCGTTTTCGGCATCCTGCCAATTCCCTTTCAAAGTCCAGCAACTGTCTTTGTCGGCATCGACGATGGCTGCGCGTTTGCTGTATACCAAGTTGGGGAACGCATCTTCCATAGGAAGGGCAACCGGTTCTTGCAGTACGATGGAGTAACTGTCTTCGGTTACTTTACCGCCATTTTCCACAATGAGTTTTTCGGCATAATCCGCAGTGCGTTCCACCGCTTTGTTGAAAGAGTAGTTGGTGTGAACGAACGGTTTGTCTCCGATTTTTTCGATGGCTTCTCTATACTCTTGGGGGAATGCGCTGAATCCTTTGATGATACCCAAAACAGCCAAAGCGTTGGACGGGTTGCAGTCGGAGTCTTGTCCGCAGCGGGTGGATATTTCCAATGTCCTGTTTATATCTCCTTCTCCATAGAGCAGTCCTATAACGATGTAGGCTCCGTTCAGTTTGGCATCGATATTGTATTTCGTGCCGGGGTTGCAAATGTTCGCGCGAGCCCACTTGTTTTCTAACATTTGCCAGCACTTAGTCCAGTCATTGGGATTTTCTTGGTGAAAAGCGATGACATCTTCAATGATTCTGCGATAGCCGCTTTCGGCCGGTAAAGAGAGCAATGCTTTTTCGATGACAGACCGGATATCGTTCTGCAAATAGGCTTCGCTATACAGCGAGGCTACGAATGCACCGCCATACACACCGTCGCCGTAGTTCATGATATGACCCATATAATCGGCCATTTTGTTGGCCGTCTGCGGCATGCCGGGACACATGAACCCGATATAGTCGGCTTCGATTTGAAAGTCTATGTCATCGGCATGGAGGTTGAATTCGGGCTGTCCCGATTGGGGCGGAAATATGCTGTCGAAATAATTTTTGCGGGTCTGTACATTGGCGTGCCACAGTCTGAACCCGGCTGTTGCCAAAGCCTCTTGGTATTTTTTTTGTTCGGCTTGCATACCGTGTTTGTCCATTACGTCCATCAGAGTAAGCTGTACATACAAGTCGTCTTCCCACAAGGCATCTTTTACTCGGACGGGAGTCCAATGGATAGAATCTTCATACATCTTGCCCAATGCTTTGAATTCGGTAGGGAGTCCGTAGGATACTCCTATCATTTTACCTGCCCACCCACCGGCGATTTTGTCTTTCAGAGTGTCTTTGCTGATCGTAGCT